>ERZ1292632.643-Hain-H43-01um-R2-643-length-38774-cov-6_pt1 | contig 27554 bp, 64 predicted proteins | sample MGYA00564407_ERZ1292632 | MGnify/ENA primary metagenome ERZ1292632 (study PRJEB36523, sample SAMEA6512637) | groundwater metagenome | collected 2019-01-08 | study: AquaDiva: Metagenomics assemblies of 32 groundwater samples | reverse complement strand
TGAATATGTCTACTTTTTTGAGATCTTATAGATATGTTAGAATTTTTATTTCCATGGAGTATTATTGTGTTTATGACTCCCTCAGTTTTATATTCCCAGGTAGGCAGGCCGAGAGAACACTTTGGGCAAACCAACGATGAACAAAGTTGAAGCGTTGATTCATCCCATTTCCTGTCCAATAATGGGACATAATGGAGGGATAGATGATAATTCCCCAGTTCTTTTAATATGTTCATCTTAGGCTCTATTCCTTTTTAACGTTTAAGTTTATTAATAGCCCTGATTTTTTGGGGCTTTAGTATCTTTTGAAATGGGTTATCCTGAGTATAGATTACCTCAGGAATTTCAGGTGAAGCTAGAGCTTCCTGAAGACGTTTATTAGACTCATCGACTATCATGTTACAGGCTTGATGAAATAATTCTAGATAATCGCTATAACCTGGATGAGGCCCTGGTCGCCAATCCAGATAAACTATCTGGGAAAATGATTTGTTTAATTCAAAAGATAAAAGCAAGGCTTTATTTTTAGAACAGCAAACATAAGGACGAATAGATTGAAATCGATCTTCTTTGGACCATAAATGTAGAGGAAAATCCATGACCCATCGCTGATTAAAAGATTGGCAGCCACACTCTCTTTCTTCGAGCAAAACTAAATTTATATCAGGATATATATTCAAGCTTTCTATAGGAACTGGATAGAATATAATCTGACATTTAGGACGCCAGTTCCCCTGGCGCTTGCTGATCTTTATTTCATATTTAAGATCTTGATAATTAATCATCTCTTTCTCCTGAGGTTCTATTGAAGATTTTACCAATTGCATTGTGAGTGCCTTATTATCATGTTCCCATTTTCGGGAATGATCCAAAATAACCGGTGCGCCATATATATGGGACGCATTATTAACAGCATCCTCGATTTTTAAATAAGATACTATTCTTTGACCATCTATGTGCATAATCCAATAGGCTTCATGATGGTTCTTAAAAATCAGGACCTCGCCATTCTCGGGTTCCCAGAATTCCTGGGCTCCATTATCTCCGTAATATAAAGATATTGGGTCTGTCATAGCCTTATCTCCTCTTGGAAAGCTTATGTAATTTTCTGTCCTTGGGAGCACATTTTGCGCAAGCCCCATGGCGATAGTATTGCCGCCTTCGCTTTCTCAATCTCCAGGTTAAATAATAATGGGTTGAATTTTCCTGGATAAATGTTTTAGGATCGAAACAATTGCACCGGTCAGGGTACATGGGCAAGGCACACCATCTACCGGTTTTTGCTCCCTGATCAGTATCGAATAGATTTAACTGCTTATCGTTTTCTGCGGTTATAATGGTGGCCATTTACTGGACCTCGATTTCATTTAGCTCTAATATGTCATCTACTTCGCCAACGCCCTCCAGATCTATTAATTCTGAATAGGCATCATAGCTTTCAAACTCATGCTCTTTAGCCCATTCATCCGCAAAGGCCTGACATTTTTCTTCGGAAAGAAAGCCTTTTGTCCAATTGAATAGGCCTCTATGGATTTCAATTGCTAAATAAACTTTCAATCTTTTCTCCTCCTTTCTGTGGATATAAGGGAAGTTTCTCATCAAATGTCCTCTCACATAGCAGACAATTAAAGAATGCCAGGGCATAGCCAAATTGAGGATATTCGGCGATAGCGAAGAAGATTATTTGATGATCACAATGATCAGGGTTTTTTTCTATTATCTTCATCATCTAATCCCATAATGATCCGCTCTATTTTTGTGAAGCGGACTTTGGGTTTTTCTGACTGCTGCTTTTCTTCTTTATATTGCTCGGTATAATATTCTTCTCTTTTCCGGATCTGCCTTTTTCTCAATCCTTTCAAGGTTTTTTCTGATGAATCCAATAATGAACTAGCTAGGGCTATTATAATGAAGATGCAGGCTATTACTATTAGAGTTCCCATCTTTAATTCTCCTTCTTCCAGTTCCATCACAATCAGGGCATTCTTCTCTGATTATTTGCCCATGATAGAACCCCTCATCAAGGGATTTGGAAATATGATAAATTTTTCCATGACCTCCACATCGAGGACATTCTTCACAATCAGGGCACGGGATGGTATCTGCAATTCCAGAATTTTGACAAACCTTACATTCATACTGGGATGATTTATTCTCACAAGCCTTGCAGCGAATGTCTATTTCTGTTGAATCATTACAAGTTTCGCAGATCATCTCTATACCTCATGCAGGAAAATCTTTCCGGTGATAGATTCGGGTAATATATTTGGTATCGGGATCTTGGATTTCATCGATGATATGGTCTTCCAAATAATGTAAGTAGGACAAGATTATTGGATGATCTTTTGTGGAAGCGAAATCAAAATTGTCTCCAATAATAAGGTAAATCCTGTGGGCTTCTGTAACCCTTATTTCCATAATTATTCTCCAACTGTGACCCAGCGATAAGCCACAGAATCATCATCTAGGAATTCCACCCTCCAATACTCACTTCTGTCATGCTCCATAATCTTGCGGAGCAATTTTGCCCATCCTTCTTCTTTTGTTTGTGTCAGGGGGTCCTCATAGATCATGAGAATTTCGCCCTTTTTATGATTCATTTCTAATTAATCTCCGTATAATCTTCTATCTTTTCCCCTGCTGAAAGGCGCTTGCATATTTCTCGTAGCGCCAGTATCGGTCTGGATGCCCAAAAGCGTATGACTACTATTCTCCAGCAATCTACGCCTTTTTCTGCGCGAAAATGGCCCTGGTATAATTTCTTTCCAGCTTCATTTTTCCAGCCTAATTTTTTATATGTTGTCCATCCATAATTCATCATACTTTCTCTTTTTTCGGTTTCCATACCTGGCGGTCCTTTTCGGTGAGTTCATAGGAGATAATTTCTACCCGGCCATCCTTAACCTCGATAGCCCAGATATCATCTTCCTCGTCTCCCCGGCAATCGATCCAGCCTTCGGCATCAGGATATTTATTGACGAGCTTATATAAGAAGTGCTCTAATTCATCGTTATGATTTTTCCAGGAATCATAGATATTAATATCAACTTCTTCTTGCCCAAATTCATATCCGATGCTCCAGTTATCTAGACCGTTATCCTCAAGCATCTGTTCAAGGATGCCTTCGGTTTCATGGGTCTTATTTTCTTCTTCAAGGGAAATATTTAATTTAAAAGAGACGTTCCCTTTAAAGCTTGTGTCGTAACCCATTAGGTTCCCTCCATCTGTATTGCAAAATTCATCTTATAATTTCAAACCCATTCCCACCAAATTTTCTTAAGATTCCTTCATCGGTTTTTCGTTTTAATACTTGTCTTATGGAGTTTTTCCTAAAAGTTTTGGCAGGACTCTCCTGTTTTAATTCATTGAAGATATCGTCCACTGTCATAGCCGTATGTTTCCTTCGCATTACGCGAAGGATCTCCTCAGTCAAAGGAAATCGTGCTTCTTTCCTCTTAACTATTTTTGTGGCATTGATCTCCTTTTCAAAAGCAAGGCTGTCTGATATGAGGGCATCTAGAGCTGCAATGGCAATATTATCTGCATCTCTTTTCTGGATCAGCATATCCCTAACTGCTCTAATCTTATCCCTGTCCTTTATATCCATGATCTGGGCTCCTTTGTCTATAGCTTTGTATCGGTCAGAATCGTCACCTACTAAAAGCAATTTCATTTAATTTCATGCGGCGAATACCCCGTCCTTCAGGGCGGGGTAATTGACAAATGGCCCGTGCCATCAAATCTTTATCGGTATCCTCGTAGTAATGTCCACCCATTCTTTTCACTTTCTCACCTCCTCGGTTGCATATTCAATCTTGGCTGTACTGAGATCGATCTCATCGTCAGCCAAATTCCGGTCAATACTCGGGCCTTTATTCATCCATAGACCCCCAGGGTAAACTTCAGGATGGAGACGCTGGTCAATGTCTCGGGCCAAGCGAAACATAAATTTAGAGAGATCTTCACTGATACTAGGCCAGCCCTCCATCTGAGTAATATTGTCCCAATCGGGATATAGTTTTCGGTAGAAAGCCAGGAGGAAATCTGCCTGGTGTTCTATGGTTTTGGCCAGTTCCTCAAAATATTCCCGGTCTGCTTGAATAAATTTCATCTGATCACTATCCTTCTCGCCAAAATAACCAATATCTAATCCCACAACTATCACCTCCCTTCGCGATATATTTTCTCGATCATATCGTAGGAAAGGCCCGATGTCTCAATTTCAACATTCACCTTTTTCAAGATAGTCCGCCAGAATATTTCGCTGTCTGTGATGATCATTTGGGTACATTCTATTTTCTCGAATTGATTATCAGAGACAGGATGCTTATTTTCTAGGATAACCATTTCATCTTCTTCAACTTTCTCTAGTAATTCCTCCATTTCATCTAGCCAGGAAAAGATACGAATATTGTTATCCCAGAAAGTGAAATCAGATAATCCTACTTCCTTTTGCAGTAAGCCTTCAAAGGATTTCTTACGTTCCAGGATTATCTCTGCCAATCTACGATCTATTTCGCACACAGCATAAAGATCTTCCCATTCATGGCCAACAGCCTTCATGATTATCTGTACCATTCTTAATCACCTCCCTTCATGATATTTTCTTGATTACATTTCATCTTCCTAATCGTTGGCTAGACATGATTCATAATCCGGATAAACCAGAGGACCAAGAAGATCCAGGGCATCTTCTAATTCTTGCCAATCACCCTTGATATAGCCTCCCCGGTCGAGCACCTGTTCTCCCAAGTCTACAAGCTCTTTAATAGCTTTTAAGACTTTCCGTGTTAATATGAGGTTTTTTTGTTTTGCCATGAAAATGTCCTTCTAAATTACATGATTCGATTACAGAACCTTGCGGTATTAAATTGCTTGATTCTTTTTGAAAAATAGTTGCTTAATTGATTCGCTAATCGATCATAACAGGCATCAATGGCTTTTCTTATGAGCTTTTCATCTTCGGCTTCAAACAAGGAAAGGCTACGATTCCTTTCCGCCTTGATCAGCTCGGCAATCTTATCAGTAATTTTATCCTCAACTTTTTTCATTTTATTCATCTCAATAAAGTGACGGGCTTCTTTATCCTATCTGTACGATCTTCCTGGTTTCGATATCAAACCAGCCATGTCGTCTAATAGATCCATCAGGAGAATCGTAGCAAGTAAAATCGAAATACTTTTGCCTTTCATCTGGTACTTCTTCCTCAATCATTTGTGGAAGGACAAAAATATAGCTCTCCCTTTGGCGACAATTCCCGTGAATAGCTCCGCAATCCTGGCATCGGTAAATTTGCCAGATACAAAGCTTTTCTTGCTTATCAGGATTGGCATTACATCCTGGACATTTCTCTTTATTCATGTCTTGTTCCCTTCAAATATTTTCTGATCTCCTTTTCCATTTCCTCGGCCATGGCATCCCGGAAGAAATAATCTTCCCACATATTGACTAGGCCTCGGAGCTTGGCAATCAGAAGCGCTTCTTGACGCCTCAAAGGAAATAACTTGCCTATTAATCTACTAGCTGCTACAATTCCATTAGTCCGATAAATCGAAAAAACTTTATCTTTCAAACTTTCATTTTCTGCCAATTTTCTGTCCTTTCTTTATTTTTTCCTTTCCTATCCTAATCTCAAACTGTCTCATACAAACTACAGGCAAAATTATACCTTTAACCTGTATAGTAGACAAGACAATTTTGGTTAGAAGGAAGGATAAAATTACTGAAAGCTATTGCATTCAAGCGCGAGATCATCTAAGACCTGCTTTAGATGTTCTTCACCAAGCTTCTCCACCAGATATTTTAGCTGGTCTTCAGTTCCCCCATTGTTAATATCTGAGGCTTCTTGGCATTTCATATCAATGACTAATTCATCGAGATCTTCTGCGACAATCCCAATAGAATGGGTGTATTCTATGGCTTCTTTTAAATTCAATTGTTCTCACCTCGCTTTCAATTTTTGCTGTGCCTTAATATTGCTCATCCACACATTCGCAAAACTGACCAATTCTTTCTGCAAGCGTGGATCGTATCGGTCAATTGTTCGGCCATCTATACTATAAATAATTGCCTCACGCCGATATCCAATACTGCTTTGGTAGAACGAAAGGGGATAATATTCCCCGTTTTTTGTCTTTAGAAACTCCATTTCTGGATCGTACATCACATCCCCGCTCTGAAGATAATGATGCGACACAGAGAAGATTTTCCCGGCATCGATGGTATTAAGTTTTTCTACATGGACAGCCATGAAAACATCTGGAGCATTATCAAACTTCCAGGATTTCTCAAAAGTGCCTGGTTGTTCAGTCAGGATGTCCATGACTCTCTGGGCCTTTTGATTTATGGCTTTCATGGAATCTTCCTCAGCAACCCGATCTCGCAATTGTTTAAGACGAATTCGGGCGTCAGTTTGCCCTTTAAAGCCGGATCATCCATCCGGGAAGTAAGTCGGAATACCAGGGCCTCATCCCCTATTTCCATGAAGATCAATTTCCGGTTGCAAGGAATAGGTCTACCTGTGATAATGGACAAAGCCGTGGCGGTTTCCTTGTAGCCAATCGTTGATAGGAATGACCCGGCATTCAGCCATTCCTTAGCTTTACCAACATTAATCAAAACATACCGATAATGGCCGGGCGTAGTTATCACGGCACTATTGAGTAAGAATCTAGACATGATTTCCTCCTTTAATCTTTCTAATAGTCATTGGTCTTTCTTCTCCCGGGCTATTTTTTGTAGATCTAATTGAATTTCTTCTTTAGACATGCCGTATTCACTCATATACACGATCTGTCTTTCTAATCCGGTGTTATTAATTTCAGTAGCCTCGTCGCTTTTTAGATCATGGATAATCTCGTCCAGGTCCTCTGGATTAATGCCGAGCTTTGTGGCATAGGCTATCAAGTCATTTACTTCCATGATTCCTTCTCCTTAAGTTTAAGTTGTTTTAGGATCTCCCTCCTGGCCCAGGGGGCTAAGGGCTTCAGGAATTTAGTCTTTCTTCTGATATTAAATTTTATCCCCGCCTCGGCCCAGGTATGATCTTTACCGTGAGTTCTATATTTTTCATAGAGCTGGGGAGTGGTTGTAAGCTTTAATTCCAGAATATCATCACGAAAAGTTTTAGACCGGCACCAGCGGTTATATGAAATATTCCAGATACGATTCCGGACTTTCATTGCTTCCCACATGGCCTCTTCTTTTTTCTCGGGATCAGTGTAGCTTTTGCATACCCGTCGATCCTGATAACTAATCAAGAAATTCTGTATGGGCTTTGGGTTGAATCTCAGATCATTAACCTTAAGGGATTTTCTGAGAAGCCTGGTCGCTTCTTCTAGATCCAAGTTATTGATCTCTTGGAATAAGGCCTGTTTGATAAACTCTTTATTCGCCTTTTCCATATTGTTCTCCTGATTGTTCTCCTAAATCATGTAGTATGTTTAATTCATTGGCATACTTCTGGGCATTCTCTTTCTTGGAAAAAAATTGGGGCATACCTACGGCTATGCCTCCCTGTATGACGATATATACTTCTTCGGTAAAGAGATAGGCCACTTCAAATTTTTCTGGTTTTTTCTGCATCTTCATACCCAGGTTAAATGATATCCACCGATGGCTTTAATCCTTGCCAAAATTTCATCTATTTTAATACAAAGGACCTTGCTGTTTATCGAACCTTTATCGATGGGTGTCTCGTTATATGCCTTCACCATGTCTTCTAACTGTTTATCATAGCAAGGTAAGGCATAATCATATTGAAAATTACGGACCAGTCCTCTTTTATATTCTTTCTGGAGATGGTCCTGTTTCCAGTCTTTATATACATTGATCCTACCGAGCCATGCCTGCCCTTGTTCCTTCTTCATGGCCCGGATTTTGGCCCTTTGGATCTTGTTTAATTCCCAGCGTCCTTCTATGGGAATTCCATAAATGCGAAAGTATTCATCTTCTTTCTGTAATAATTCTTTTAATGGCATTAGTCCTCCTATGGTGATTAATCAATGAAATGGTAATAGTGGGTCTTTTTGACCCGTGGCATTTTTCGGTGGAGTTCTATCCAGGTTTCAGCGAGATAAGGCTCACCAGTATCTTCATAATGCCTTATCTTCTGAAAGACCCAACCAATGACCCTGGCTTTATCTTTTATATCGACATACATCTTGCTCACACATCGGCCATATTCCTGCTGAAGACCCCGGAAAATCTGGCCAATATCCTGAGTACAAGGCTCATACAGATCGCTACCGCCACAGATATAATTTCCGGTAGCGTTTACCCAAGTTTCCTTAATGAACATAATTTTCCTCACTATAGATTTTAGAAAGATTCTTTGTCTTTAGAAGGTAAGAGAAATAAGGATTGCAATTCTTTGGCTGGCTGGTTATAATTATTTTTGTGCTCCTTATCAGCCATTGGGGTGGGGTAGATTTTTGGGAACCCTGCCCCCTTTTTAATTTTTTCCTCTGTCTTAACCGGTCTATAAAACAATAAATCATAGAAGCCACTAAGATCGCCAATAAGGCGATAATCAATCCAATTATGAAATTTTTTCCTTCTGTCATAGATTCTTCACCACCTTCCCTTCCCTATCCAAAATATGCACCCAGATAATCTTGGTTGGCTGCCCATTTTCATCCCGGTAATAATCGGCGATTATCGATGCCTTGTGATAAGCAGACTGACTATTTTCTGCCCAAGCCGTTTTCTTTTCAGTAGGATGGATTAAATCGATAGACCATCCGTTCCCATCATGGGAGATCTCCACTCTTATACCCTTCATAATCAAATCTCCCCTATTTCCGGGTAATTTTTGTAATGGCCCTTATTTTTTTGGCTTGTGCAGGTTTGTAATAGTTAATCTGTTCTTTGGCTTGCTCCAGGGCAAAATCTATATCATCAAATCCCCAGCAGGAATCAGTATGTTCCCCATCCTTATCCAGGATGATATAGCCATAGAACTCCCCGGTAAGAAACTGATCATAAGTTTTAACTTCGGCCTCTAGGATCTCAAAGGCTTTAGCCTTTATTTTCTTGCTTATTCTTTTGACGCTAAATTCTTTTCTGACCGTTTCAGGATCAACAAAGATTATGCCAACCTGCCCGCTATCCCAGGGGCAGGAAAAAGGTGAGACCGACATAGTTACCCCAGAATGATCATATAGATATAAATTCCGGTAAAAGGATTTCTCCTTTTCAATATGCTCAAATAAATCCGCCGGAGATGCAAAGCCATGGTCTTTATCCCCCAATGTATATCTCATGTGGAAACAGACCATGGTTCCGAAGTTATCATAATCGGTCCTCGGGTCTAGAGGATCCCTATCATAATGAATTTCGATCCTATGGGATTTATAATATTCGATCTTTACAGGTTCCATTGCTTATACCTAGAGATAAATTTGTGGAATTATTTTGTATTTAGAGGAGCAAAAAGGGATTGCAATTCTTTAAGTGGCTGGTATAATTCTCTTTGCTCCTTATCTTAGCTTTCGGGGTAGGGTTTCTGCACGAGCCCTGCCCCTTTTTTATTCTTTCAGAGTTTTGTTATTACTTTCTTGCACCAATCACAATTATTATGATTGGTCTCTATGCCTTCATTCACGTTGACATGAAAGATCTGATTGGGACAAATATTCTTAAGGTCTTCAAGTGGACACCATTCAGGAATGCTATACTTTTTCGTGCGCGCATTCCCGATATCTGGATGTTTGCAATAAAAGAATCCTGTCCATTTAGATAGCTCACAATATTTACAGACAGGACAAATATTAATTATCATTATCTTCATGGTACCTTACCCTTTTATTCTTCAGCCAACAATTCTATTATTTCAAATAAGATCTCCTTCTTTTTCTGTAAGGAAAGGTGCTTTATGGAATAATACATGAGCGCACAAACGGCCTCCCACCCCTCCTCAGAAATATGAGGGATAATTTTTTCTATTGAATCCTTCAAAATATTGACCGCATCGCACCTAAGCATATTCTTCCTTCTTCAGTCTTGCCACCCAGCCAATTGTACCTGTCAGACCATTGAAAGGTCTGACTCGGAATTTCTGTGAGTTCCTGTCCACTAATTGCACCAGGCGGCTGATTGAATATCCAGACGCCTTATGGTAATATTTTTCGCGGTGTCTAGTAATGCTGACAAAGGGCACTTTACGGCCCTGAAAGATAGTTATCTCTATCATATAATTGCTCCTTCTTAAAATATAGTAAACTTATCAGGGTTCATGCGCTTCTGATCAACGGGAACCCTTTCATATCCAGGCGCCGGTGTCATAGCAACTACTTGTCCCGGATATGCCTGGGCAGCGACAATACTGCCGATGATCAGGATGTTCTTTTTCTCCAGGATAGAATCTTTAATTTCCTGGATAATCCTGACCCCTTCCAAGTCTCCCTGAAACCGGGTTGAGACAAATTCTATCCCGCAAATAACTGAGACAGTTTCCTCAACCGGCTTGGCATTAACGAGATAGCCTGATGGTAGGAGCTCAAATTCGCTTCCATCCTGGCACCGAAAGATTATGAAATGTGGGGTTACATTTATGAAAATGGTATTCTTATATTCCACGGTTATTCCTCCTTGCCCCGGGGGAGGATGCCTTCACAAAACCAATCTTCACCCGGATATTTCATCCATGGGTGAGGGGAATGGTTTTTGTTGTATCCGCAGTCTTCTACCCCCATCGCATAACCACTATCCTTGTCTCCAGGGTTGATGGGATCATTTGGGTCAGATAGCCAATACTGACCCGTTTTCAAATTATATCGGATCATTGTTTTCATCTTCCCCTCCTGCCCTTGGGGGCGGTGTTGTTTACAATATCCTGTCTGTCAAACATTCCGGGCAGGATATCAGGCCATTGCGGGGATAGATGTCCTGACATCCGCAGAACTGGCATTCGTCTATGTACGATGCCAGATACTTTTCCCGGATTTCTACAAACCGGGCCTGGGCATGTCCGAATTCATGGCAGAGGTGGATCAATGAATTTAAGGATAGAACTATTTCTCCATCAACATAAAGAGATGATGGAATCTCAATTTCATGGGCTTTAGAATCATAAGCCCACTCTTCTCCTATCCTTATTTTCATGGTTCCTTGCCCTCTGAAGAGGCTGCTATATCATGTTTATTCTTTCAGGTTCCCATTCCCCCGTTTTCTCATTGTACGGGGGTAGGAAAATTTCCTGTAACCGCACTATCTTTTTTTCTTCATCAACGGAAATGATGAGAAATAATATTTCACCAATTCCGTCCTTGTAGGGGTTTTCAGTTTTGTGAATATTTTCAAAAATTAATAGGTAGTCCTCCATCTTGCCCCATAATTCGGAGATAGAGGGGACTATTTTCATTTTTTCCCTGTCTTTAAAACAAAGAACATCCCCTTTTTTAAATTTAAACATCTCTCTCCTTTCCTTGCCCTCTAGTCCTGACACTCAGGACAGTCTTGCAATAGCCCTGTTATCAGCACTTTCTTGCAATGGGGGCACTTATGGTCATATCCTCCGACAGAATTTTCTTGATGGATTCTGCGGAAGATGTGATACTTTTTCCTGCAAAGTTGACAGTCGCTATAATATTCTGGACTGTCATAAGGTAACAAAAAAGAAGCGCACGGATAGCACAGGGCAAAAATAATGGCCCTTTTCCTTACCCGTGTTTTGGGAGGCAGAAAGCGATATTGATTTATTTCTTCCCTGGTCAGGCTTCTTGTAAAAATACCTCTCTGTAAATCATAAATCCCCTTTCCCGTTCTCCCGGTAACTACCCATTTTTCCAGGATCGGGGGTAGTTTATGAAGATTTGGATCGAGGGCAGCATCGACCCATTCAGTAAAAGTTTTCATCCTTTCTCCTTTCTGCCCCTTTGGGGCGGTGAGGTGAGCGACTACGATCACTCCCCAGGAGCAACCGCTATATTCCCATAGCAATATAATTATAGTGATTATCCTGAGAGTGCTCAGGCCGCACTTTCGCCAGGTCTCTAGCGCACAAGAGGACAATTTCTGTGCGCCTTTCAGGGAGCACTCCTTCATATATTGCCCTCTCTTGGGGAGATTCCATATCTAGACAAATTGTAGTACCTAGAAGAACATGAGCATTCCTGTCCTCCCAGATTGTTACATGAGCAGGGCCATAACTTCCGGATTCCCACCCATCCAACACCTTCCTACATACCACACAGACCCTCTCACTAGGGCCTGCATTAGGGAGCTTTACTATTTTCATCTTTCTTTCTCCTTTCTGCATCGTCTATGCTACAGGCTAATAATAGCAAATCCATGTAGCATAGACAAGCCAAATTCATGGATCAAAAAATCAGATCAATAAGGGACTTTGGGGAAGGGATCCATACCCAAAGTATAGGGAAAGGATAGAACGTCTCAATTTGACCTAGTTGTGTGAGGAAGGGCAATTAAATCTTAGGCAGCCTCCGGTAGTTTCACCCGCCAGCCTTTTTTCTGGGCTCGGGTCGCGATATTGAAACTATTCAGGGTTGCGATAGCCCGTAAAACCTGGGAGGCCTGTACCGAAGTACAGATTGCGCAGACTTTCTCTGAGGCAAACCGGCAACAAAACTGCTGGGATCTCTGGGATCTTATATTAGGCATGATTATTCTCCTTCTTTTGGTTCCGGCAATTCTATTCTTAGATCAAACACTCGCTCTCTAAGAGACTCGTCTTCAGAATCGATTATTTGATCCAAAATATCTAAAATCCCTTTAAGTATTTTTCTGGTTATCTCGTCCATAAAAATCTCCAAACAAAAAAGCCAAGCCCAGCTAGATTGCCGAGCCCGGCTCAAATAATCTTCATATATCTTGACAACCTCATGTGAATTCGACTATTCTGGACTAATTAACCTTATATTTCACCTCCTTTAAAAGAAAATACAATGGCATATAAGCGTAGACCCATGGAAGAAAGAAAATGTCCTATTTGCTATAGATTATTTTTGACCAATCTTCATAATAAAACCTATTGCAGCAATAGATGTGTCAAAGAGCATGTACGCAGAGAGATAGGTCGTTCTAGTCAATGGAAACATTTATCATCTGGCACAGTCGGCAGCATCCAAGAATTAAGAGTATCTACAGATCTTTTGATTAAAGGATGGGAAGTTTTTAGAGCATTAAGTCTCTCAGCTTCATGTGATCTATTACTCCAAAAAAATGGAACAATAATTAGAATGGAAGTAAGAACCGGTTATAGAGGGAAATCAGGGAAGATCTACCATGCAACCAGAAATATCCGGGCTGAATATCTCGCTATAGCATTACCAAATGAGATAATCTATATTCCTGAATTACCTTGAAAATCGATTCTTACTCCGGTTTACTTCTTATAGACATTAAGTCCTACCACTTCGGTCCTTCCAGGGACTGGGACATTACCCTCAGTGCTGGCAATAATAATAGTTTTGCCAGTTTTGGAAGGCCCAAAATCCTTGGTCAGGTCTACTTTGATAACTAAAGTTTTTCCATTTTCGACTTTCATTTCTACGTTCTTCATTTCTCTAATCACCTCCTTTTAATAGACTGTGAATTTGTCAGGGTTCATTATTTTTTCTGCTATAGGGACCCTCTCAAATCCCGGAGCCGGTGTCATCGCGACTACCTGTCCCGGGTATGCCTGAGCTGCAATAATGCTGCCAATGATGAGGATATTTTTATCTGGTAGACTCTCATGAATTTTCTGGATAATTTTCGTCCCTTCTATATCTCCCTGGAATTTGGTCGAAACAAACTCGATTCCAAGGAGATTAGAGATAATCTCCTCAACTGCTCTAGCATTGACAAGATACCCTGACGGAAGAACTTCGAATTCGCTCCCGTCAGAAGAGCGAAATTTTATAGGATGCGGGGTCACATTAACAAAAACAAAACCTTTATATTGCATCAGATCTTTCTCCTCTTAAGATATTTCTTCACAGCTCAGCAACGAGGACTTTCATGATAATCTATTCCCCGTCACTCCGGGAAGTTCCAGGATTTTTATTAAGAACTTCTCTTCCTTTCCGGAAATGACTTTGGTATAAGTGTGATGCCCATGCGGGCCGGTTTCTTGAACTTCTACCCAAAGACATTTATCTGGGCGCCGACGCTTTGGGTCTATAATGACTTTTATTTCTCTCATAAAAATCCTCCATCAGAAAAAAGGTTCACAAACAAAAAAAGCCAGGACAGCTTTCCACGGCTGCCTGGCTCTATGACAATTCAAAAATTTATGGGAATTACTTGCGCTTTTTGCGCTTCCTATGGCGCAGGATATTTCTGGCGAAAGCCCTTTCTATGACTTGGCCTAAAGATAGATGGAGAGTGCTGAAAAGGCTTTTGGGCGGGCAGTATTCCTGCCACTCGGCGCATTCCCACCATTTCTTTTGGGGGAACTTGATCTTATCGGCCTGGTCTTTGGCCTTCAAAACCCGGTTCCCCCGGGCTGCGCCCATTCCCTTCAGCTCAGGTCCTGGCATAGGCTCATTGCGCTTGCAATAAGCCTGCCAAATCATCTGTCTTTTTTTATGGGATAATTCCGCCATTTTAGTCACCTATAGGAAAGCCCGCCGCCTTCCTCTTCTTTTTACAAGGTGGACAGACCCAGACCTCTTTGAATCCTTTGGCCTGGTGTTCTACCTCAAAATATCTTAGACAGAAGTGGCATCTCACGATGCCATGTTCTCTCATTGCCCTTTTTTCAGCAATCTCCTGGATAATATAATGAAATTTATGTTGTTTTTTCATTTATCTATCTCCTGGCGCTCGCTGCCAGAAACAATATGGCAAGCTGCACCATCGCCCCACAGAACAGCAATAAGATTATTAGCTGCCCTTCGCTCTGGGCCACAAGATATTGGTCATAAATTCCCTGGAAAAACCTCAAAATTTCTGGCATTTATTTTTCTGGATATAGTATTGACCCACCAATCCAGTTATCGTTCAAGCCTACCCATTCCTGTAAACACTGCCGGGTAGTTGTTAGTTCATCAAGTTTTTCTTCCACCTTGAGAATTTTAGAGTTTAATTTCTCAATCTTTTTTATCGCTTTTTTGCGTATTTTTTCGGTCATATCAGGCTCCTTTCTGATAAGGTTATCTTTCTTTTCTAACCATTCCACTAACCGCTAACATACGCTCTTAGCGGCTAACGAACGGTTAGCGCAGCCAAACATAATACTGATAGGATATTGCCGCCCAAACCAAGGAAACAATACCTAGTCCGGCCAATAATCCTACAATAGTAATAAAGACTGCTTTTATATAGTCTCCCATGGTTTTTTATCTCCAAATTTCTGGGCAAATTTTGCGCAATTTTCGGCCAAAATTTCAGGCCTTGATCTGCGCATTAATGAGCGCAAGAACAAAACTTATTGCATGAAAAGCATGATTATCATGTATCTCATGAATAAGATGATTAACATGAAAAGCATGAATATCATGAATAGGATTAACTAGGTGAATAACATGATAATCATGAAGGACATGAATAAGATGAATAGGATGTCAGGCATGAATAAGGTGATCATCATGAAAGGCATGTACCGGACCCAATTAGTCCGGTATGATGATAAAAAAATAGGCATACCAGTAAGGTCAGCAATCCCTTACCAATATGCCTATTGCTTTATCTAGTGGCCTTTGAAGTGGCATAACCGGCCACTATCCCACAAAGCGCAACAAACATAAGACATGCAATTATATCTATCATAATTATCTCACTTTCCTTGCAAAAGCCTTGCCCAACAAAAGAACGGCTAAACCAGTTAATAACGAAATTACAATAGCCATTTCATGTACTATGATTATCTCCATTGTTATTTATCCTCTAAGGTTAAAGTGGTACTGCACTTGCAATTATACATTGCCCTTGCTGCTATCTTCTTATATCCCTCTTGAGTGCCAATATATGTTAAATCTTTTACTGACACTTGTCTTTTGCACTTATTACAGAAAATTGTTTTATCCATTGCTTAATCCTTTCTATTCAACCACTTGTTCATAACCTTTACTTTATCCTTTAACGTATGAGGATAAGGCAAAGATAACTTACTGGCTATTTCATGCCATATAGGGGAAGGAATACTTTTAATCTTTTCTATGTTCATGTTTGTTATCTCCTATTCATTTATATATGTTAAACCAGAGATAACCCGCTTTCCCTCAATCCTTATGGCCTTAAGCTGCCAATTGCCCTTGCTCTACTGGCTCAGGCTTGCCCTTTGCTTTGCCTTTGCCCTTGGTAGTTGCCTTTGTCGCTATCTTCTTAAAGTAGCTTGATAAGGCATTAAATAGAGCTTTTCTATCTTCATCATTCCATTTCGACTTTTCGCCTAACACTTGCTTTGTTACTCGCTCTAATGGCGTCGCTTCGGTCTTAGCAGATGCCTTCTTAACCTTATGACCAGCAAGCTCTGCTAACCGTATCAAGCGCATTTGCCTTGCCTTCACTTCATTGTAATAGGTATCGCTATTGGTCTTACAAAAATCCTCAGTCGAACTATAGTCAATACCTTTCGGTAAAACTAGGTTACAGACATACGCCATAAAACTAAAACTTGACCTAATCTTTCTCTCTTTATAGTCCTCAATTGAGAGAAAAACCTTATCACTATAATAATGATAAAGCTTGCCCACTTCGCTAATCTGAGCTTCAGTCAAGCCCGCTTTCTGACCAGTATATAATTGATACTGGCTTTTAATCTCGCCTTCACGTTCCATATACTCCTTTACGAGATTAGATAACTGATTGCCCTTGCTAGGTGTTACCTTACTACCCTTATTCTTTTTTGACATTTCCTTAATCTCCCTTATCCTAACAGGTTTACTTTACCGCTAACATCCTAACTTAGTGCCTAACATAAATCTTAGGCCCTAACAAAATGTTAGCACTATCCTTATTATATAGAAAAACCAAAAAACTTGACAATTCTGGAAGTGCCTATGGATAAGGGATTACAAGGCTATCTCCGGTCTATCCTACACTGGGCTTGCGTGCTACCAGTATCTTGTTACCTACCTTTTATCGGTACTGCCATATATCGGCTTATGACCGGTAAACATCGATAACGATTGTAGCCACGGCTTGCACGTTTATTCAAGCCCATTTCGATAACAGCCAGTCAATCAATTCTAGTCACTGGCTCTATGTCAAAGACCGTGGCCATTGCAGCCAGAAAGCAGAACAAGCGTAAAGCAGAGAGTGGAGCGGAGACCCATATATGGAGCAAAGACCGTGCCAAGGGTTAATAATCCTATAACTATCATACAACAACATACCAAAGGCATATGACTTCATATAACTAGCTAGGCAAGCTAGGCAATAGTTGCCTAGTGGATAGGGAAAATATTGCCTAGTAGCTGAGAATAGCGTCTATGGCGGCAAAGGACGTATAGTAAGCCAAGATATAGGATAGATAAGGGATACCGGCGTATGAGTAAATAAATACCATATATGGGCAAGATATTACATATAGTGGGTAAAGAGATACCTAGATAGGGTAGTGGATGGCATAGGGAAGATAAATACCTTATATGGGTAAAGATATACTTAGTATGGGTAGATAAATGCTTAGGATGGGCAAAGTACCCAATATGGGTAAATAAGTACCCAGTATGGGAAAAAAAAGAATCATTATGGGCAAAAAAGTTCTGATGCGCTGATTGCCCGGGCTGTACCATTCCTTAAATAAGAGTGGTGTAGAGAAGAGGGGACCAGATAAGGATAGGGGATATGTTCTATGAAGGGAAAGAGAAGGGATAGGGTAGGATACTGGAAGGGAATAAGAGTAAGAGAAGATAATAATAGGAGAGTAGAGAGATATAGGATTAAATCAGGAGTATATGGAGAGGTAAGGGATGGGAAAGGGCAGGGGAGACAGATACTGTTGTGAACGTAGAGAGAGAAGACATATTAATAAACAGAGATTAAGAAGAGGGGTATAAGGGGTGGTATTTGGGATGGGGACGAAACTGGTACCTATTAATGTATATTGGGGGAGAATAGGACCTTGAGGTTTTTATTATCAGGAGTTTGGGTGTGGTACCGAATTGGGGAGGTTATGAGATGGCTCGACTGGAAGGAGATAAGGGTTAATGGGGGGTAGGGGGGTAGTAATAATAGGGGCTGTGTATAACTTGGCAAGAATGGAGGAATAGTCATAAGTTACGGGGAGTTAGCCTGTGGAAAACCTGTGGATAAGTTGTTAATAAAGTGGGAGGAGATAAGGGAGGGGATAGGGATTGGTAATGGGTAGGGGTATAGGGGTGGAGAGCAATCGACGGAGGGAGTCATAGAGTATAGGGGGGGAGTATGTGTGACGGTAGAAATTACTGACAACAGAAAAGGGTGGGTATTGACAACGATAAGGAGCAGGATGGTGTGGGATCTAGGGAAGGAGTTGACCGTATTGACGGTTAATGGTAATATCTTCTTAAGAGAAAGAGAGAAAGAAGAGAATATATATATATAGAGGTAGGGGGGTGCTCTTATTGTCACAAGGGAGGTAAGAATGGTACAGATTTAGATTGGATAAGGGATTAGGTAGTTGTCGGGAGGGGTATTTTCTAGTGTTTTTGGTTGACACTGTTGACAGGAAGGGGGAGGAGAGTAAAAATGGTGGAAGAGAGTGTAAAGGCTTTACAGAAGAAGAAGCCAGCCATTTTTGAGATAATATTTGGGATAGCATTGAAGACCGCGGAAGAGGTCTTTTTAGATAGTAAGGATAATGTATTTGTAAGGCTGAAGAAAAAGTACCGTAATTGGCCACAGGTAATGAATATAGCCTCACAGGAGTATAGTGATTTTTTATTGAAAGTGAGTCGTATAACGAAAAGGGGTATTAGTTGGAACATTATAAATATGGTGATTGCTTATCTACGTGCTGAGGCAAGAGATCGGGGGATTCGGTATGATTTAAATTTAAGGAGTTATTTTGACCAGGACATATTATGGTATGACTTAGGGGAATGGAAGGCGATTAAGATAGCTAGTGATCATTGGGAGATTGTTAGTTATCCTCCACCGATGTTTATGCCTATTATGGGGAAGCGAGAGAAGCAATGTTTGCCTTCTTTGGACCACAGTAAAGAAGGAGACAGCCATACGGGCTATTTAGATCGCTTTATTGGTGCATGGGGCCTTGATGATTCTGATAGGCTTTTGGTAAAGGTTTTTTTAATAACATCTTTCTTGCCGCATATTATTCATCCCATATTGATATTGCATGGGCCCCATGAGAGTGGCAAGACATTTCTTCTGAAATATCTTAAATCCCTGGTAGATCCTATGGTTGAAGATATGATTGCAGGTGAAGTAACCTATTCTTCAGTCATCTCCACTATTGCTCATCATTATTGTGTTTGTATAGACAATTTAAATTTTGTCCCCCGTTGGTTATGCGATCTTTTATGCGCAGCAGTAACTGGGGCAAGTCATATTGAAAGAAAATACTATCATAATACAGGTGATGATTCAGTCTCTTTTTCTATGCAAAGAAAATTTATTATTTCTTGCATTAATATGAACCAGACACGATCAGATTTTTTGAGCCGCTGTTTATTTGTCAATATAAAAACCATAGCTCCAAGCGAAAGATTGCGTGAAGATTTGATGGATAAATGGTTTTTCGAATTAAAGCCTTTCATCCTCAATAATATTTTTACTTTAATAAGCCAGGCTATTCCTCTGGTAGGAAAGCTGCAATTGGAAAGATTGCCCAGGATGGCTGCTTTTGCTAGTTGGGGTGAATCATTAGCCAGAATAATGGGACACCAGGAAGGAGTTTTAATAGAATATCTATTCGACCAAATTACCAGGATACGCCAGACGACGCTTGAAGAAAGCCCCCTGGCTCAGCTATTACTGTTGGCCCTCCAGGAGACAAATCCTTTGGTAGGGACAGCATCCAATTTACTTTATAAACTAAACGAATTGGCTAAAAAAAATAATATTCCTAAGAATCTTCTACCAAAAAATAATGGATGGCTAGTTAAACAACTTAAAGAATTGAGACATGATTTCAATGAATGCGGTATTTCATTTGAGCAAGCCCGCAATCGTTCCGGACGGATATTGACCATTAGATTGAAGAATATGGATGAAACCCAGAATAAAGGAGATAAATTATATCCAGAGATCTAACTGTTGAAGGGCTTATTGCTCAATTAAAGCAGGCACTTGAGACACATGGCAATTTAAAGGTATTGATCGGTTCGTGGCCCATCCCATTTGGTGAAAATGAGATTGTGGTTGAACTCGATACGGTTAGTTTCGGCGAGCCAGTGCTTATTATCGGTGATTTCCCGGCACCATAGGATTAATTATAGGTAAAGGTAAAGGTAAAGGTATAGGTAAAGGAGGGTACTATGCAGATAGAAATATATAGAAGCCAAGACTTACAAAGTATTAAGGAGAGCTTAAATAATAAAGATAATTTTATGGCTAGAAGACAGAAGATTTGTAGTGAATTAAATCTTACTCAACAATCTATTGCTGGTGTGAGTATTGAACCTAGTCTTTTCTATCATTGTATGACGAAGGAAGAGGTATTTATTTGGAGGACATACTTACCTACTAGATATAGAAAAGATTTTCAGGGAAGCAGTTCTACTAACATAAGAAAATGGGATAATTACCACTTTGATATAATTCCGGATCAGGCCCTAGAAGAAATATATTTTGCTGACCAATGCGGGCTATTTCATCAATTAGAGATTTGGACGCCGGAAAAGGCCCATAGTGATCCTATTGCTATAGGTATATTGACAGATAAGAGATACCTCATAGTGCGCTGGGGAGAAAGCCTGATTAGTTTTGAAAAAGTAAGAGATACAGCATTCAAAAACCAAATAAGCAGCTATATTGGGAGTAATATTGTCGAAGAAGTCTTACCACACATAGAGTGGTTATTAATGGATGTTATTTTAAGAGGCAGCATATATGGTTCTCCTATTCATATCTTAAGAAAGCTCTTTAGGAAACATTGCAGATCTCGCATGATAAAAATTCTTGATCATAGATATGATAATGCTTATGCCTTATGTAGCTCTTGTGGATTTATGAAACGAATATGGACCTGAAGGCCATCGGTATCCATATGGCTTTAGTCCGGAGTGCCACGGGCTCGATGGTAGAGATAAGTCGGGAATAGAAATAGGGCTATGGGATAATCATGAGACAGCCGTGCATGATAAAGGGAGTATGGAATTTGAGCATTGTACATGTTATATGGTTGATCCTCCTATTTAAGTTTTTCCTGTTATTCTACATCATTTGATGTCATAAAACAGGAAAAAAACAAGGCCGAAAATATACTGGTACCCATTTACCTGTTTTTTTGGAAGCAAATAACCTAAAACCCCTTTATTTCTGGGGATTTAGATATGGTACTCTCTCCTGAGAGATTCAAGGTAGCTAGAAGAAAGGAGGTGATAGAAATGGTAATGCATCATTTTGGTGGGAAAGACGGCATGGCCCCAATTATTACTGGATTGGGGGTAAGTGTAAAATCTTCTGGAAAATCTTCTGGAAAATCTTCCAATAAATTTTCTGAAAAATCTTCCAATAAATCTTCTGGAAGATCTTCCGGGAGATCTTCTTCAAAGAAGTAATAATGGATGCTTCATATAGAAGCCCTGACAGGGCTTCTATATGATGTCCTATATTCTAAAATTGAGGGAGGATTAACTGTGCCTGATAAAATGGTTCCCAATTGCTATAAGTGTGTTCACCGCCGGGAGATTCCCGGAAATGTTCATAGCAGGTGCAATAACTATGAGGCCAAAGTACGTGGGGACCCCCATGGTATCAAAAAAGGATGGTTTAGATGGCCATTCTCATACGATCCCGTATGGCTAGAGTCCTGTAAATCGTTCTCTGATAATCCCGCAGATAATAAACCCGATACCCCAGGAGATCCACTGGCCATAGTCTTAAGTATACTAAGATAGGGATAAAGATGATCCGGCCCAAGAATATATTGAATGCCAAGATAGCCCGGTTGAAAAAACATCGCAAAAAGGCCTATGACCAGAAGCTTATTGAAGAAATCGAGAAAGAATTCTCTCGGAATTTTTCCTATTGCCTGGAGCATTTTCTAGGAATCGAGAAGGATGATATCTATCAGTTTAATCCCACTGAGTTATCCAAGCTTGTTAAGATCTGCGCACATAAAGCCCGGATCAAAATCTGGATACCGACTCTATTGGGTGCTCCTCTCCTACCCACTATTATACTATCCGCTCTCGGGATGATTCTTCTCTCGATGGTCGATGGATATCATACCGACTTTCTCCATTATAAGAAAGTCTTGCAGAGGCATTATGGCGAGGATTTTTGTGCCTTTCTGGGTTCGCTTTGGCGCAGAGATGTAACCGGTTCCCAGGCGGAAGAGGACCGGCCACTGAAAATAGAGACAACCCAGGTCATAGAAGATCGATCCCCGCCCTGTAGGCAGATCATCAAGCTCAAAAGATAGGATAAACATATAAAGGAGATTAATTTATGGGGAACCATGATGTGGGTCGCGCCATGGGCCGTATAGCCGAAATTTTAATAAAAAAGAGGACTCATGAAACTGCACTAGAATTATTGGATGAAATCTGTCAACCCTATCGCGGTTATGATGCCGAATTTGAGAGTGAGGACCCTGACAACCTAGGGTATGGCCATCCAGACTATCTTAATTATACGGACCCAAATGGGCCGATAGGAAGATTGATTATTGAAGCATTCGGAGAATCAAGCCATGATTATATGACTGGATGGCCCGAGGAGGATGCTGCTCAGGAGGCATGGTGGGATGGCCCTTATGGTAAGTTCCGTAAGCGATATGGTTTTGTATGAGATATCAATGGTACATACGCTATGCCGCGTTTTGGGTTTATGTATACACTACGGTCTATTTTTATACCCGAGAACATCCCATCTGGGCCGGGATTACCCTGGGTCTGGCCGGGATTAGTATTTCTAAAATTCTCCAATATTGGCATAAGCTTTACCGGGAGAGTTATCCTAAGAAGAATAAGCCCTTAGAGCCTAAAGATAAATGATGACTTAGGAAGAGGAGGGAATATGCATAAGTGTGCGAAATGTCAATCAGAATGGGGATTTCCTGTATCCATCATTGGACATTATCATGCTTTTCTCTGCCAGGACTGCCGCAATGCCTATCAGGAATATATGCAGAGTACCCCGATATACCGGGATTATAATGTGATAATGGCCAGGCTTGCCAAGACCGAAGGTCCCAATATGGCGGATGGATTAGTACATGAGCTTATCGATATAGAAAAGAAATTGTATTCCATGGCTAAATCGTGGATGGCCGAAAAGAAAAAAGAAAGCAATTAATTTGTAGAAAGGAGGGAGTTTATGGTAAACGAACTGGAATCTGCAGGTTCTTCTGGCAAGGTGAAGCTATCGGATAAACTGTTACAAGGATTGTATCACATCAGGGAGCGGTTAGGTAAAATGAACGAAGAACTAGAGATTATTTCTACGCGGATTATAGGCACAGAGCCGAGATTAGAGGCAAAGATTTCACAGAAAGACCCGCTTCGTGAGATTATGAAAGAAGAACCCTTTTTCACGAAAGCCCTTGACTGTTTGAACCAGATAGACGCTGCCATCCGTAAGCTGGATAAGGGTATTACCAGGCTCGACGGGGAATTTTAAAGACAAGGATACAGTAACCAAGGCTATAGAGAGGAGCTATTATATGATCGATCAAATAAGGATAATAGAGGCTGAGGGACACAAGTGGCTGGGAATTTTAGATGAGTCTATAGGCCTGATAAATAGTGCCGTGGAGTGGGATAGTTCTAGGGGAAATGGAGCACCTTCACTCAGAAGATGGATCACGCTTTGGAATTTAGGCGAATTGACAACAGTGCGTTTATCGAAAAACGCAGGATTTACGGAGGTATCGTTGGATGTTGACCAAAAAAGAAGATTCAAAAGGTACTGGGAAGACATGCAGGAAATCAAAAGAACAGCTCTGCAAAGACTTGAAAACCAGTATTTTGAGGAACGATTTAAATAAGATTAGTGAATATGGGATAATTCAGCTCGCTTTGGCTGAGCTTGTGGATGACCCAGAGATAAAGTATGAATTGTTGAAAAGAGCGCAGACGTAACTTCTGTTTGCCGATCTCTTTTCTATATTGAAATAAATTCTAATTTAGAGGTATGAAATGGAGATAACTATTTTTAGAAAGGAAGAAGAAATAAAGCTAGAGGATCTTTCCAACCAAAACAGTCAGGACCCGGATATCTGTATTGCACTCGAACAGGCCAAGAAAGGGTTGGAATTAGCCAAGAAGCTCGGATTTAGAAATCAGTTAGCCATGTATGCAAAGCATAAGGAGGCATTGGAAAAACGGCTCAGTCCGGAACCTCCTTATCCGAAACTTTCGGAAAAAGAATGGCGGCAATGGCAAAGAGTTCTGCCGACAGCTTATAACGAGAACTATGAGAATACGATATACTATGATTCGCTGACGCTAAACGGTTATCATTATGACCTGATACCAACCCGGGTACTGGCAGAGATCGAGGAAGTACGGGAAAAGAGATATTTTGACCGGCTGCAAATACGGACCCGGGAAAGGCCCCGGGAATGTCCAGGCCTATTCGGCTTTCGTGAAGTATCAGTATATCCCAGCCAGGTAGATGTGTATCTGGTTGCCCTGTGGGCTGAAGATAAGTTGGGCTCCCTTAAGAAGTTGAGCATACTGGCGAAAATAGAAGAGACTATAAGATCGATTATACCCACTTCTTTCGAAGGGAAAAGACAGGAAAGACCGTAAGTATGGGGATGCTGGGATGGAAAGGAACGAATCCAGGGACTTTGGACAATTGAGGTATTTTTTCTGGCACTATCTAACCTGGGACCAACGGATGACTGTACTGGTCCGAGCAGAAGTCTTGCCAGGATCTTTAGAGAATCGACTTCCCCAAACAATTGAACTAGAAGCTTTGAAATGGGCGCGAGATGCAGGGAAGCTTGCCTCGGTTTGGGATGATACGATGTCTTTCGTGCCCCTGGGCAAGAGAAAGCCGAATCCGTTCAAACATCAGGATGTATGATCGCGTAAGACTATGGGTTCAAAAATAGACAGAAAAGTTGCGGAAATACGAATAGCCAGTGCAGCACGTGACGCTGCATGGCTGGATATAAAGTATGGAGGAAATACCCAAAACCCATATAATCCCCAAAAGCAAAAAGAGGCTTTTATGATCTGGCAGAGTGCCTATGATGCCAGAAAAAAAAGATAGGGAGAAATATGAAAAAAAGGTGAAAAAATTATTAACAATATTGGAGTTTACCCGCTTCTTTAAAATTAAAAATGAGAACCAGCACAAAAAAATTGAATCGCTTCACCATTATATGTTATGAATGTAATCAAACGTTTACTCATACCAAAGAAGGCTCGGGCGGTAAGCCGATATATTGCTCTGCCTGCCAAGTGCTGCATCTTCTGTGTGCCGTATGCGGTAAGAAATTTTCCCGTCGCAGATCAGCCATAAAACCGAAAGGATCTGGACCATGGTGCTGCTCTAAAAAATGTGCTGCAAGAAAAAAGTGGCAAGAAAATAAAAAAATATATAAGGGCTCTAAACTTCGGGGTTTTGTATCAACCTCTGGGCTACCCACCAAACCTATAATAAATGCTATGGATAACATACCATCCTCGCGTGACGAATGTATTCCAGTGGACCCGATGGTATGGCAAAAAGTAATTGAGCGCATAAATAATCCTGAATATCAGAAAAAAGCTAGGTGGACATCAATAGATAAAAGCTAGTTAAAATATTTTTGAAATATAGGAAAAGATATTCTTGACACCCTGTAGCGTACATGATACTATTTCACCCGGACGATAATAGGATAGGCAGAATCTAGATATTATGGATCGCCTGAGTAATCAGGACCCGGTAATATATCTAGCGAGCTTATCCATTATCGTCCGGCCACTATCTCTTATGGACGACATAAGGCGAGCGTACATATAGCTCAATGGTAGAGCAACACTTTTTGGAAGTGTGTGTGGGAGTTCAAATCTCTCTATGGCCGAAAGGTCAAAAGCTCATCTGAATCGTCGTCCAACTCTCATGAAAATCATGGGGCATATAGACGGCATACATAGCTCAATTGGTTAGAGCATTCGATTTGTAATCGAAAGGTTGAGGGTTCAAACCCCTCTAGGGTCGAAAGGCCTCAGCCGTTTAGAATCGCCCTTTTTTTTCTTTACCGGTGCTAACCCATAATTTGAAAATATGGGGCATCTTGAAGCACTTACATATTTTTCGGTGAAAAAATATATCACAGTGCTTCTAAATCGCCCCTTTTTTAATCATCCCGGTGCTAACCCGGATATGGGGCATTGTAGCCAGCATACATATCCTTTGGGATGCTAACCCGCTTTAGCATATGAAAAGCTGACTCGAATCGCCCCTTTTTTTTAAGCTTGATTAGGGCACGCGGCAATACCGAGCTGTCCCTATTTTTTAATGGCGGAGGGGGAGAGACTCGAACTCTCAATCCCGTGCAGGACGCAGATTTGGAGTCTGCTGACTTGCCATTAGCTTACCCCTCCGCTTTTTTCTATAGTTGGGCCAACTCAGGCAGCATACATATTTTCACCATACAAGGAAAAAATGAACGCTGACTGGAATCGGCCCTTTTTTTAAGGAGATCTTATGGAGACCCAAGAATACACCCGCCAAAAACTTATCAGCTCCCTTATTAAAATCGGGCACGGGGATCTCGATATCTATGTGAACGATGTCTTGCCTGCGGCCCGGGAGGATCCGGAGCTATTTGGCCGGTTTGTCGTCTGGAACCATAGGCACGGTAAAGTGGATGATTCCAAGGTAGCTTTTCCTCCTATTGCCCTGAGAGGGTTGTCCAAAGGAGATGCCCACCTGGCGGAGAATGCTATTGCCCATATGATCAGTCTGGATCCCCGGAAGATCATAAAATCTTATGACTTCTCTAAGAGCCTTACCAAGAGAGGCCTGCATATCCCGGGGGGCAATCGGGAGCTTCTCCAGGATGCCCTGAAGGATTATATAACTGCGATGGAAAAGAATAGACGTTGGTGGGTTAGGACAGCCCTACGGCATCGTAAGGCCCTTATCCGGCTCTATGAGATCTCCCATAAGAAAGCTGTGCCTCTTGCTAAAGAGATTCTGTTTGAGAGGAAATTCCCCCCAGGATCTGTCTTTGAGGCTCTGGTAAGATTAAAAAATATGAGTCCTTCTGAAGCTTCAGCAACGATCATGAAACATAAGATCCCGGCACCAATCGCTATCGGGGCGGTAAATACCGTGAAGGACCCGGATATCCAATTTGCCCTGATCGAGATCATGACCGGGAACGAATTAATAAATTATAGCGGGGCCTTGAAGGCCTGGGGGATCTTTGAGATTCCCTATTTAAAGGCGGCCTATGATGCTGCCATCGAAAGGGGTAAGACCGATAAGCGGGTCAATGTCTATAAGGCGAGTAAGGCTGCCGAATCCCTGGATACCAAGACGGGCAAAAA
>ERZ1292632.1123-Hain-H43-01um-R2-1123-length-27563-cov-8_pt1 | contig 27563 bp, 25 predicted proteins | sample MGYA00564407_ERZ1292632 | MGnify/ENA primary metagenome ERZ1292632 (study PRJEB36523, sample SAMEA6512637) | groundwater metagenome | collected 2019-01-08 | study: AquaDiva: Metagenomics assemblies of 32 groundwater samples | reverse complement strand
CAAGAGGAATCTTGAGAGATACCGGTCCAGCAGAAAACCCACCTTTGTATCCAAACTCTACCTTCTTGGCTGTGATAGAAGCCTCTTTATCCTTCAATTCTCCCAAAGAAATTTCCAAGGGCGTTCTCTCAAGCGGTCGCTCCATAATATTCAACTTCTTCTCGCGACTCTCAAGCGCTTTTGCAGAAGCATGAAACTTCTTCGCGGCTCGCTCCTTTTTGAAGTGAGAAGCCATCTTATCGGAATCTGGGGCCTTTTGTTCCCACACGCGGTCAGCCCAATCCTTTTTCTGCATCTTAGAATCCGTTAGACGCTCACGCTCTTCTTCTTGAATGCGATAAAGTTCTCTTTCACGACGCAGTTTATGTGCTTTGACTTCAGCGTATTCTGTCCAGCCACCAGCATACAAAACAGTATTGCGAGAAAACCATTCGATCTCCACTACTTTTGAAACAACATTGTCCAGGAAACGACGATCGTGCGAAGCAACCAGTATCGTTGCATGTGAACGCTTCAAATACTGTTCAAGCCACACAAGAGCTGGTAAGTCGAGGTTATTGGTTGGTTCATCGAGCAACAGAATATCTACTCCACGAAGAAGCACTCCAAGCAAAGCTGCTTTTCTCTTTTCTCCTCCAGAAAGTTCTTGTACCGGACGATCCAGTGAAATACCAGACAAGCAAAGTCCTTCGAGCATGACTTGAGCGCGTCGTTCAAAATCATATCCACCCAAACGTCGATATTCACTCTCCAACATTTCAAAACGCGCCAAAGCTTCTGCTTCTTCCAAGCGTGGTTCTAATTGCTTCATCTCTCGCTCAAGATCAGTCAGCCCTGTCATTCTTCGCAGGTAGTCCCGAAGCACTTCATCTCCCTCAGCGAGTGACTCCTGAGGAAGATATCCTACTAAAGCACGATTCGGGATGAGGATTTCTCCACGATCTGCGCTTTCCATACGAGCAATAATACGAAGCATGGTTGATTTTCCAACACCGTTTTGACCAACGAGGGCCGCTTTCTGTCCTTCGCCCAAAGAAAAAGACACCTTGTCTAAGACGCGGTGGCCGTTTTGGATTTTGCGGATATTTTTGAGGGTCAGCATATTCTTTTCATGAATGTCTACTATACAATAAAACACTCTTAAAATCAAGAGTGTCCACAAGATCCTCCTTGAGATGTCTAGTTTTTCTGCTTATTTAAGAAAATCTCTGTTTCACGAAGGACGCGCCTCGCGTTTTCAAAGGTCACGCGCTCCAAAGCCTGAGCATACGGAAGCCACAAAGATCCGATGTGCTCTTCGGAAATAACCACATTTTGATTCCCTGTCTTAGCTGGATAAAAATGCACTTCCTTGAAAATCCATAGTCCTCGGCCACTTCGTAAACGCTTCTCACGTTCATTCCCCTTTGCATCGTAAAAATACTTGATACTCACCCGAAAGGAAAAAACAGAAAGATCAGTAATACCTGTCTCTTCTTCTGTCTCACGACGAAGGGTCATTTCTTCTGTTTCACCAGCCTCTACATGTCCTTTGGCAAAATCATAGTGTCCGCTTGGGTAGTGTAAAAGCAAATACTTCCGCACACCATTTTCTTCACGAAAAACAACAGCACCAACAGAAGTCTCCCAGACCACTGGCGAACCACAAACTTTCAAGAGGTAATAAAGCGGCTTAAAGACGGGCAGGCGCATAAAAACGTATTGACTGCTATTATAGAGAAAGGAAACCTGTATATATTTCTAGCATACAGGAATGTACTTACGTTGACAAAAGAAGTCTTTCGTTTTTGAATGAGTCATCTCTTCTTCGTATGAAAAAAGTAGCCACCCCACACAAGAAAAAAGGATCCTGGAAAAATATCTTGGGGATGTTTTTTTTGGGTCTCCTTGTCGGTACTACCGTATGCGCATATTACTTCTACGAATTCCTGACACCAGACATCTCGCATATTGATACCTACCCATTCAAGCAAACCAGTATCCTCTATGATCGTACAGGAAAGTTTGAACTTTACCGTTTGTATGGTGAAGAGAATCGTCTTCTCGTAGCCCACGATGATATTCCCGACACCGTCCGTTATGCCACTATTGTCTCCGAAGATGCTTCTTTTTACTCTCACCAGGGTATTGATCCCAAGGCCATTATTCGTGCCTTTAAAGCCAATACGGAACGCGGATCTATCGAGCAAGGAGCTTCTACTATTACTCAGCAACTTGCGAAGAACCTTTTCTTGGAACGTGATCGCACCTGGAGCCGAAAAATTCGCGAAGTGTTCTTGGCGGTAAAGATTGATCGCAATCTCTCAAAAGACAATATTCTCGATCTTTACTTAAATGCAGTTCCGTACGGTTCCAATGCCTACGGTATCGAAGCCGCTTCTCAAACCTTTTTCAAAAAAAGCGCGAAAGATCTCACGCTTGATGAAAGCGCACTCATTGCTGCCCTTCCAAATGCTCCAACACTTCTCTCTCCGTACGGAGCGAACACTACTCAACTTCGTGCCAGACAAAGAGATATTCTCAACAAACTCCTCGCTTCCAACTACATTACCAAAAACGATTTCAACCAAGCGTTAACTGCAGATACCCTCAAAAAGATTACCCCTCCAGAGCACGCTATCCTCGCGCCTCATTTTGTCTTTTACGCTATCGAAAAACTCGAAGAAAAATATTCGAAACAAGATCTACAGACAAAAGGCTACCGTATCTTTACAAGCCTAGACTATGATCTTCAGCTCTCTGCTGAAAAAGCCGTGCGTGAAGGTGCACAAAAGAACGTTGCCCGCGGAGCAGAAAATGCAGCACTCGTTTCTTTGGATGCCAAAACAGGAGAAGTGCTAGCAATGGTGGGTTCCAAAGACTATTTTGATAAAACGATTGATGGCAACGTCAATATTACAACCATCGCCCGCCAACCAGGATCATCGTTTAAACCAATTGCGTATGCCAAAGCATTCGAGAAAGGGTTTCAACCAGAAACTCCCATCTACGACATGCCGATAAACTTTGGTCCAGATGGAACTGGGAAAGACTACATCCCAAACAATTATGATGGAAGTTTTCATGGTCTCCTTACCATGCGTCAATCTCTTGCGATGTCACTTAATATTCCAGCTGTTCAGACGCTCGCCCTGGCTGGCGTTTCGGAAACGATTGAACTCGCGAAACGTATGGGTATCACAACCCTGACGGATCCAAAGCGCTACGGCCTCGCTCTCGTTTTGGGAGGGGCCGAAGTAAAACCTATCGAAATGGCGAGTGCTTTTAGCGTGTTCAGCCAAGAAGGTATTCGTCATGAAATCAATCCGGTAATACGTATTATCGATACTCGAGGTACAGACATTTACACAGCTACTCCCGGCGAAGGTACTCGTGTCATGGACGCTGAAGTTACCAGAAAGATTAGCTCTATTCTTACTGATAACAAAGCTCGGTCCGCTACTTTTGGTTCCAATACTCCGCTTGCATTTCCAGAATCTGCTCCGGTCGCAGCCAAAACAGGTACTACACAAAACTTTCGTGATGCCTGGACGGTCGGTTATTCAACCAGCGTCGCTACCGCTGTCTGGGTGGGAAATAACGACAACAAACAAATGCATGAGGGATCGGATGGTATCTTTGTAGCTGCCCCTATATTCCGTCAGTACATGGACGCTGTACAAAAACGCTTTCCCGCAACAGCCTTTAACTCTTACACACAAAGTGATAACAAAATGGGCTTTGCTTCTGGAGGCGAAGATTCCCAGGCTCGCGTTATCTATATAGACAAAAAGACGGGTCGCGAGATCTCTCCCGAAAAAGCCAAGAAAAAGAAGTCCGATAATGTCGAAACTCGGTATGTGTATGGATCAGCTAGTCTCAACGTCTCCGGCGGAGACAACAAAGGAGACACACCTCCTCCAGCAACGACCCTCCAACAAGTCTTTGAATTCTATCAAAACTATAACAAAAGCCCCTCTTAGAGGGGTTTTTCCTTGTTTTAGAGTCTTTTTACTCTTGACAAAACACTCAAAAAGGTGTATTATACAAGGTTCCTAGTGCGTACTTTTTTCTAGGGACGAGTACCTTGTAAATGCGTTAGTTTATTACCTGCCCCTTGTCCAATGGGACAAGATGTGGCGGATCCCACAAACCCTATCCTCTCACCCAATGGGGTGAAGAATGGAGCACCAATGTCTACGCTGAACAACACCGTCGCCGTCATCCGCTGCTACAGCAACGGCGGCATCGTGAAGCAGGTCAAAGCGCTTCGCTCCTTCATGTCTCGTGTCGTCGTCGTGACGAACGGGCTGGCCGACAAAGGCGCCACTCGCGCCTGGCTCGAAGAGCTGAACGATCCCTGTGTTGATCTCATCGAGATGAACGAAGGCTACACCTGGTCGAATGCGCTCAACCGCGCGCTCCACCACATCCGCATGCTGAACGCCCAGAAGGACGCCGGCATCGAGTTCGTCTTCAATGTCTCGGTGGAAGCCCTGTTCCGCAAGGAGCACGTCGAACAAATGCTCGCTGAATTCGCTGACGACAACGTCGGCGTGGTCGGCACTTCGTTCGAAGGCTACCAAGAAGGAAATGTCATTTCGCTGGGCCGGTCCTATCGGCACCCGCGGAACACCGGCATGATCGTGCGACTCGACGTCTTCGGGCAACCCATGCTCGGTCTCGGGTTCGATCCCTTCTGCGACGACATCGGCGGGATGGAGGACATCGATTTCATCTATCGGATGATCGTGTTCTCCGGCAAGCTGACGAAGATGCTTGACCTCCGGGTCCGGCTGATCGTCGGCAAGCACCACAACCAAAACCAGAAGGAAGAACGCGAACGCGACGCCATGGAGAAGATCTTCAACCGCTATCAACAGTGGTCGTCTGATCTGATCAACTCCGTGGTCACCGCCTGGCGCCTCCTGGCCGACTAACGCCTACCGCTTCGGGGGAGAACACCGTTTCTCCCCCGACGCACCCCCTTTTACATATTTGCTGAAAAATCTCTCTCCAAAAGAAAGGTTTTCCAACCAATGTGCAAAGTAACTAACGGCCAAGCGTATGAAAGTACTCGTAACCGGAGGAGCCGGATTTGTCGGCTCGCACCTCGTTGAAGCGCTCGTAGAGCGTGGGTATGATGTCTCCGTCATTGATAGCCTCCGTCATGGAGGGAAGAAAGAGAATGTGCATCCTGATGCACAGCTTTTTGTTGCCGATATCACCAATCATACTGCTATTAAAAAGATTCTGAAAAATGTCCGTCCGAAAGCTATTTTGCATTTAGCAAGCCAGATCAATGTCCGACATTCTATCGACAATCCTCAGTATGACCAGCTGGTAAATACTCAAGCGACTATCAACCTTATTGAAACAGCTAAAAATCTTGGATTGAAAACATTTGTGTACGCTTCTACCGGAGGTGTTATGTACGGTGATGACGCTCCCCGACCAACGACTGAGGAGCACCCGGCCGTCCCCACTATTCCGTACTGTATTTCCAAACTTTCTGCGGAAAACTATTTGCGCTTCTTTTCAGAAAAAAATGATATTCGCTTTGTAGCACTCCGTCCTTCAAATATCTATGGTCCTCGTCAAAATCCACATGGAGAGGCTGGGGTTATTGCTATATTCTTGGAGAAGATGATTCATGGTATCAATCCGATCATCTACGGTGACGGAGAACAGACTCGAGACTTCGTCTATGTTGATGACGTTGTTCGTGCTTTTATTCTCGCTCTTGAAAAGCGAAGGGTTTCTGGTGTTTATCATATTTCTTGTGAATGCGAAATTAGCGTCAATCAAATCTTTCATGCGCTCAATTCACATTTCGAAAACATGTTTGAAAAGAAACATATTCCTGCTCCATGGAAGGAGCAACACGGCTCCTGTCTCTCATACCAAAAGATAAAAAATGAGATCGGATGGGAACCAAAAGTTGCCCTGGAAGAAGGAATCTCACGTATCATAGAAGACTACAAAAAAACTTTGGCGCCCGTAAAGAAAACACCGGCGCTCAGACGCATGAGACACGCTTTCACAAGCTTCTTGTAAAATAAAAAAGACTCTTCATAACGAAGGGTCTTTTTTATTATTCTTTGCGTAAAGCCTCCATCGGGGAAAGACTCGCTGCTCGATATGCCGGAGCAAGACCAAAGATAAGTCCTACTGCCAAGGAAAATCCTGCACCCAAAAGAAGTGATCCCGGAGTAAAGGTAAGCGAAAAATTAAAACCAAATGACTGAAACAGAAAACTCGCTCCTAGAGAAACCAACACTCCGAGGAGAATTCCTATTACTCCTCCTAAGAGCGTGATAATAAGCGATTCAAACAAAAACTGTTGAAGGATACTTCCCGAGGTTGCTCCCAGAGCTTTCCGAAGGCCAATCTCCGATGTGCGTTCGGTCACAGAAACATACATGACATTCATGATACCCACACCACCTACAATAAGCGCAATCGATGTCAGAGAAAGAAGCAGGATGGTTAGGGCTCCCAAGACACTATCCACAGTTTCCTGCGCTTCCTTGATAGACGTTACCGCAAAGTCATCTTTGTCCGGATTATCAATATCGTGACGCTTGCGCATAAGTGCGATAATATCTCCCACTGTTTCTGATTCCCGGTTTGGATCTTCCATGCGGACTGAGATCATCTGCACATAATCCACTCCAAGAATTTTCTTCTGGAGAGTCTTGATAGGGACATAGGCCAATGCATCTATATTGAAAAATCCTGCTGTACCGCGTTTCTTTAGTACTCCAATCACGCGATACTTCTCTCCCTTCATGGTGATGTATTCCCCTAAGGCATCACTCTCCCCAAAAAATGTTTCTTTGGCTTCAGAACCAAGAACAGTTACACGGGCTAAACTGTCATCTTCATCTTCCGTATAAAAACGCCCACTCTCAAGGGTAGCGTTGGCATCAACGAGCGGGACATTCGCTCCGGTACCAAACAGCAAGATACTCTTCCCAATCGATCCATGCGTTGCCCGCTCTTGCCCAATCGATCCAGCATAAACAGCAGAAACATTTGGAAGATTCTCGATAGCTTCACCGTCTTTTATTTTTAGTGTCGTTATCTGAACTCCTTGCGCAATAGAACTCGAGTTTTGACTCGACATTTTACCGGTGTTCGGAACTTTGATTTCTACCTGAATCACATCTGTCCCAAAGGTTTCTACCTGCCCCCGAACAAAATTCTGCACTCCGTTTCCCAATGACATAACCACGACCACAGAGAAAACTCCAATAACAACACCAAGAACCGACAAAAACGTCCGCGACTTATGAGACCGGATAGTCTTTACAGCAAATTGGAGCGCTCTCCATTTATTTTTCATATTATTCGTATCGTAAGGCTTCCATAGCCGTTACTTTTGCTGCTTTCAGCGCAGGATAAATACCAAAAATAATTCCGATTATCAACGAAACGGTAAACCCGAGCACGACAGAAAAAAACGGCACAATAAATTCCCACTCATACCCAAGCGCCTGAATAATAATACTCGCCACAAAGGTAAGTACGACTCCGAGAATGATTCCAATCATACCTCCAAAAAGCGTCACAAAAGAAGATTCGATCAAAAACTGAGTAATAATATGACTTGGTCTCGCGCCAACTGCTTTCCGCAGACCGATTTCCCTCACCCGCTGAGATACGGCGATAAGCATTGAATTCATAATCCCAATACCGCCAACCAAGAGTGATATAGAAGCAATTGCGATAAGAAAATACTTTAAAATATCAGTAATATTCGTCAATACATCCAACGCAGCTGCCGTACTCCGTACCGAGAAATCAGACTCTTCATCACTTTCTAAATCATGTCGATCACGAAGAAGTATCTCTACATCAGAAAGAGAACGTTCAATATTCTTTGGGTCATCCACCTTCGCCCGAACAAAATTGAGATAATTAATCCCGAGAAGGAGTTTCTGGGCTGTTTCGAGTGGCACATACACCAATTCATCTGGACTCGAAAATGCTGCCGCTCCGCGTTCTTCCAGAACACCTACAACCTTAAACGGAATATCTTTGAGTTTTACAGTCTCCCCTATGGGATCTCTATTTGGGAAAAGCTCGTTGGCACGCTTGGATCCAAGTACGATCACTCGAGCAAGATTCGTTTCTTCTTCAGGAAAAAAGAAACGTCCATCCGCTATGTCGATACTTTCGACTTTCACCATGTCAGAAGATACCCCCTGAAAACTTGTTCCAAAGGATTCGGCAGAAAATTCAATCGTTGCTGAGCCACTCACATATCCAGAAACAAAAGAGAGGTGTGGTACAGAATTTTTTTCACGAAGTGCCTTCAGGTCATCGTTGGTAAGTGTCGTCGTCACGATACCAAAAGCAGAAGCTGGCGGACCATCTTCTTCTGATGCGCCTGGCAAAATTCCAATAAGATCTGATCCTACTTTTTTAATCTGAGAAAGTACAAGTCCCTGAGCACTCGCACCAATACCCATCACCATAATAACCGCAGCCACTCCAATAACGATACCCAAAACCGTCAGAAAAAATCGTAGCTTGGAAGCAACGAGAGACTTGTAGGCAACTCGGATAGGATCAGAAAGACGCATAGCAGAGCTCGGGTTAGAATTCTCTTTCGAAACGAAAAGGATTACTTAAGGGTAGTTTCTTTACCGTCCGCGAAACGACGATTCACTACGAGTTCATCAGAAACAATTTTTCCATCGTACATTCGTAAGATCCTCTTGGCATGCTCTGCGGTAGAGGTCTCATGCGTTACCAAAATAATTGTACATCCCTTATCATTTAAATCTTGGAGGATGCGCATAATCTGCAAACCTGATTTGGAATCAAGGTTTCCGGTTGGTTCGTCAGCAAAAATAATTTTTGGATTATTCACCAAGGCACGCGCAATAGCGACACGCTGTTTTTCCCCACCAGAGATTTGATTCGAAAGATACTTCGCTCGATGCTCCATATTGACCGCCACAAGAGCTTCTGTGACACGTTTTTTTGTATCTTCTTTGAGATTATCATCGTACAGAAGTGGAAGTTCTACGTTTTCAAAAACACTGGTTCGGGGCAAGAGATTGAAAGACTGAAAAACAAATCCAATATCTCGGTTTCTCATACGAGCCAAATTATCATCATTTTGCTTCTCTACATCTTCATCTCGCAATAAATACTTCCCACTGGTTGGTCGCTCCAAGAGTCCCAATACCTGCATAAGCGTAGACTTTCCAGATCCAGATGGTCCCATAATAGCGACAAACTCCCCTTCTCCAATAGTAAACGTCGCATCATCCAACGCCAGAGTTTTCACTCCATCATTGTCATACACTTTCGAAAGATTTTTTGCCGAAATAAGGGTCATAGTTTTTATGCGATAGTATATTCCCACCCTGGTTGCCAGGCTTTCTTTTTACGCCAGTCTTCGGCGAAGGCCTCTTCCCATGATTTCCCACAAAGGAGTACATCAAGCGCGAGCTGTGGAGCCTTGTGAGCCACGATAGCAATATGCTTTCCGTCATAGTTTTGCTTCACACTCTCAAGAAAGTCTTGTATCCGAGCTTTCACATCTTCATAGCTTTCGCCTTCAGGAAACTTCTCGGTAATCATTCGCTCCTGCATTGGCTCCACAATACTCGATGATTGAGCATTGTACTCACCATAGTTACATTCTCGAAGCCGTGGATCAATAATAATTGGAAACACTCCTTCAAAGGTAATCCGAGCAGATTCCACTGCTCTCTTAAGATCCGAACAGAAGACAGCATCAAACTGCTTTTCTTTGGTGAGATCTTTTAATTCCAGTGATTGCTTTTTCCCAAGTTCTGAGAGCTCGACATCATACCACCCCGAAGAAATTTCTTTCTCGTTGTCGGTGGTCGTCCCGTGCACAAAATACGTAATTTTTACAGACATAGTATTTCAATTAAGAATCTCCTTCGATCATTTCTCCTACCAAGTATCGACAACCATCCGCACCGACTTCCGCTGTATGCTCCTTTCCTGGGATGACATCAAATCGATCCCCCTCTTTCAAAACTACCTCTCCATCAGAAAACTGAAATGTCAGTCCTCCCGAAAGAATATACATGCTCACCTTATCCTGATGCTTATGCGAAGGATACTCTATTCCAGGCTCATCTACCCATTCAAAGATATGAATAAACCCCTCATCCGCAAGCTTTTTCTTTAATTCCTCTACATTCATAAAATATACTGATCCTCTCCTGTTTCTAATATATTCAAAAGTGACTGAGTAGCCATATCACTCGCTCTTTTGTTAGCCTCGTTCGTATTGTACGCTGTATGAGAATTTGAATGAAACCAAGTAGAAAGCGGTAAAGTATTAAACCTCTTATCCATTGGATCATCTTGCGCAGCTCGCAATCTCCCTGTCTGCAACTCCTCAAAAAGGGCATCAGCATCAACGCCCCCTGTAAACCCACAATTCACGAGAAGTGAACCATCTTTCATCTTTACTAACTCTTCTTTTCCAATAAATCCATCACCAGCCTCTTTGGAAGCATGAAGAGTTACAATATCGCATTGCGACAGCAACTCTTCTAGAGTTACGAATTTTGCACCGGTTTTTGCTTCAATCTCAAGCTGCCTACTTCTGCTAAAATATAAAATTTCTTTCACACCAAGAGAATGAAGGTTTTCCGCCATCAAAGATCCAATATTCCCCATTCCTACAATACCTACTGCTAAGTCCTTTAGAGATTTGGTCGTCTGAAACTTCTTTTCACCTGTTCGTCCTAGCTCAAAGATATTTCGCGTCATCGCGAGGATAAGCGTCAATGTATACTCCGCAACAGCATAGCTATTAGCCCCCGGAGCATTCACGATAGTAATGCCCTTTTCTTTTGCTTTTTCAAAACCAGGAATAAACGCTCGAGCATCTGCTCCAGTAAACACTATAACCTTAAGCTCATCTGCAGCGTCTATAACTTTCTCTGTCACCTTCTCAATACCACCCAAGATATACCCTGTCTTTCCTTGTATAGCTTGGACAAGCTCTTCCTCTGATGCATCCGGCTTATCAAGTCGCTCAACTTCATAACCCGATCCCTCTAATATCTTTACGTGCTCATCAAAAATAAAGAGCGAATCAGTGACAAGAATTTTCCCTTTCATACTCTCGTACGCATAATTGTTACACCAGGGACACCTGATGGGAAAACAGCTGGCTTCTTTACGGTTACCGAAACGCTTTCTATGCGCCCATCTTCTTCAAGGATTCTTTCAGCAATCATCACAGCAAGCTTTTCAATAAGGTACACGGAATTATTTTCTACGATTTCAATAGCAATAGCGCGCATCTTGGAATAATCAATCGTATCAAACAACTGATCCGTTGCGGCGCCAATGCTTGCATCAAACCCTGCCACCATATCAATAAGAAAAGCTTGTTCCAATTCACGCTCGTGATCCATCACGCCATGCTTTCCATTTACCTGCAAATTTTCAACAAATATCTTATCCATAACATTGTCTCATTAAAAACTTTCTAAGAGATAAACATCAAATGCTACTTCTTCGTACGGATGTACATCTTTCATGGCTTTGATAACCGCTTGTAATTTACTTTCCTCACACACCGTTTCAATTCTCTCTTCTTCTACTGCTTCCAATTTTCCTACCTCACCGATAGCAGGATTTGCGCCTTCACCTGCTAGAAATCTTCCGACACCCCGACTCGTAAATGTACAGAAAGTATACTTCCCGATTTTTCCAGCTCCGGCCTCACCCAGAGCAACTCTCACCTTTTCGGAGTGCGACTCAGGCACATAGACAACAATCTTATATCGCTTTTCCATACTACTATATTTTTGATCGCAAATATTCGTAATATTCTTCGGATACTCCATTTTCGGTCGTGTATTTTTCTAGAGCGGTCTTTCTTGCATTTTCTCCCATCTGCTTCCTACGATCCGCATCAACGATAAGTGTTTCAATTTTCTCAATCCATTCTTCGGTAAAGCCCGCCACAAAACCATCCTTCCCATCTGAGATAGCCTGCGAAAATGTTTTGGTGGCGGAAGCTACGGTCGGCACGCCAACAATACCAGACTCAAAGAATTTTAATTCAGATTTTGATTCACAAAACGGATTCCCAATTTCCAACGGTGCCACATTAATATCCATAGAAGCCACGATCTGGAAATAGTCTTTTCGCTGAACAAAGGGCACGCGTTCAATCTGCGACTCAAATTGATTCAAACTACTCTCGGTATCCAGTGGTCCAGCGAGCACCAATCGCATTTGAGGGTACCGCGTAAGCAAAACTGAAAGCGCTTTGGTAATCGTAGCAAAATCCTTGTTATGACTTGGTGTGCCCGAGAGATAGGAAACGCGCACTGTATCAGAAGAATGTTCCTCTATATGTGTAAGCGCCGTCTCTGCCCATGAGACATCTTGACGAGAAAGCTTATTTGAAACAATAAAAACTTTTTTATTTTTTTCTCGAAGCTTCTCTGCCAGAAATTCTGTGGTCGTCGTACAGACTTGCACTGCAGGATCGGAGAGAATTTCTCCTCCAAGGCCTTTTTCGTACAATTTCTTTTCAAAGGCATTCATCTTTTGGTAATAATCCATATGCACCAAAAAGGCAGGGTCATATACGAGATCATCTGTCTCAAAAATAATCGTCTTGTTAAGACGTTTTAACTCAGCTACGAAGCGCCCTACTTTTTCCGTAAACAACACTCGATGGAAAACAAAAACGGAAAACTGCTTCGCATACGAAAGAAGAAAAGGATTATCTTGGAGTGCTACAGATGCCTTAAACCCATGAAAAGAAAGCTCTTCTGCTACATGACTAGTACGGTACCGAGCACTATCCCCTACTCCATTTGAAACAAACAAGACATCTCCTGGTTCCACCTTTCGAAACAAAAGCCCAAAAGCAGATAAGACACGTGAAGATCCGCGGAGTAATCCATCGCGACGTATCACGCTCCAGACCTTCCCAAGTTTGATAAGAAAAAGTTTCATGTGATTACACTTCTAAGAGATGGTTATACAATGCTTCTGCATGAAGCGCATTTTTCTCCCAACTAAACTCCTCTGCACGCTCTCTACAGACACTTCCTCGCTTTGCACGAAGCTCTGGAGATCCTACGAGCTCTCCGATTGCTTCTGCGAGTCCAGCGCTCGTAATTTCTCGTGCGTAGGTTCCACCTTCTCCAAGATATTCCCGGTTATTTTCTGTATCAAAACAAGCTACTGGAAGTCCAGCGCCCATGTACTGCAACGTCTTTCCACTCGCCTGACGAGTAGTTGCTTCTTTCGGGTCAACGCCAATGTCACTTAATTTCAACACCTTCGGAAGTTCAAAGTATGAAAGCGGACTTATAACCGTCACGTGTGATTTAAAAATATCTTGTTCCAAAAACTCAGTAATCTGATCGACCGGAAATCCAGCAATCACAAAGTGTACGTCCGGATACTTTGCGCAAACTACAGGTACTGCCTCTAAAAGAAGTTTAATACCTTTATTGGGAATAAGCGCACCGGTATACGTTACAATCACCTTGTTTTCCGGAACACCGTACTCTTCTCTCAATGTACTTTTCGGAGCAATACCCTCAAACATAGAGAGTCGAGTACCATCAAGAAGCGGGGTTACTCGGTTTTTCTTTCGCATCCGATTGATTTCTTCGGCATTGTCCCACGAGCTCGCTACCGCTGCATCACCCAGGTTATCAATCCATCTCTCTACCCACTGGAATACGCGTTGCAAAAGACTCATTTTGAGATAATCATGCGAAAGCATTTCTTTGGTCAGGCTTCCATGAAAATCTCCAACCAATTTCATCTTGCGCCAAAAAAGGACTGATTGAACAATGAAGCCAATAAGCACTCCTTCATGGAGATGACCATGAATAATATCTGGCCGAGTCGTCCGCGCCAAAAAGAATGCTTTTCGCACCAACATGAGATCAAGAATAATTTTCTGCCAGTCAGGACCAGCTTCTAATTTTTTGTACCAAAAGAGGAGTCGTAAAATACGCCGCACATCAATATTTGAATGAAGCGACTCTGGTAGATCAGACCCGATATGATAGGTAACAATCGTTACAGTATGCCCTCGTTTCTCCAAAGCGAGCGCTTCCTCAAGAATACGGATATGCGTACCGCGATCAGAGAAAAAAGGAGTTGGAGCAATAACCAAAATCTTCATAAGCTATACAAGATCATCAGCAGAAAAAGAAAGCACCGTTCCTGAAACAGCTTCTCCAGAAATAATTTTTTTCACTACGACATCCTCTATAGTGTCGTCCATGTAACGATTAATCGAACGAGCACCAAATTCTGGCTGGTAGCCTTTCTCGACGATTTTCACAGCAACATCAGGAGTGAACGAAATAGAAATATTTTTTTCTTTCTTCAGGCGGTCAGCAAAAGACTGGAGTTTTAGATTTACCACCTCCAGTAGCTCATTTGACTTGAGCGGTTCAAAGAAAATAAGACCATCAAAACGATTGAGGAATTCTAGGCGGAAAATATTATTCTCCACGATATGATCCAATACACTCTTGCGAATCGTTTCGAGCGGAGCTCCTTGCTCCACCAAAGACTTGATCAGTGAAGCGCCCGCATTGGACGTCGCGATAATAATCATGTTTCGAAAGCTCACCTTCTCGCCAAAGCCATCCGTCACAAATCCTTCATCCAGAATCTGCAAGAAAAGATCAAGTGCTTTCGGGTATCCTTTTTCTACTTCATCAAGCAAAAGAATAGAAAACGGTTTCTCACGAGCAATATTTGTCAGTTGCCCCTGCATATTCATTTCCCGAGAACCAATCAATCGATCTACGGCTTCGGGAGTTTGAAATTCACTCATATCCAGACGAATCATACTCTCCTCACTTCCAAAGTAACTCTCGGCAAAAGCCTTCACGGTTTCCGTCTTTCCGACACCGGTTGGCCCAAGGAAAATAAAGCTTCCTAGTGGACGCTTCTCATCTCCAAAGCCTGCCCGAGCCTTCCGCATAGCTTCTGCTACCTGCGTAATCGCCTCATCTTGACCAATGACGCGTCTATGCAAAAGCTCTTCTAGTTGGAGGAGTTTTTCCTTTTCTCCTTCTCCCAGGGCGCCCACTGGGACGCCAGTTTTGAGCGTAATGAAAGCATTCACCGTTTCTGGAGAAATAAGCCCGGTTCCGGAGGTCCGCCAATACGTGAGTACCTCCTGAGCCAAGTCCAACGATCGTTCTGGGAAAGGATTTGACCAATTATATTTTGCCGAACCAGAAATAATACTTTCCAGCGCCTGCATAGAGAAAACTACCTGATTCTTTTCAAGCTCTTCAAAATTCTGAAGGAGAATGAGAAGCGTTTCATCTTCCGTTGTCTCGCGGACATAGATTGGTTCAAAAAACTTCAGTGCCTGCTCATCGTGCTTGGCAAGCAAATGATAGTTTTCCGCAGAAGCCGTTGCGATAACTCGGAAAGTTGGTGACTGGAGATACTCGCTCATGAGCGGAGCAAAGTTATGCGCCGATGGATCATTCCCCAAAAAACGATCCATATTCTGAATAACCAAGATCACGTTTCCTGCATACATAGCCTCATGGAACAAGAGTCGCATGTAGCCATCGATATCCTCGCTCTGGTTGGTCGCGTCACTGACTGCCATCCCCATATCAAACACCAAAACGCGAGCGTCATCATAAAACGTTCCAGAAAAAGCGTTCTCTCGGATCAGTCGAGCCAGATAGTGAATAAAGGTTTGCTTCCCAATGCCAGGCTCTCCAACCAAAACAATACTGTTCTGAGTTGGACGCTCCAAAATAACGGTTGCTACTTTCAACTCCTCGGCGCGACCTACTAAATCAAGGTTTCGATACTCTGAAGAATCCCCCAAGGAAAGATCGACAGAGTAGCGATCCAAATGAGGCGTGTACGCGTATTTCCATCCTCTTCCGATAATTGGTTTCTTTACCAGGTTTTCCCACAGCCAAAATTGTTTCTGCTTCGCTCGTTTCTCAAAAGCAAAACGTTCGATCAAAGTAGCTCGCTCAAAAGTCTTTGGTTCGATACCGAGCGTTCCAAGATACTGCAAAAATGCTCCTTGGGACGAAAGAAGCTCTTCACTTATATTCTTCTTCTCTAAACCGAGTCGAGCAAGAACACGCGGAAACCACGGTTCATTTTGAAGAAGTGGAAGTTCCAGGTACGGTTCAGGTTTCTGTCTCCCTGTATACGCAAGCATCCCAGCCCCAAAACCAAGGATGCTCAGTAACACCACAAACACTCCAAACCCTGGAGAAACAAACAAAGTAAGCGCAATACCTATCACCAAAAGAAAAGGAGCCGTCAAATACGAAAGGAGGATAAGGCAGGCCAGTATGAAAACAAATACAAAAATAAAAAGACCGAAAGCTATGACAAACGAACGAACAATCATCCCTAGGAAGCGAGAAAGGAAATTGTTAAATCCGAGCCCAATCATCTTGACCGGATTGAATCCAAGCCAATTTTTAGGAGAAATGTCTCGTTTCCAAGGAGAGAAAAGAGTCGCCAAAAGTCCAAGGGTATTCCACTTACGGAGCGTAAAGCGCAAAAAAGTCACAGCGATACCAACGGCACTTTTTACACCCGCCGTGTAGTACCACAAAAGAAAAGACTGATTCATAGAAGAAAGTCAGTAATGAAGCTTTGTTTTCCTTTATTCTAGACCGTATCTAAAGCCTTGGCAAACGGCTTTTCCTTCAAAAATCTCATTGAAAAAAACCTTTCCTTTGCTATAATGAAGCATAATGAAACTATTTCCCGTTTTCGAAAAAACAGACTCGCTTCTGGTCCTCTTTGGACTTTCTTTTGTCGTTTTCGGATGGCTTGCGCTTTCACTCGCCCTCGGCAGTCTCTTCCTCTTTCCACTCATAGCTATCGCTATGGCAGCAAGCTTTTCCATAAGCGTTCTTCTTGCATGGAAACTACTCTCTCGTTCTTCTCTTGATACACGGATAGTCTTCGCGGTCTCACTCTTAGTGGCTCTCCTTATAAGCTTCTTCATTACTCCCTCAGTCTTCTCTGGCCGTGACCAAGGATCTATCGCCGAAGCTGCCTACCGACTCGCAGAAAATGGAGAACTGGCATTTTCCACCCTTGCCAGTCAAAGCTTTTTTGAGATATACGGCCCCGGTACAGCGCTCAACTTTCCAGGCTTTGCCTATACAAAAGAAGGCTATTTAATTACTCAATTCCCACTTGCCTATACTGCGTGGCTTGGGAGCTTTCTTTCTGTCTTTGGAATTCTCGGATACGTGATAGCGAACAGCCTCCTTCTTTTTCTGTTTCTCTTTTTCTTTTACACGCTCCTTCGTCAATATACGGATTGGCGACTTTCCTCCATGGGATTTACCCTCGCTCTCTTCTCCTTTCTCCCTATTTGGTTTACGAAATTCACCCTTACAGAAAATCTCGCTGTATTCCTTTTTGTCTTTCTTGCTCTCTCCCTCTCCATTTTTCTCCGTGAAGGGAAATTCCTACACTACTCTGCCATCATTTTCTCTGGTGCCCTTTTAGCCTTTACCCGAATCGAAGGTTTTGTTCTTTTTCTCGTCGCCTTTGGCATACTTCTTTTCAGTAAAAAAACCTGGTCACTCTTTAAAACCTATCCCCTAAAAAGCCTTCTCCTCCCAGGACTCGTCCTTCTCTTTGTCTTTCTTCGCGACTTCTTTCTCAATCTCCCCTACTACAAAATGATCGGGAAAGCGGCTTTTAAATTCGTGCACGGATTTGGAAGTGATGTTGTTTCACAAACCTCGGGAGTCGGTTTCTTTGGAAGCCATATTTCTCTTGGATCAATTTTTCTTCTCTACGGTCTTCTGCCACTTTTTATTCTTGGTTTGTTTGGTATTCTTTTGTGTCTCAAAGAAAAACGTTTTTTTCTCCTCCTTCCTGTTCTTTTAGCCCTCCCAACACTCATCTATCTTTTTTCACCCAACATCACCCTCGATCACCCTTGGATGCTCCGACGCTACTATTTCTCCATTTTCCCAGCGCTTCTTTTTTCCGCTATCATCTGTCTCGGATTTCTTACGGATACAACAAAAGAGTTTCCGCTCAAAGCTCCCAACGGAAAACGTTTTCTTCTAGCTCTTGTCTTGTGGCTTGGAGTCCTCTTCTTTCAACTCCCTGCCTTTACGTCTGGCATACTCTACAGTGAGAACAAAACACTTCTCAAGCAAACAGAGAACTTTACCAATGCCTTTCAGGACACCGACCTGGTCTTAGTGGATCGTTTTGCCACCGGAAATGGTTTTGCTATGCTCACTGGACCAGGCAACTTCCTCTTTCATAAAAACACCGTATACTTCTTTAATCCAGAAGATTTGGCTAAAATCGATCAATCTCGATTCAGCGGTATTTATCTTTTGGTACCAGAAGAAAATATCGATCGCTACAGCAAAGTCTTTGGTGATCGTATGATATTTCGCCAAAATGTCGTATTCTCCACAAATCAGTACGAAAACCTCTCTCTCGGAAACAATACGCCATTTCGTCTACCAGAAAAACAAATTCTCGAAACAAGAAATATTCTTTTCCAGCTTTATTAATTTTCTCTATGTTTCTTTCACCTGTCGTCATTATTCCAAAAGAGCAACAAAGAAACTATCTTCTTTTGCGCATCATTCTCTACGTTGGAGTCGCTCTCTTTGTTTCTACACTCGCACTGAAAGCCTTTTTTCCAACTCTTCCGTTTTCCTTTGATTTCCGCAATCCGGGGGCAAGCAAAAATACCCTTCTTGATCCTCATGCTCCAAACGCTACGGATCGCAAGAATGGAAAGATAGAAGCCGATGGCACCCTCATTGCCTATGCCAGTAGCGCCTCGGATTTTTCACAAGTCCGCAGTCAAATAAACCTCGAAAGAGACTCCGAACAACCAGAAACTCTTCATTTTTCGCTTCGCAGATCCTATCGCGACTTCTGGCTCACTATTGGAGACCCTATTACAGAGTTCCCAACAGAAACCCTCTACGTCGTGGATGGTACATACTACGCGTTAAGAGAGAACACTCTCTACCCATTTGTTAGTGAACAAGCCTATCTGACCCGCTACAAGGCCGATCAGGCAGTAGCAGAAACCGAAACACTTCTCACCAAGTACCCTCTTTCTCCAAACTGGATTGGATTTCGCATTGGATCACTCGTGGCCTATGCGGATGGGGTATTTCTCATCACAAGTGAAACAGAAACCCGACCAGTCGTCAGTGCGGAAACATTTCTTTCTTCTGGATACCGCTTTGAAGATGTCCTCCCTGGAAGCGCCGAAGAGATCGGTATTTATACCAGAGGAAAACTCTTCCTTCTCGGAGTTCCTCATCCCGACGGCACACTCTTTTTTGATGAAGATACAGAAACCACCTACATCATCGAAAATGGTTTCAAGCGAGCCATTACTGATCCAGGCTATCGCGATTTTCTTGCGAAACAACAAATGCCTATCCGAGTATCAGAAAACAGGAGTAGGGAAAGTATTTCTTGTACCATGGAAACTGGCTTCGGGCGATCTCTTTCTTGCGTGAGCCCACTCGACACACTCGTTCCTGGTTACGGAAATGACTTTGAAGTAACCTTAGGAGGCGGTGATACCGATATCGATATTCAAAATGCTACCGTTTCTTTTGAAACAGAAAAAAGTGTAAAAAATATCCTCCTCTTCGGTTCTAAAATAAAAGAACGTATCTTGATCCGTTTCGGCGCTTCGCAATAAAAACCCCTATGCAATTTCTCTCTCGCTTTTTCCAACCGTACATACAGAAGCACAAGGACAACGGAGTTCTCATTGTTTTGTATGCGCTCCTGGCAGAATTCCTTCTCTTAGGCTACATCCTTTTCGCAAGCTTCTTTACCATCGAGACACTGCTTCCAGGGTTTGTCAGTGAACGCCTCAGTCTCTCTAATTTCTTTGCCCTTCTTCTCGTTCTTTCATTTCTCCTGGCTCTCCTCGGACGCACACTCGCACTTCATTTCCCGAAACAAAACTTACAAAAGAATCCGCTTCTGTGGATAGGTATTCTTTGGGCTATAAGCATTCTTGTTGTTTCTTTGTTTCAGTTCCCTCTGTGGTCTCTTCCGCTACTTATCATTGGATTCCTTACATCAGGATTCCTGGCATGGAAAATCTTTCTTGAAGAATAATAAAAAAGCCTCGGAACGATCGTTGTCGTCCGAGGCCAGTGGCATCATTTTCTTTCTTTGTGAAGAATTTCTTCTTTGGGACCGCTCTTTAGGCGGCTTGGCGCATTTCGTTATCGGGCTTCAAAAAAACCCAGCCCATACCTTTCCCCCAGTCGAAACCAGGATAATCAGCAAAAGCCGCCAGATGATCACCGCGATCATACGAATGAATCCCTAAGTGAAGCCGTTGAGCTCCACCTTGTGCATCACGGTTTCCCACGATGTGAGCGTGCGGCACGACGATCCTATGAAGCTTCCGCTGCTTCATCCAGCCCCGGTCGATTGCGAAACGCAACAGAGGAGCCAGTTCGATAGTCGGATCGATCAGATTGAGTTCACGAGCTTTCCTGCGGGCGCTTTCGATGGTGTTGTTTTTCACCCCCAAGACCTTATCCGGAATAATCACCGGATGAAACCTCTGACCCCTCACCTGGACCGGCCACAGAAGTGGCGATTCCAGTATCTGCCTGGCTTTTGGTGTAACCAGAAACCCGCTTTTTTTCAAGGAGCACACAAGCTCCTCGCCCGACTCGTCCCGCGAACGGACCGGTTCGAGTTCGATAGGTTCTTTGGTCGCTTTTCCCAAAAGCGTAGAAATCATACCCTCAGTCCTTCTCTTCATTTTCAGTTGTAAACGAGCCTGCTCTGTCATTTCTTGCTTTTATCAGAGCGGAAAAGTCATTTCGTAAAAAACCTTTCCGCTTTGTAAAAACAGCTTAAAATCCTGAAAAAACCGCTCCAAGGAGGGTTTCTATACTATACTCTTTTTGCCCTTTTGTCAACCAAGAGACGAAAAAGAAGAAAAAACCGCTCGGGACATCGTAGATGCCCAGAGCGGTAGTTGGTAGAAAGGAAGCCCCTTCTTGTTAGGAGGGTGCATCCTCAGGCTCCTGGTAGACCAGAGCAGTTGTTGCGGACCAGATTCGAATGCTCGGCGTGATCACCCGGGCGTCGAGTTCATGGTCGTGATCAGCGGGATTGAGCATGAACTGATTGCACACCGCGTCCGTCCTCGGGTTACCCGTAGGGATCGGGATGTGCATGAGAAGCACCCAGTCATCCAGACCCAGAGCATGGAGCTCGGCGTCGGAGAACCGGAGCCGGAACAGCACGGCCGCCTCCACATTGAGGAAGGCATGACCCGAGGCCCTGGCGAAGGTATTGATCACCAGATCCGTGCGCTGACGCTCTTCGAACTGGCGAGCGAAGATGACCTTCAGATTCCAGGTATGCCATGGTTTCCGCTGTTGATCGAATTCTTCGCTCTCCAAAACGTCGATAGCCCATTCGGTGAGCTTGACGCCCTTTTCCCGAAGAGCGTGGAGGTAGCCCTTCCCCGAAAATCCGAGGGAGGTGACGGAGATTCCCGAGCCGTCCTTGTTGAGGATAGGCAGGGAGGTCGTCGGTGTAAGCGAAGTGGTTTGCATCACAAAAGCCCCTGTATCCCAGAGTTGATGATTGTAAACACGCGTCCGTTTGTCGGAGCAAAAAAAGCTCAAGTAAAGCCCTTTTTGCTCTGACAGACGAAATACAAGGTTTTTAAGAAACCTTTCCATTATACACCTTTTTGTTGATTTTGTCAACCCTACAAACTAGATAAGGGATTCAAGATCCAAGACCTCATCAATTCGTATATCAGCCATAAATTCTGGCACGTGCGTCACCAAAATCATTGCCCCTTTGTATTCATCGAGTGCTTTGGCAATAACCGGAATGTGACGGAAGTTAATATGATTAGTTGGTTCATCTAAAATAAGCAGGTCCGGCTTCTGAAGAAACAATCGCGCGAACATAAGGAGCGCCTTCTGTCCTTCCGAAAGACTTCCTACTCTGTTCCCCATCAAATCTGCTGGCAACAAAAAGCGAGAGGCGGTCTTGAATACCAACTCACGACTCTTCTGATCCATGACTTCTTCCAAAGCCTCCGTAGCAGTACGATCAAAATCAAGTGTAGAAAAATCTTGGCGATAGTATCCCACCTTCATACCTTCGGTAATCACCGCTCGTTCAGGGTCGCCAGAAGAAAGCGCTTCGAGCAATGTACTCTTTCCAATACCATTTGGCCCGGACACCAAGAGATGCGTATTCCGTTTTAACACCATGTCCACACGTTTAATCGCGGGTCCCATTGGAGTAATCAGCGTTACGGTCTTGATATCAATAACCGGACCAGGAAGCTCACGACATTCAATCTGAAATTCCGGAAGGGTCTTGTCTTCTCGTCGTACATCTACTTTATTTTCCTCAAGGTCCTCTGCAAGATCACGCATTTTTTTAGCAACCGCACGCAGCTTTCCACCTTTGTTTGCAAAAACGTTGGCCTGATCCTTTTTCTCTTTGATAGTCCGCTCCAAGCGCACGTTCTCACGCTGTTCTTTTTCTATCCGACGAGCAATTTCTTCAACTACGTCATAGTAATCCCCCGTATACTGCTCAAGCTTCTTTGTAAAAACATCGAGATACAAAACACCGTGCGTAAAAGCATTCAGAAATTCCGCATCGTGAGAAATAACAATACAGGTCTTTTGGTACTCAACCAAAAACTGTGTGAGATGTGCGATCCCTGCGTAATCGAGATTGTTCGTTGGCTCATCGAGCAAAAGGATATCTGGATCCTGAATAAGGGCCGAAGCCAAAAGCAAGCGTGCCTGCTGGCCCCCTGAAAATTCACGAATCTTCTTTTCCATTGGAGGCACCGGAAGATTCACGACTTCCAAAACATCTTTAATTTTGGCACCTAATTTCCATTCGGTGTCAGAAAAACACTTGGCAAAAAATTCCTCCACAGTAAGATCAAGCTCGTCTTTTGGAATCACCTGACGTCCAATAGCGATCTTGGCAGAAGGATCAATAGCAATGCGCCCACTTTGGGGAGTTATCTCTCCCATGATCATCTTGAAAAGCGAGCTCTTCCCAGCACCATTTTGGCCCATCAGGGTAAATTTAGCCCCCTGACGAATGGAAAAACTCACCTCTTCAATAAGAGGTTTTTTATGGGCGTATTCAAAGGTTACGTTTTCAAAACGGAGGACAACATTGTCTTTAGCCATGGCGGTAATAGGGAGTTTTTAGAATCAACACTTGTAACAAAAAACGCCGGAATTCGGCGCAATCATTATGACATTCCCAGAGCCTTTTGTAAAGAAAAAGGTTATTCCAAGATATAGGAAAGGGTTTCCTTGGCGCATTTCTCCCAAGAGAAACGAGTAAGCTCTTGCTGTCCTTTTGAAATAAGGCTTTTTCGAAGATCAGCATCCTGCCATAATAAACTAAGTTTCTTGGCGATATCTTCCGTACTACTCGCATCGCAAAAAAGAGCCCCTTTCCCAGCGACTTCTGGGAGACTTGAATTACTGCTCGTAAGCACTGGTACCCGAGAAGCAAAGGCTTCAAGGAGAGGCAATCCAAATCCTTCGTAGAGCGATGGAAAAGCAAAAAATCGCGCTCCTTGATACAGTCGTCGCAACTCTTTAAAGGACACCCTTCCGGTGAAAATAATATCTTTTTTGTATTCACTTTTTTTCGCTGCCTCAAAAATTCCAGCAGAAAGCCAGGCTCGCTCCCCAACCAAGAGCAGCTTCATCTCTGGATACTCTTTCTTGGCCAATGAAAATGCTTTGATCAAACGAGTAAGATTCTTTCTTGGCTGAAGTGCTCCCACATACAAAATATAATTCTCGGGAGAAAGCCCATACCGAACCAATCCTTCGGCAAGTAAAGAGGTGTCGACAGATTCTTCAAAAAAATCACTATCGAAGCCATGATGAATAACCCGAATCTTTTCAGGAGACAGTTTTGGGAAAAAGGTGAGTAAATCTTGCTTCGTTGATTGAGAAACCGCTATAAGCTTGTCCGCTCTTTTGACTGCTACGTCCAACAAAAAATTCAACTTCAATCGGTCCTTGAGCGGAAAAGTTTTTGGATACTTCTTGAAAGCCAAATCGTGAATAGTCGTCGTTACTTCCGTTCCTTTTGGAATAAAAATCGGCGCTGCCTGAATAGGAAGAAACAACTTCTCTGGTCGTTTGAGAAAAAGCTCAAGAGCAAATCGTGTCTGCATCCAAGCAAAAGGAAAATGGAGTGCAGAAAAAAGATAATTCGCTCGCTCTGGAGGAGCCAGATCAGGATTAAACTGATTCTGATGATAGAGGAGAAAATCAGTCTCGGGCGAGAGAACAGAAAACCGATGGAGGAGTTCTTTCAAATACACTCGCGTTCCATCGATACGACTGTGATCAAGGTCGCTTGCTTGTACGGCTACACGCATAACGCTTCGGTTAGCGAGAAGATTTGGAAAAATGGGCAGAAAGCTCTTCAAAGGGCACTTCAGTAGCATCCTTTTCGGTACGCTTCTTTACTTCAGCAAGCCCACTTTCCAGACTCCGCTTTCCAACAACCACTCGATAGGGAATACCGATAAGATCAGCATCTGCAAATTTTTCTCCAGCTGACGCATCTCGATCATCAAACAAGACTTCGATACCCGCTTTTGTGAGCGCCTCATAGATTTCGCTTGCTTTTTCATCAGCCCCCAAAGAAAGCAAATGCACTGTATATGGCGCTACGGCTTCTGGCCATACGATGCCACTTTGATCCGCAAAACATTCTACGATAACACCCATCAGACGTGTAATACCAATACCATACGACCCAAGAATAACGGGCTTCTGAGTGCCATCTGTATCGGTAAAGTACAATCCCAACTGCTCACACTTTGCACCACCAAAACTAAAGATATTTCCTACTTCAGCAGCTTTCATTACTTCTAATTCTTCACGTTTCAGGTCAAGCTGAGTAAGCACCTCGTCTGTAAGGACCTCTTCATTAATCGCCAGTTTCCGTTCCTTATGAACGTAAATTGTATCTTCACCGGCATCTGTTATTGTTTGGAACTCATGACTAAACTGCGTAAAGGCTCCTCCGGAAGCAAACGTGAGATAGGTAACGTCTCCCAAGCCAACTCGTTTGAATACTCGCAAATAGGCAGCGGTTACTTCATCATAAAACTTCTGATGCTCTTCGTCTGTACGATTGTATGAATACAAATCTTTCATAACAAACTCTCGGCCACGCATAATACCACTCTTCGCTCGAAGCTCATTGCGTAGCTTCGTTTGAAACTGGTACACAGAGATTGGAAAATCCCGATAGCTTGAAATATAGCTTTTCATCATCTCGGTGATCTGCTCTTCATGAGACCAACCAAATCCAACTTCACTCCCATTTTTCAGTGCTGATTTAAACCAAACATCTACCTTTTCATCATCCCAACGATCTGTTTTTTCCCACAACTCCTTTTTTTGAAGACTCGTCATAATAAGCTCCTCGGAACCCAAAGCATTCATTTCTTCTCGCACAATTGCTTTTAGCTTTTCAATAACACGCAGTCCCAAAGGAAGGTAGGCATAGACCCCGGCCATTTCTTTGTAGACAAATCCAGCTCGAATCAAAAGCTGGGCATTGAGACTCGTTTCATCTTTAGGGGCTTCTTTTTTCGTTTTCGTGAAGAGACTCGATTGGCGCATACAAGGGAATATAAATAGTGACAATACCCTTGTATCATAGATGAGGAAAAACCCCTTGTCAAAAGGAAAATTGACGCTTCATAAAATTTTCTGGTACTGTAAAAACAAGACCCTTCCGCTCGTTAACAAAAAGGCTTTCCCTATGTCGACTCTTTTCGGAAAACAGCCTCGACCAGAGGAAACGGTTGTCATCCTCTTCTGTGTCAGACAGGAGGAGGTGGGTCAGGGGCGCTACTCGCTTCTGGTCGACGCGCGCGAAGAAGACACACTCTCGCTTCCGCACTTCACCACCGACCCCCGCTTTAAGCACGAATACGTGCAAGAACAACTGTCCGAATTCTGTCAGAAGAACGGTTTCGGATATCGCTGTAATTGGAGGGGGCTTGATACCCCTTTCCACACCGTCATCCTGGGGCCACAAGCTAAGCCTGTGGAGCACCTCTACGCCCACTGCCTGGTACCTCATCAGGCTCCCTGGCCTATCCCGTCGGGATATGAATGGGTTTCTTCCGAAGACACGAGGCTCTCAGCCACGCTCTATGTCGCCGGAGGCAATCTCCTTGGTCTCACCCCGAAAGAAAACGTCCTTCAAGAGACGCTCCAAGGAATACTTCCGCCAACCGTCCTCCTCGGCCAAGCCCAACCTGCCCTGTTCGAGGAAATCCCAGGGTAACTCCCAAAGATTTTCTCGCCAAAAAAAGAGCGCCCAATCGCTATCATGCGAAAGGGCGCCATTTTTTTACATTTTTTGATACATCTACAATTGGACTTCTACTTTTTTCTCCGCTCCGTTTCGCATAATCAGAAGTTCGATCTTCTCACCCTTATTAATACCATTCAAAAGTTCTGGAAGTGGATTATCCAGGTTTACTTCTTGACCGTTCACCGCTGTAATAATATCCCCTGCCTGAAGCCCTGCTTTCATAGCTGGTGAATCCGCGAGAAGCGCAAGAGAGGTCTTCCCGGATGGAGAGTAAATAAGCGCGCCTCGGTCACGAGAAATTCCCTGTCCGAGTGCATACGCCTTGGTAATTGGCAGGTAGTAAACTCCAAGAGCTGGTCGATTCCCGAGCGTTTGAGCAAGCGCACGAGAAGAAGAATCTCGTACGACGTTTGAAGGAATAAGAAAAGGTACCTGAGTATTATCAATAGTGAGCATTCCTACAAGCCCAACCATTTCACCGTTAAAACCAACAACAGGCCCTCCAACAAAACTTTTTGCATTACTAAGGTCCATTTCAAAAACACCTTCCCACTTCTCAGAAGAAGAGACACTTTTGCCTGCCAGATTGAATGTGCGATTGATATTTCCCAAAATACCTACTGCGAGACGGTTCTGATACTCAGCAAATGTATTTCCAATTGCAATAAGTCGCTTTCCGGTACGAGCATCATTGGAATTTGCTAAAGCAATCGCAGGAGTGTTTACAGCATCGTTTAAATGAAAGAAGGCGAGATTCGTAAGCGTATCATAACCGACAAATGAAGCTGTGTAGCTCTTGCCGTCAAACAAAAGAATAGTGTACCGAGCCCCAGTCATTTCAGGAGTCTGATTGGCGTACGTCACGATAAGACCATCATTCGTCAAAAGAACACCAGTCGTTGTTTCTACGACTTCTGTACCGGCTACTGGAGTCGTGGTTTCGGTTGCCGATGAATTTGTTTTCGCGCTTGGAAAAACCGTCACGATATTCACGACGGATGTGGCTGGTTGAGAAACGATCTTTTCTACAGAATCGTCTTCACGAATAACCACCTGCTCTGTTTTATTGATAATCGTTACTCGCTCAGTTACTTTCTTGAGGATTTGATTCCCCGAAAAGGCTGGGAGGGTTGCGATTTTTGGTATCAGAAAACGATCAAAAAGAACTC
>ERZ1292632.775-Hain-H43-01um-R2-775-length-34750-cov-9_pt2 | contig 27579 bp, 30 predicted proteins | sample MGYA00564407_ERZ1292632 | MGnify/ENA primary metagenome ERZ1292632 (study PRJEB36523, sample SAMEA6512637) | groundwater metagenome | collected 2019-01-08 | study: AquaDiva: Metagenomics assemblies of 32 groundwater samples | reverse complement strand
CAAGGTAGCGATAATACTCACTACCCTTACCCAGCCCAGCGCCGGGCCGGATTCCCAGGCTGGCGAGTTTCTGAAGCCCCCCCCTACCCCCCTTGTGCCGGGCTCGGTCGCTCAATTTGGGGAGTCCTATAACTAATTTTTGTCGTCATGGGCAGGCGGGCTTGCCTGTGGTGAAAATGAGACACCAGTGCTTGGATGTGAGGCTCTTCTGACCTGAGGAGGTTGAGATGGACGTGCTTGAAATTTTCGGTATTCGCAGTGCTGCCGACCGTGAAGCAGAAGAAAGACACAGGCGGGAGAATGAACGACGAGATCGGAATTACCAGGAAGAGTTGATGGATTTGCGTGGTCCGTCCCGTTGTACTGTTTGCGGGAAGTTCAAAGATGGGTTGACGGCCACGGTCCATCTGGACCCGGACCTTTTCTGCATGTGTACGATGGAGGAGCCGCCCGGGGAGGCGAGATAGGATGATGTACTTTGTGCTGGCGTTGTGTCTGCTTGGGGTTGGGGTTCCTCTCGGCCTCCTGTTCTGGAAGGCGGGTCTGCTTTCCAGTCCACACGACGCTCAGGGATGGAAGGACGAAGCCTGCTACCACATGCAGCACGATCCGGCGGACGTAGAGGAGGTCGTGGTAGTGGGACGCAAGGCTTGGACTTGCGGGCATTGCGGCAAATCGGACACGGACCCATCTTTTCATCGATTTTGAGGGAGTAGTGGCGGCCCCTTTTGGTTCGCCTCGGGTTGTGAGAGAGTTCCAGGAATGGAGGTATCTTCGTGAGCGCAGGCCATATCCCCGTGTACGAGGCGGACAACCCGAATGTTGAGCGGGCGAAGGACGGGCACCGCAAGACGGCGCGCTACCGCTCGGTTCGGGACGGGGTGAACGAGCGATACCGGGCGAAGGAGAAGGCACGGGTCGAGGAGGAGGAGCAGAAACGCATCGAGGCTGCGGGGGGGTTGCTGCTGCCGTTGGCCGAGGAGCCGGCCGAACTCCCTGTGGTGAACGGCGAGAAGTTGACCCCTTTGAAGTGGGTGGCATTCGTGGCCTATGCGACCCACGCAAGCCAATCCAGGGCGCATACGTGGTTGAGGGTGAGGGGCTACGACGTTTCTCCTACGGAGTTTTCGACGTGGTGCGCCGAGCCGTGGATGAAGCAGCTTGCGCGGCGCTACGTGGAGAAGAGCCAGGAGGCGTTCGTGGTCGGGGTGGCGCGGCTCAAGGAGCAGGCGGTTGACACGGCGCGGGAGATCCTGGCCGGCGCGCGCTCCGAGGATCGTTCAGTGAACGCGCAGTCGCAAATTTTCCGGGCCTTGCTGGAGTCGGGGCCTGATCCGGTGATCAACCGGCAGAAGGTGATCAACATCAACAACCAGACGAATGTCGGGGTGGCGGTGATGGGGGCGGTGGACACGGAGAAGATGCGGCGCCAGCTCACGCCTGACCAGATTGCGCGGATGGCTTTGCCTGACGCGGAGATTCCGGCAGAGTACCGGCGCGCGGAGACACCGAAGGAGTGAACGTCGAGCAGATCGCGCAAGCGACGTAATGCTGAACAGACGGCCGGTATACAGCACCCGACGCACGTGGAGGCGCGGTCAAGTATCGGGCTAAGGCCGGTTCTGCTCGACCACTTGGAGGTACTGATGCCGAACGCGAACTACGCCTTCGCCACGTTGGAGGAATGCTGCCACGAGGCGTTGCGGGACATGGTGGAATCGTACCTGGCGGCGGAGGGGACCGATTTCGGGCCGGTGCAGACGGCGGCCCTGACCGCCGCCATGCGGCGCGGGGTGTCGCACGCGGATGCGGAGCGGTTCATCAAGGACGGATGGCCCAAGGTGGTCAAGCGGTTCCGGGAGCGCCTCGGCAGGCTGGGGGTGCTCTGACCGAATGAATAGGCAATTTCTGAGCGTGGCTACGGCGGTGCTTGTCATCTGCGCCGGGCTTCTCGGGCTGATTTTGTGGATTGCGTTCACTGGCAATCCGATGCTGAGGCAAGCGGCGCCATCGCTTGGTCTTATGATCGGGTGTGTGGGCGTGCTTGTCGGCATGTACATCGAGGATGGAGAGATATGAACCTCACGCGCCGCTCTCTGCTCTCCGGGCTGCTGGCCCGCCTACCGTTTGTCGGCAGATGGTTCCGCCCCGTCCTGGTGATAAAGCTCCCCAACCTGGTGCTGAAGCCCGTCATGCCCGGGCTGGGGCTTTACGAGAATCCTGCGGGCGAAATGGTTAGGGTTGTCACCCTTCCACTTGTCTACCCAAAAGGTAGTTTCGAATGGGGGATGGACGAGTGGATTCCGGCCAACGCACAGGAGGATCACGCATGAACCTATCCCGCCGATCTTTCCTGGCCGGGCTGGCCACGTTGCTCATGGCCCCGAAGGCATTGCTGGCGAAGGTTGCGCCGCTCGCCGTATCGTCGCTGCAGGTGAAGATCGAACCTGCGGAAGAGCGCGTGATAACGTTCCCACATGACGTTGTGGTGTGGTTCGACATCATGGAATTGTGGAATGCTGCGGGCGAGTTTGCGCGTTATTTTGTTCCCGCAGGGGTGCCTCTCGTCGAACAGCGAAACGCAAAAGGGCGTTGGGTCCTGCTACGAGGTATGCTGATTTACGCCAAGGCGGGTGTTGAGCCGATCACATACGGTTGGGCGCGGATGCCCGCGAATGATGCGGCGCCATTCTCGATGCCGATGACCTGGGCAGAGCTTCCCATTTCCCCGTGAAGCCCGACCGCCGGCTCGCCAGCCTGTGGGATCAGGCCCTGCCGCCCGAGGCGATCCCGGCCTATCCCAAGATCGAGTTGCTGCACGCGCACGGCGGCGAGACGACCTGGGAATGGGACGTGCTGCACAAGGTTTCGCGCCCGCGCCCCGCCGAGCCCGGGGAACTGGTGCGGGACGCCGACCTGAAGTACATTCCCGATCCCACCGAGAATCTGCTGTACCGTATCAAGGTCAACGAGCGCGCCCGACGGGACGCGGCCTACGCCGGCCTCCAGCGCGAAATCTGCAAGTCGTCCATCACGTACTTCGTGAACGTGTTCGGCTGGACGTTCGATCCGCGGCGCGTTCAATCGGGCCTCGATCCAGACCTGCCTTTCGTCACGTTCCCCTTCCAGGACGAGTACCTGGAATGGCGCCTGTGGACGCTGAAGCACCAGATGACAGGGGTCACGGAGAAGTCGCGCGATGTGGGCGTGAGCTGGCTGAATATGTCCGCGAACTGCTACCTGATCAACTTCTTCCCCGGCTCCGTGGCCTACCTGACGGCCTTGCGCGAGGAGGACGTGTGCAACAAGGGGGTGGACTCGCTCTTCGGCAAGGTGCGCTTCTTCCAAGCGCGCCTGCCCGCGTGGCTGCGCAACGGGTGGGAACAGGGAAGCCGCGACGACATCCATATGTATCTCTCGATCCCCGACATGAACAGCGCGGTGCGGGGGCAGAAGGTGGATTCTACGAGCGGCCGCTCGGGACGCGCGACAGTCGTGGACGCCGACGAGTTTGCGCACGTGCAGGGGGGCGCGGAAGCGCAGACCGCGTTCATGTCCATTGCCCCGAGCGTGTTCTACACCTCGACCCCGAAAGGGATGGACAACGCCTTCGCGCGCATCGCGCACGAGCCGGGCGTGAACAAGAAGACGCTGCACTGGCGCCGGCACCCGCTCAAGAACGACGAGTGGGCTGCGAAGGAACGCCTCAAGGGCTACACCGATGAGACGTGGGCGCAGGAGCAGGAGATTCAGTACGAGAAGTCCACGACTGCGCGCGTGTTTCCGCAGTTCGTCAGCTTCGACGAGCCGCAAGTGCCCTGGTGCCACATCCAGACCGGCAGCTACTTCCAGTACGATCCGGCCTACGACGTGTACACGGGCCAGGACTACGGGATGGGGGACCCCACCGCGATCGTATTCATGCAGATCAAGCCCTGCGTGCCGGAGTTCAGCGTGAATATCCGCGATTGCCCCTTTCCCGGCATGATGTTCCTGTTCTTCGACATGCTTGAAGAGCCGGGCGGCTTCGGGGCCTGGGAGGTGCGGCACGCGCTTTGGGGCCGTGGCTACCGCTACCGCCAGCACGTCGGCGACATGCGCACGGGCCATCAGCGCGACAGCGCCGGATCGACCTGGATCAAGAATCTGCGCAAGGTGGCCGTCGCGCCCATGTGGTCCGAGTTCTACCGGCGGAGCATCGACGTGGGCCTGCCGATCCTCGTGGACGGCAACCGCGCTCCGCTGAACGACGTGCTGACCTGCGTGGAAACCGCGTTGCAGACGCCGGGACGGCTGGCGATCAATCCCGAGAAGTGCGGCCCGCTCGTCCAGGGCTTCCAGAACTGGTCCTATCCCACGCAACTCGCGCCCGACGGCCGCGAGGTGGCGATTCCCGGCTCCGAGCCCAAGCACATTCCTTACTCCCACCGCATGATGGCATCCGCCTACCTGCTGCACCTGCTCGCCGGCCGGGCTTCCGTCTCGGCCTCGGATTCGCAGGCCGACTGGTCTGCCCTAAATGGGCGCAGACTGGCCTACCGATAGCCACATAACAGCCCAAGAAATAGGCAGGTTCTAGCCACTCTCACTTTTCGCTTGACATTTGAGCGGAAACCGCTCAGTCATTGAGCGGAAACCGCTCATCTTGAGCGGAAACCGCTCATCGCTTGACAAGACGTGGGAACAACCCACGCCCGCAGCGGACGGAGAACCGCAAATGAGTTACGGCCACGCCAAGAATCTCGTCGAGCAACAGGGTTCCAACACCGCTGGAACCTTCCCTGCCACCGCTGTTCCGCTCGAATTGCTCCAGCAAGTCAGGAAGTACCCGATCCCCGTCACCGTCGGGGGCTCGAACAACGTCACCTTCACGCTGAAGGGCTCCACGCAGCCGATCCCGATCTGGAGCGGGCGCGAGTACATCGAACTGAAGGAAGACCTCGCCTACACCTGGGGGGCCGTCTCGAATGCGATCCTGGACTCCAACGGCGCGAATGCCACGGATGCCGATTCGGTGCTGGGCGTTTGGTACATGTACGCGGCCATCAACTGGAGCGCCGATCCACCCACCTACGAACTTCGTCCGTCGCAGACCGCGCCCAGCTACGTCTCGGAAGGCCCCTACAACGGGGGCATCCTGGGCCATCCGGGCACCTCGCGCGCACGGCTCTGGCAGTACGTGGGCTTCATGGTCTGCACCACGGCCGCAACCCCCGCGTTCCGGGCCATGGTCAAGCACGGCTACTGGTGGAAGTTCGCCCCCGTATCCTTCGTGGTGATCACCGACGCTTGGACGGCGCCGACCAACGCCACGCTGCACATCCCCAAATTGGCCGACTACGGCATGGAGATCAAGGGCACGCTGGAAACCGGCGCGGACGGGCAAATCTTCATCGGCGCCCACACGGCCTCCACGATCTGGGACGCCGAGCTCGACATCTCGGAAGCCACCGCGTCGAACGTGGCGCAACAGATCCTCCAAGCTCCGGTCATTTTTTCGCCGAACGACTCGGCCAGCCCGTTCTACGCGATTGCCGCGCCGGCGGGCGACTTTCACCTGCTCGGCATCAAGGACGTGCTCTGACGCATGGAACAGGTCCGCATTTACGGCGAAGGCGTTCCGCCCCGGCCCCCGTTGCTCCAGGCCCCCTCGATTTCCGAGTTGGCCGAGCGATACCGGGGGCGGGAGATCGTCATCGTTGGCAACGGCCCCACGGGCAGGCGGAACTATTCATCGCTGGGTTTGCCGCTGTGGGTGGTCAACGGCGGCTGGCGCGCCCACTCGGGGGCGGACCTGTGCTGGATGATGGACGACCTGGAAGGGCCGGCGTGGGACTTGGTCGGTACACCAGCGCAACCGCGCGAGGTGTGGGAGCCGATCACCCAGGCTTGCCCGGTGCCCATCGTGACCTCGGTTGCCTATCGGGAGAAGTTCCCGCAGTCCGTTGAATTTCCGCTCGCCGCTGCGCTGGCGCGCTTCCCCAAGGGCGCGGAGGGCGAGCCGCGCGTCTATTTCGCCGAAAGCATCTGCTACGCCGTGGCCTGGGCCATCTTGATCGAGGTCAAGACGATCAACCTCGGGGGCTGTGACTACGGCACGATCCGGCCCGCCGAACGCGCGGGCCTGGAGTATTGGATCGGCCGCGCGGAAGAGGCGGGTATTCCGGTCAAGGTATTCCCTGGCTCGCAGCTTCTCCAGACGGGGCGCCTCGACGGCAAGAATCGGCACATCCCCGGCCTGTATGGCTTCGACGATTGGCCTGCCGCGCTCGACGGGGCGCGAGGCTACGATCTCGGGGACTTTCCCGCCGGCACGGGGATGGACGATACGGATGCGCGGCTCGGGCATGAGGCGCTGGATGCGCTCCTGCGCGAACCGGGCATCGAATCCGTGCTGGACGTGGGGTGCGGCGCCGGAGACCACGCCCGCGAAATGGCCACTGCGGGCAAGCGCGTGGTCGCAATCGACCTCCTGCCGCGGGAGGGCTTCAACAACCAGCACAACGGCGGGAGCGTTTTCTTCCTCGAAGCGGACTACATGAAGCCCGAGGGCGCATTCGCCAACACCACATTCGCCGAACGCTTCGATGCCGTGTGGAGTTGCCACGTCCTGGAGCACGTGGACAATCCGCAGGCGATGTTGCGCCGCATGTTCAACGACCTCAAGGACGGCGGGTTGCTGGCGCTCACGGTGCCCCCGGCCCAGCACGCCGCAGTGGGCGGGCACTTCACGCTCTGGAACGCGGGGCTGCTCCTGTACCACCTCGTGCGCGCGAGCTTCGACTGCCGCGAGGCGCGGGTGAAGCAGTACGGCTACAACCTTTCCGTGCTCCTGCGCAAGCGCCCGCACGGCGAGGCGATCACCGCCGAAGCGAACTACCCCATGTCCCGGCTGAAGCACCTCCTGCCCGAATCCCTGCCCTGGGACGCGGCGGGAGCCTTCAACGGCGATATCCGCGAACTGAACTGGACCTGACTCCCAAGGAGAATGTCATGGCCGTAAAGAGCAACACCTCCGAGGCCGGAACGATGGACCCAAATGCCATGAAAACCAAGGGTGCCACGATGGTATCAGCCGTTGGCAAGGGACACACGGCCAAGGCCCCAAGCGTGGCGTCCGGCAAGCTCACCGAGCTTCAGATCGAGGGCGCGGTGCAGGTGGCTTCGCTCCTGCGCAAGCGCAACGGGCACTGGCCCGACCGCGCGATCCTGGAAGCGAAAACGGGCGGGGGTGTCAAGCTGACGCAGGAAGACCGCGATTGGGCCGTGGCCGAAGCGCAGAAGTGCGCGAGCTGAGCCCATGACCCGCCTCGGCGTACACGGCGCGGTGAAGGAGCGGTTGGGGATTCCGCCCTACGGGTCGAACCCCAAGATGCCGCTGAACGTGTTTCACCAGACATTTCGCACGGGCGGCCCCCGGTTGCCGGATCGGCCGGACAAGGCGCTGCGCGGCGGGATATCTGGCAAGCCGAGGATCGAGTTGACGGATGAGGATTGGGCGCGGGCGTTCGCGCCGCGCGCCTTGGAGGACGGCGAGTGCGAAGACTGCCGGGGCCGGGGCTTCACGATGAGGCCCTGGAAGGAAGGCAAGATCACCCTGGCGTCGAAGCCTTGCCGGTCGTGCAAGGGAACCGGAAAGAGATCACCCGAGCCAAAACGGCAAGGAAGCAAGGAGTAGGACCATGCTGCACGCATTGATGGCCGGGCAGTCGCCCGACAAGTTGCGCGAATCCATTTTCTCCGCGGGGAACCCCACGCCGCTGACGGGGATCGCGTCCAAGGACGCCCCCACGGCGTTCTCGGCGCTGGCGGGTCTCATCAACATCTACAACGCCGCCGATCCGAACGGGGTGGACACCACCCGCTACGTCGAAGTGATCCCGATCTGCATCTTTCTTCGCGCGACGGCCGCGAACACGTCCGGCACGAGCTTCAATCTCGTCGGCTACCTGGACGACATCAACCGTTACTCTTCGGGCGGGACCGCGCTCGTGGAAACGAGCCTGTACATGACCAGCCGCTCCGGCTGGACGCAGCGTACAGCGAAAGCCGCCGTGCATTTCGGCGAACTGACGCTGGCGGCGGCCGGCACGAACGTCAAGAAGGTCTTCAATCAGCAGGTCGCCGACGTGATTTTCGCGGCGGACGACGTGCTCGCCATCTGGTTTGGCGCGGGCACGATGGAGCAGGGGGCGAGCCACTACAACGCCATCCTGCCGCCCGTGCGGCTCGGCCCGGGCGCGAACCTGTCCATCCACGAACTGTCCCCTTCGGCTTCCGCCGATCCGGGCTTCGAGGTGGACATCTGGTGGGCCGAGCAGGGCCACCCGTCGCTGATCGCGGCGTAGCCTGGGAATCCGATCATGCCCCACAAGCGAAAACCCCGGTCTTCCAAGCGCGTGATGGCGCTCGTCACCACGGACAACGTGGTGCGGATGCCGAAGCCTGTGGGGCGCGATCCGAAGAACTGGCTCGCCTCGATGGACTACGAGGAGCGCCTGGAGGCGAACAAGATCATCGAGCAGCGGTACGAGTCGGCCCAGCCCACGACCGACCGCGTGGCCGTCCTGATCGACCAGTGGGACAAGCAGTACCGGGGCGTTTGGCGGGACGCGGATCACGACGAGGAAGATCACATTTTCCTCACCAAGACGCGCGAGCAGGTGCAGGTGGTGCGCGCGTTCCTGATCATGCTGCTCTCGCAGCTCCCGCACCTGGTCGGGTTCAAGCCGCGCGCCTCCACCGTCTCGGAGCTTCAGGGCGCCTGGGATCGCGCCAAGATCGCCGAGGTCACGACCAATTTCTACATGCAGGACGTGTGGCGGCTGAAGGACGATCTGTTCCCGCGCTGGATCACGCAACTGCTGGTGACGCCCATGGCGATCACCAAAGTCACGTACCGCGAAGATCCGTTCCAACCCGACCTGCTGTGCGAGCTGGTGGACCGCGCGCTGCTCTACATCGATCCCACAGCCCACGAGCTGCGCAAGGCGGGTTGGGTCATCGAGAAGGACTTCCCCACCGTGGCCGAGGTCGAGGAAGAGTTCGAGCGCGGGGTATACGAGCGGCCGGAGGATTTCGGCGACACAAGCCAATGGGCCTCCCCCCTCAGTGGCAACGACAAGACCATTCTCGAACGGTTGTTCGGTGCCGGGCTCGATCAGGCGGTCTCGGTGCCGGAGGATGAGCGCGTGGAACGCTGGCACTACTGGCAGCCGCCGGTGAAGGGCCGGGCCAGCGTATACGCTGTCAAGCTGGGTGGCGAGGGTGGGCCGCTGGTGCGCTACGGCCCCATCCCCTTCGCCTACGAGGGGCACCCGTACCGTGGCAAGAGCTACGACGCGCACCCCTGGCAGGTGGACGGTACGCCGTTGGCCGAAATGTACCGCGCAACGCAGGAGGTGTTCAACACGCTCCTGAATCTGCGCCTCGACGATGTGCGCCGCACGATGCAGGCCCCGTACCTAACATTCGACGAGTTCATTAGCAAGACCACCCTGGACGACGCGGAAAACCGGCGCATCTTCTGGCGGCTCTCGAAAGATGCGTATGACGCGCGGAAGAACGACCCGAACTTCGAGCTAAGCAAGAGCTTCCACAAACTCGACATCCGCCCGGCCACGGACGGCATTTTTCAGGACATCGCCCTGATCCTCGGTCAAGGAAAGGAGGCGGTGCAAACAGGGGACATCTTCCGCGGCCAGATGCCGCAGAAGCAAGCGACGTTCGGCGAGGTGCGCGAGGTGCTGGAGCGCAACATGGGGGTGTTCCGCCCCGTATGGTTCGCCGTCATGCGCCAGTGCGAGGAAATCGCCGAAATCAGCCTGGAATACTTCAAGGACCCCGATTTCTTCGGCCCATCGCGCTTGGTCACGATCGCGGGCACGAGCCGCTATGCCACCTCTCTCCAGGGCTGGACGCCGGTGGGTCAGGGTGAATTGATGGCGCGCGAGGTGACGCCGGACCAGATGGACGTGGATGTGTCGATCGACGCCGTGAGCGGCGCGGACATGCTCCTTTCCCGCTCGTTCCTGGCGACCAGTATGCAACAGATTTTTCACGGCTTCGGCCAAGTGCCGGGCCTGTGGGAAGAGGTGCGCGACGAGTACGACTGGGCGGGCGCGGTCGAGCTGATCCTGAACTCGGCCGGCGCGGACGTGGGTGTGAAACGTCTCACCGAGCAGGAAGCGCAAAAACGGAAGGAGGCCCGCGCGCAAAGCGCGCAGGGCGCACTCCAACAGCAGGCGCAGATGGAAGCCCTCATGGCCCGCGCCAAGGAAGGCGCCAAGGCCGAGGGGCAGGCGGCGGTCGAGGCGGCCCGCGCCCAGCATCAAGCCAAGCTGGAGCAGGTCAAGACCGCAGCGCAGCATGAAGCCACGTTGGAAGAAATCGTGGCGAAGGTCAGTGCGCAGCATCGCGCCGACATCGAGCAATCGAATCTCGATCACCGGCAGCAGATGGAGCGCATGTTTGCCGAGTTTCGCATGGAGATTGCCGCCCAGAGAGCAGGGGGCAATGTCTCCGTGGGAAGCGGCTCGAACCGGGTCAACGCATCCGGATAATCGCGCGGGCGGGGATGAGTCTCCACGCGCACAGCCCATAGGGGCACCATGGCGCAGCAACAGCAGCAGGCACCGGAAGCGAATGTCGGCCCGAGCATGGCACGACTCGGTTTCGAGAAGGGCATCCAGTTCGCCGCCGATCCTGAACAGGAAGACGGCGCTGGGGATCAGGAAAGCGACAGTCAGCGTAAGCCCAAGAGCAAGCGGTCCCGCAGGGGCCGGCGCTCCCAGCCGAAGGACGCGGAGAGTGACACGCGCGGCAGCGCGGACGCCTCCAGCGAGAAAGGCGACGAGGACGCGACCGGCCTGGACGAGGACCCGGACAGCCCGGGCGACGGGGGCGACGGGGACGATTCCCCGGCCTCCGGTGAGGACGACGACCTGACGGCCCTGGAAGGTGAAGGTGAAGAGGATGGCGCGGGAGAGGGGGAGGACAACGACCTCGGAGACGAGGACGACCCCAATTCCGTCGCCGGACTGACCAGGAGGCTCAAGAACACCAAGCACCTGCTGGCGCAGAAGCAGTCGCAGATCGACAAATTGCGCGACGCCTCGCAGCGGCAATTCAACACGCTCCTGGCGGAGTTGCACGACCTGAAGCAGCGATCCGAAAGCGGGACCCGTGGCGAGGACGCTTCGGACGGGATGGACGAGCTGATGCAGGGCAACGATGGCGATGTACTCACGCGCGCCGACCTGAAGAAGTGGCACGCGGCCCAGGCGAAGAAGGCCAAGCCGAAGGACGAGGACCAGAAGACGGTCAGGAACCGGCAACTGACGGAAATCTACGGGTCCTTCCCCGACGCGAAAGAGATCAACGACTACGCCATGGAGAAGCTGGCCGCCGATCCCGAGTTCGGGATGCTGCGCACCCCGCTTTCGCGCATGGCCTTCGCGCTGAAGCACCGGCAGGCGGCGGAGATCAAGAAGGTCAAGAAGACCGGGTACGACGAGGGGTACAAGGCGGCCCGGATGCAGTTCACGAAGGGCCGCCAGCGCGACGGGAACCTGCCGGACGCGAGTTCGCGGCGCGGCGGGCAGGGAGCGGGTCAAGGTGGCGGCGGCTTCCGCGGCGACCTGAGCAAGACGGAGGGCCGAATCCTCAAGATCGGCAAAGGACTGGGCTTGGAACTGAAACTTGTTCAGCAAGGGCGGTAACGACCCCCTAGGGGGCGCGCGCCCGTAACGGAGGACTTGAACCATGGCAATCGGATACGCCGTCGGGCAGCGCCAGTACGACACGCGCTCAGCGCGCATCATCCCGAACGTGCTCCCCGTGATCCTGATGGCGGAGCCGGACCTGCGCGATGCCGCCTACGTCACCCTCTGGGCGATGTTTGATGTCGAGACGACCAAGCAGGAGAAATTCACCTGGGACGTGGACGATTGGGCCGCGACCAGCGATACGCTTTCCGCCGCCTCTGCGGTGGGGGATGGCGTGCTCGACGTGTCCAACCCGAAGCGGTGGCTGGAACATGACGAGTGGATGAACAAGCGCACGGGCGAGCACGTCGTCGTCACGAGCGTCAACATAGCGACCAGCCAGGTCAACGTGACCCGCGCGGTCACGGCGCAGAACTCGTCCGGCGGCACGGCGGAAGCCGCGATGAACAACGCCGACACCATGATCCGCATTACGACCGTGGTGGGCGAGGACAACCGGCGGCTCAATACCCGGTCGACCACGCCCGAGGAGTTCTACGCCTACACCCAGGCGGTCCGGAAGGACCTGGCGATGTCCCGCCGCCAGATCAAGCGCGAGTTCGTGAACGACAACGAGTGGACGTACCAGGAGAAGAAGCAGATGCAGGAGTTCCGCAAGGAACTCAATGCGGCCCTGCTCGTGAACCAGCGCGCGCGCTACACGCACCCGGAGATGGGCGACGTGACGCACATGACCGGCATCCGGTCGGCGATCACGACCTATTCGAGCGCGGTCGGCGGCATCCTGTACGAGTACGACTGGAACGCCTTCCTCGTGAACAAGGCGCTGCGCAAGGGCAGCTCCAACAAGATCGGGGTGTGCTCGAACGAAGCGATCCTCGCCGTGAGCGAAATGACGCTGGACCGCGTCGTGTGGGACATCCCGCTCAGCAAGAAGAATGCGAGCGTCGGGCTGTCCGTGATGACCGTGAACGGGCCGAAGGGAGGCACGATCACGCTGGTCGAGGACCGGTTCCTCTCCGACAATTTCGGCGGGGAAATGATCATCATCGACAAGAGCCAGATGAAGCGCAAGGTCTTTTCCAACAACGGCATCAACGACGACCTGCACCTGATTCCGGAAACCCAGGACAAGGACGATCCGGGCCGCGTAGCGACGTTCTACGGGGACATCGGCCAGAGTTACGGGGTGGAGAGCCATCATTCGCGGCTCACCGGGATCAGCGGCGGCGCGAAGGCGCGCTCGGCGGCCTGATTCCAGGCGCCCTGATGCGGGTTGGCGCGGATGCCCCAACCGCGAGAGGGACACATGGCGGCAACGCCGAAGGTGGTATTCCGCAGCGAGTTCCGTTCGTTCGAGGCGATGTTTCCCGCCAACACGTTCGGGACGGTGAGCACCGAGAAGCCGATCCGGGACAACCTGAACCGGATCGTGCTGGGGCCGGACAACAAGCCCCTGATGGAGCAGGCCCCGATCCGCTCCGTCACGTTCGAGGACGGCGGGATCTCGCTGGACGAGGACAACCCCTATGTGGCCCTGCTGCGGCGGCATCCGCACAACATGGCGAACGGCGGTGCGGACTTCTTCGAGGTGAAGCGCGCCGCCGTATCCTCGCTGCAACTGCCAACGGGCGAGGTGACGGTGCGGCCCCCGGCGACCGGCTTGAACGACCAGGACCGCCAAAGACTGGCCGATGTGGACCAGTGGATCGCCAGGGGCATCAAGCCCCCGGACAACGTGGTGAAGCAGGCCGCCGAAACACTGGCCGCGCTGCTGGAAAGGTTCGAGGTGACGGGCATCCTCATGCCCACGCCCGAAAGGCTGAATCCCCGGTCCCTGCGCGCCCGCATGACGCTGTTGGCGGAGGCGCTGGAACTGGCCGGCATCTGGCCCCCCAAGGAGAGCGAGGTCCATGAACGGCGAGGAGATGCTTCAGGAAGTCAGGCGGCTCTCGCATGACGACCTGCTGGCCGATTACAGCGATCTGCACCGGGCGCTCCGCCGCTACTGCCAGATCACGAGCTTCCCGTTCCTGCGCGAGATCGACGATGCCGCGATCACGTTCAGGGACGGCGTAGCCGAGTACACCTTCGCCGACCTGGGACTGCGCAAGCTGGAAGCGATCTGGGTGCAGGGCGACGAGGACGGCGCTTGGCACCTCATGCAAGAGGCCGATCCGCTCGCCTTCGAGTCGTTGCACAACGACAGCATCGGGGCGGACGGCACGACGGAGGAAAACCGGCCCGAGCGATACAGGCTGACGGGCGGGGATTTCATCCGCATCCGCGTCACGCCGATTCCCGACCAGACCTACAACGGGCGCATCGACGGCATTGTGAACACGCCCGTCGTGGGGCGCCTCACGGAGCTTCCCGGCCCCTCCGAATACCATCCCGCGGTGGCGCGGATGGCGGCGGGCTACCACTATCAGCACCTCGCCACGGCCTTTCTGCGCAAGGAGGGGACGAAGAGCGAGGTGGATATCCTGACCTACCGGGAAATGATGGGGGCGGGGCGCGCGCTGGAAGGCGGCGCCCTGGCCGAAATGCACGCTTTCGCGGTGCGGGACGTGACGCCGAACCGGCTGGAGCACCTGCAATGGCCCAAAACCAAGATCGCCCGATAACGAGGTAACGCGATGGCCTTTCAGACCAAATTCACCCTGATCCGCGATCATTGGGACCGCGAGAGCGTCAAGCAGAAGCCGAAGGTCTATTCAAAGACCTACACGCCGCTGCTGGAGTGCGATGTAAAGACCTTCGACCTCGCGGCCTCCACGACCATTGTGATTTGGGACCCGGTGAACGTGACGGGCGATCCGCTCACGGCGTTTTCGTACCTACTCATCGAGTCGAACGCCCTGATCTACCTGGAACTGACGGCGAACGAGGGTGACGCGAACGAGGAACTGAACTCGCTGACCGTTCCCGCCGATGGCTGGCTGCTGCTGCAATCGAACGTCAGCTACTTCAACTTCACCACCGACATCTATGCCGGAACGCTGGACGTGTTCGACAAGCTGCGCATCCGCTCTGGCGCGGCGGCGGCGAAGGTGTACGTGGAGATCGGCAGCACATGAAACGCCTGGATGACGTTCAGGACATGGTGCGCGTCCACGCGCGCAGCTCGGGATATGTCATCACCTCGGGCGAGGGCCTGAACCTTGCGAACTACGTGCAGCGGCGCATGGCGGGCTTTCTGCCGTGGGAGGACCTGACGCGCACGGACGATACCATGACCACGACGGCCTCCACCGCCACCTACGACTGGCTCGCCGAGCCCGTGCGCTTTCTCGACGTGACGTACATCGGCATCCAGGACGGCGAGGAGGGGAACGAGTACAAGCGCGTGGTGCCGGTGCGCAGCGAGCGGGAGTGGGAGCAGTTCGGGCGGATGCAACCCGACTTGCCGCAGGTGTACCGGCTCTACGGAGATGAGACGCTGGCGGCCTTCAACAAGAAGATCGAGTTCCGTCCCGCACCCAAGTACGGGAGCAAGACCATCCGCAGGATCGGCGTCATGGAGCCGGACGACCTGTACGACGGCGCGTTTACGCCCTGGCGCGTGGCCTACTACGACGACATTTACGAATTGCTGGTCGCCGCCGTGCTGCTGGCGAAGCGCGGCGAGCAGGCACGGAGCGCGCAACTCATGCAGATGGCGGCGGAGCAGATTCAAGCCAACCTGGGGCGCGAGATCGCACCCGCCGAACTGCAATCGAGGCTGGCGGCATGACGGAGCAGATCTTCCAGGAGGCGATCCAACGCCTCGCCATCGGGCACTTCGGCGGCCTGAACGTGAACGATGCCGCTGACACCCTCTTTTCGCGCTCGCACGCGCAGGACGGTGCGGGGAACTGGCAGCAGCGTCCGGGCGTGGGGATGGAGTTTCAGTCCCTCTCGAACGTGGAGTATTTCCCGAACGGGATCACCTCGCGCCTCGGGAGTGTGGAGGCGGCGACCCTCGTTTCCCTGCTCCAGTCGGGCGAAACGCTGTTGGAGTGCGTGGAGTGGCGCATTCCCACCACGAACACCCGCATTCTCTTCGCGGTGGGCACGAAGGCGGCGTACACGAATCAATCCGGTTCCTGGGCGCAACTGAAGTATCCGAACAGCGGGGCGACGGCCTACACGCATCCCGCCACGATCACGAAATGCTCGATCCGCGCCGTGGACAACCACCTCTGCATCGGCATGGACGGGGCGAACTACATCCAGACCTATCGCTCGGGCACGGCGCTGGACGATCAGCTTCACGCCGGGGCCGCCACCACCACCGTCGATGCCGACTCGAACAGCGGCCAGAAGGTGTTGAATGTGGCGGCGACAACCTCCTTCGCCGTGGGGGATCGCGTGCGGATCAACTCGGGCGGGGCGCGGGACGAATCCGGGTACGTCGCGTCGATCCAGGCGGGGGTATCGCTCACGCTGATGGACAACCTCACCTACACGCACACCGCCGCACAGGCGGACGTGGTGCAGGTGCAGAACATCTACACCGACGCCTACGGCTCCGCCACCCACACGATCACCGGCACTTGGGAAAGCGGCGCCTTCCTGCTGGAATCGATCAACGAGCGGCTGGTGTACTCGACGGGCAATGGCCTAGTGCGCTTCACGCCGCGCGCCTACACGGCGAGCTCCGGGGTGTGGGACCTCGCGGGCAACGCGGGCAACAACTTCTACACCACGCCGGGCAACGTGCGCGCCCTGGCGAAGCTCAAGCCGGCGACGGCGGACAACCTGCTCGACGTGCTGGTGATCTTCACGGCGCAAGGGCCGCTCGCCACCACCGGCTTCGACCCGACCTACGATCAGCCGGTGGCCTACGGCCATGGCGTGCCAATGAACCACCGCTGCATCGCGCAGTGCGCCTACTGGCTCGTGTATCTGGGCGAGGACCGCAACATCTACGGATTCAACGGCGGGACCGAGATCGACCTGGGGCGGCGCTTCAAGGCGCACGACGGCACCGGGCCGCTGGACGAGATCGACCTGACGGAGAGCCTGACGGACGCCCATGCCGTCTACGACAGCGTGGGCAAGAAATGGCTCTGCTGGGTGACAACGGACACCTCCTACACCTGCGACCTGTGCCTCGGCCTCGATTTTCACGAGGGGGAGCCTCATCCTTCCGAGCCGCAAGGGCGCTACGAAACTCACGTGCGGCTGCTCGTGGACCGGATCAAGGAGCCGGGCACGAACGCCTGGTTCATCCGCGTTTTTCCGGTGCTGGGCGGCCTGCAAGGAATCACAGGGGCGGGCAAGGTCTGGACGCTGGGCAGCGGGCGCTATGACCTGGGAACGCTCGGGATCGATTCGCACTATCAGACCGGCTGGTTCCGCCCCGGCGGCGTGGCCGAGGCGCAGTTCCTCACCTTCTACACGCGGGGAGTCGAGACCGGCGACTGGACCGTCACGTGGAATCTCTACACCGACTACGCCACGGTGGCTGCGGCGACCTTCAGTGAGGATCAGATCGCCGGTGCCCCCGTCTACGACACGGCGCTCTACGACGATGCCGAGTACGGCGCCACCGCGATCCTGCGGGGCGACGACGACACCGATCTGTATGCCGAGGCGATCAGCTTCCGCCAGGAACACGCCGGGGCCGGGCAATTCTGGCAGCGCACCGCGCTGGAACTGGAGTTCCTGCCCGGCGAGCGGGAAAGGGTGGCGTGATCCATGGCCGCCTCCGTCCCGAACCCGGTCAGCAAGCGATTCCAGGAAGCCGTGCGGGATTGGATCGCGGAGCACGCTTCGGCAGCCGACCCGCACACGGGCTACCAGAAGGAGAGCGAGAAGGGCGCGGCGAGCGGATATGCAAGCCTTGGATCAGATGTCAAGGTGCCGGTCGCCCAACTTCCTGCGATTGGCTGGCACCTGAACAAGAACGGCTCGGATCAGCTCAACCTGGGGACAGCGGTTGAACTGGTAACGTGGACAGACGCGCATGCCGATGCTTTCGCGGACGGGGTGACATTCACCAATGCGGACGACTCTATTACGATCCTCAGCGCGGGGCTGTATCTGGTCGTGCTTCAGATTAAATGGCTGTCTGGCACGGTTGGAGACGTAGACCGCTTAGACTATGAGATTCGAGTCAACGGAACAGCGGAACGGTTCGGGGTTTATCGCACAAGCGGGACATTTGGTCAGACTTACATTCTGGTTGTCGTGGTGAAACTCGCCGTGAATGATGTGCTGACCTGTTATGCAGCAAACGGGACGATCACGACCAGTGATATTGAAGGAACGGCGGGGGAAACCTTCTTCTCCGGAGCTTTGCTGGTATGACCGCGCGCGCAGACTTTCCGAAGTATCAAGGTGGCGTGGTGGCCGATGCGGCGCGATCCGTGGACGAGTATCTGCTGGTGATCGCCGGACTCGATCCCGCCTCGTGGCGCAATGCGGATCGCTCAGCCCCAATCTCACGGGCGCACGATACCGTGGAAACCAACGTGCTCACGCAGGAAGAATTGAATTCGGCTGTGCGGGCTTACGACCACCAGGCGGCGATGGGCTATCTGAAAGGCTCTTATAGAACAGTCCCACCCTGGGCCGCAGACCTTCGGGCCATGGAAGAACGGCTGATGAAAGCCATTGAGGTGAACCGGCAATGACGAACATCAGCGACCTCTCCCAACTGACCTCCAGCGCCACGCTGGCGACCGGGCAGAAGATTACGGCGGCGGAGCACAACGCCGTCCGGACGATCTACGACAACCGGCACAACGCCCTGCTGAACATCGTCACGGACCTGGAGAAGAACTACGCCAGTGCCTCCGCGCCAAACGATACGCCGGATGGGAAGGTCTGGTACGACAGCAGCAACTTGCTTGCGAAGTTCCGCCGATCGTCGGCCTGGGAAACGCTAGTCGGGCTCACGCTCACGCAGACCCTGACCAACAAGACCCTGACGGGAATCGGGACGGGCACCACCTTCGCCACGGGAGGCAGCGACACCTACAAGGCGTCCGGCGTGCTGCTGCGGGACACCACCGAGAATGCCCGGACCACCACTGGCGTCCTGCGAGCCTTTACGGTCGCCGCGGGGGATTGGGATACGAACGGGCAAGTGATCCGGCTGACGGCCTACATCGAGAAAACCGGCGCTTCGGGGACCTGCACGATCCAGGTGCGCTTCGGCACCACGCCTACCAGCCGGATCGCCTTCAGCTTCACCGCCGACACGACGGGGGCCTACTACATCGAGGTGACCCTGACCCGGATCAGCGCGACGGCGGTGGACGTAGCGGGCTTCGCCCTGAGCGAGCTGGAAGCCGATTCCGTGTCCGCCTTCAACGCTGGGTCTAGCGATATCAACCTTGCGAACGCGCAGACCCTCGACCTGAACCTGTCGGCGATCAGCGCGGGCACCGTTACTTGGCAGGGTGGAATGGTGGAGTTCCTGGCATGACGCTGATCTCTTCCCTCTCGGCGCTTTCCACGGCCCGCGTAGCGGTAGGCGATACCGTATTCGCTTCCGAGCACAACACGCTGCGCACGGCCTACGAGGGGCGGCACAACGACATTCTCCTGATCGCGCGGGACATCGAGACACATTGGGCCTCAGGCACGGAGCCGGGCGATCTGGTTGACGGGAAGCTCTGGTACGACTCGACTAACGCCCTGCTCAAGCTGCGCCGTTCCAGCGCCTGGGAAACCCTGGTGGGGCTGACCCAGACTCAGACGCTCACCAACAAGACCCTGACGGCGCTTGCCACCGGCCATAGCTTCGCCACGGGCGGGGCGGATACCTTCAAGGCGCGGGGGGTGATCGAGAGCAATACGACGGCTGTCTCAAGAACCGATGCTGGGGCGATGATGGCGTATACTCTGCCAGCCAGTACCTTGAGCGACAATCAAGTAATCAGAATAACAGCATATGGAACGAAAACAGGAAATGGTCATGTTTTGACATTTCGATTTGGAACAACTCCGACAATCAGGAGCTACCCGTGGTCTCCAACGTCAGGAGGAATTGATAACGGCGCGACAGTATGGATTTGCAAAGCCACTGTTATGCGAATCAGTGCATCTGCTTCCGATATTACTACTCGCGGTCTTTCAGATGTGAACGGCGATTCTATCGGTCACTTTAACGCGGCAACGACAGATGTTGCGTTTGGAAGCGATCAAATAGTAGATTTCTACCTCGACAGCATTGGCAGCGGGACTATTGTTCAAAAGGGCATGTTGATCGAGATTTTGAATTAATTCCAGATCACTTGTACTTCCGCGACATCTTCGGTAGATGGAGGCGGACATAACTCGGGTGGGGATACTGGATACATAATGCTATTTGAATCGTCAGAATGACTTAGGCCGATAGCGTGACCAAGTTCATGCAGTGCAACCGGAAGAAATGGAGGCCCATCGCTCCACAGCGGATTCTCGACAAAATCGCAGGTGAGATCGAAATGCGTCTCCGCATCGAAAAGGATATCGCCTGAAGGTAGCGTTGTCCCGGAAGGCCCATGAAGTGCCTTAAAAGTAACCGTTTGGCGGGCGCCATTGAGAAAAAGAACAATCCCGGTCGCCTCTTCCCAGATGTCCTGTGCTTCACGGAAGAGGGCGCGATGTTCCGGCGTGAGTGCGGAGTCGTCGTAGGCCAGCGGGCAGGAGGGCGAGGTGGCGTGGAGGGTATCGCAGCCGTCGCCGGAATCGGGTTCGGCGCAGGCGGCCAGGAGTAGCAGGAGGGGCGCCAGGAGCAGGAAGCGCATGGGGCCTCCAGGGGAAGTGTCCCCGCCCCGGCCCTTGGGTAGAGCACGAGGCTCAGGACCAAGACGGGGGACTCGGATTCGGTTGTAAGGCTGGATGCTCTACCCACAACAAGACTACCGCAAAGGAGAACCGGATGCAACACCAAATGCACAAGCCCAAGAAGATGAAAAAGATGATGGGCTCCGGGCGTCCGAAGAAGTCCGGCAAGGGCAAGAAGAAGAAATAACCATGGAAATCAGCGGCTTCTTCGACACGGACGGATTCGCCGAACAGGCGGCCCTCATCGTGCGCTACAACGCGGCCCTGAACGCGGCCATGGCCGACAACCGGCGCCTGGGCCTGGAGAACGACGAGCTGAAGGCCGGGAACTCCCGGCTGGAAGCGGAACTTGAGGCCCACAAGGCGGAGATTCGCGGCCTGACTCATAAGGATGCGCCATGAACCTGAATCGCTTCGATCACGTTCCGGAATGGGTTGCGGCGCGCCGCTTCACGCTGGAGCGGCGCGTGCCGCATCAGGTAGTGCCAGCGGGCGGACCTCCAGGGCAGGAGTCCACCGGCGGCGGCTTCGGGGGCGAGGGCGAGGACACTGGCCCGAACCTCATGGAGTACCTGCAAGGGCTGCTGGGTCCCTTCGAGAAGAATCTCGGGAAGATCAACAAGCAATTCCTGAACGCCGACTTCGCCGATGCCTCGGGCACGCTCGACCCGATCATTGCCGATTTCATGGGGATCGGGCAGGGCGGCGCCGATCCGCGGTTCCAGGCGTACCAGGAATCCCAATTCGACGTGCTGCGCAGCGGGGCGGCCAAGCGCCAGGCCATGACGGCAGAGTCCTTCGGGCGCCGCGGATTCGGGGGATCGGGGGCCGAACTGGATGCCCTCGCCGGGATCGAGAGCGATACGGCGATGCAGGAACGCTCGCTCGCCGGGCAGCTCGGGCTCCAGCAGCTCGGGCGGCAGGACAACGCGCTCCAGATCGCCGGGCAATTCGGGCTTCAGCGCGCCGAGTCCGTGAATCAGGCGCAGGAACTTGAACTCGGCGCGCGTTCGGCGGGTCTGGAAAACCTGCTGGCGAAACCGGAGCTGATGGTGTCGTTGCTCGGGGCGCTGGCGGGCGGGGACAAGAAAACGATGGCGCTGTTGGAAGAGATGCTCGGTGGCGGAGGAGGAGGCGGCGGAGGAGGAGGCGGCGAAGAAAAAACGCTCCGCATTCTCAGCGGAGGCGAACCCGTGAGCGGAAGGCGTACCTCCATCTACACTTAGGAGCAGGCCATGGCGATCCGTCCGGTCAATCTGGCGGGCATCCAGAACGCGCTTGCGTTCCTGGGTGGCAGCCTTGCGTCCGCGCGGGCGCGCAACGACGCCGAAGAAGCGCGGCGCAAGGCGAGGCGCGCCAACAACATGCAGGCGATGGGGGCGATTGCGGGCGCGGCGGCCGGCGCGGGCGTGGCCTTCGCCGTGCCCGGCGCGCAGCCCTTCGCTCCGGCGTTGATTACCGGCGGTGCGGCTCTGGGCGGGCACATCGGCGGGGCGCAAGTGGGCGAGCCCCCGCCCGCCACGCAAACGGCGAGCGGCCTGATCGCCGCCGGGGCGAGCGCCAGCGCGACACGCGAGCAGCAGATCGAACGGGAGCGGCGCGATGAGGCCGTGCGCCGGGGACTGCCCGGCGGGATCACGCCGCCGGTGGTAGTGCCGGAATCCACGACCATCGAGGCCCTTCCCGAGCGAGAGAATCAGTTCATGGGTTTCCCCGGCCCCTCGCCCCGGGCCGCTCCGGCATCGGCGGGGCCGGGCGTGTTCCTCACCGATGAGCAGAGGGCCTCGGTCCTGAACAGCCCGGACCCTGCGCTGACCTTGAATACGCTGGCGGCCGTGACCTCGGCCTTCGGGCGCGCAGGGCCTGTGGAGGAAATCCGGACCGGCGGCGGGGCCAGGCTGACTGTGCAGCGCGGGCCGCGTGGCGACGTGAATGTGCTGGCGACGGAGAAGGAGGGCGGGGGACAAGCGCCCGATACCCTATTCGAGATCATCGGGAAGGACGGTAATCCCGCAGCGGTGACACCGGAGGTACGCGAGGCCACGGGAGTCAATACCCCCACGGCGACCGCCCTCACATCAGCCGACTTGATGGCGCTCACGAGCGCCGGGGTGGCAGGACGCCCGCGCAAGATCGGCACGGGCACCGAAGCCTCCGGTCCTTCGGTCGAGGCTTTGGCGAACCGGGCTTTCATGGATCGGGCGCGCGCCAACCCGGAGATGTCGTCCGATCAAATCCTGACGAAGATGCTGGACGAGCCGGACACCTCTCCCGAGCTGGTCAACAAGTCCTGGCTGGACTGGCAGGACGCGCGGCGCAGCGGGGCCGTAGAGCCTTTCGTGAAAGCCATCGAGGACATCGGGGCCGACCCGGCGATGGGCGATGCCCGCGAACGCCTGGCCCTCGTCAACGACCTGCTGGCCGACCCATCCGCGGAAAGCGGGCAGGCGCCGCAGATGGACCGTCTGAGCGAGAAACAGCACACGCGCATTACGAAGGTGCGGGATGACCTGCTGAAAGACGCCGGGGCGGGTATGACCAGTCAGAGGGCGGATAGCATCTTCGCCGAAGTGACGGCGGAAGCCGACCCCTTGCGCGATTCGCTGGATGCGGTGCTGGCGCGCACACGGCAACGCGGCGTGGACCCGACCCTCATCACCGGCAATACGAAAACCGCCTACGCAGACCGCCGTCAGAAGGACGTGGATGCTGCGTTCAAGCAGGTCAGCGAGGCCAATCCCGGGGCGAGCCTGGACGCCCTGGGTGCGGCGCTGAAGGAGGAAGGAGTCGAGCCGTCCCAAGTGTCCCTGAAGGCCATCGGGGAGCACCTGAAGGCCGGGGCCGAGGGCGACCGCAAGAGCTTCCTGGACAACGTGGGCAAGATCGCCGCCGACAGCAAGGGCACGCCGGAGAAGAAGATCGAGCGCATTGACGCGCAGATCGAGAAATACCGCGACAAGCAACGCGACCCGCTCACCGCCGACGACATCAAGTACGCGAACGGACTGAAGGAGCAGATTCGCTCCGCTGCGGAAGCCAAGGCCGGAGGCGAGAAGCTGCGCTTGGGCGAAATCTTCGACATCCGCGACGTGAAGAAAACGGCGGTGCAACGCCTCATCGGCACGGAAGGGCCGCAGAACATCCTTCAGGCCATCAATGAAGGCCGGTTGGGAGAGGCCATCGCCCTCGCCAAGCTGGACCCGGACGACGTGGAATTGGCCGAGGTGCAGGTGTTGGACGAAATCCTGCGCGGGGCGACCACGATCCGCGACAAGGACGAGAAAGCCCGCGCCCGGAGCGAGCGGACGCGCATTGCCTCCGCGCGCACAGACCGGAAGCTCGACTATTTGCAGATTGCGTTGGAGACGCCGGACGCAGAAACCGGCGAAGCAAAGGGTTTCGCCGAACTCAGGGCCGAGGTGGAGGCGATGGAGGCCGTGGACCGACAGGAATTGCTCGATTACCTGGATAGGCGGGAAGCTCAGATCAAGGCCGAACTGGAAGCCGCCGCGCCGCAACCTGGTGCTCCGCCGCCTAAGCGGAAGCGTTCCATCATGCAACCCTCGGTGCTGGCGCCGGGCTTGATGATGCCCCGGTAATCCAATGGCCGAACTGACCGCGGAAGACTTGAAAGAGTGGCGCCGGAGGCGGGCTTTGCTGGCGGGGGGCGGAGCCGCGCCGGCGGTCCAGGGCACGTCCGCTCTGGAAAACATCGAAGGCTTCGCGGGCCGCACCCCGCGCACCGACGATCTGGCAAAGAACGCCCTGGCCGACTTTTCCGACCTTTGGGATGGCTACAAGGCCATCGGCGGCCTGCTCATGGAGCAGGGGCCAGGGGCGCTCCTTGACGTGGCGAAGAAGCTGCCGGGCGCGATCGCAACATCCTATAAGCGATGGTACGACGCCGCGCGGCAAGGCGTGTTTCTGGAGGCCGTGCGGGCGCATCCAGTCGAGTATCTGAACGATGTTGCCGCCCCCCTGTCTATCGCCTTGGGCGGCGCTGGGGGGCTGGTCAAGATCTTCGGCACAGGGACCAAGGCGGCAAAGGTGAGCAGGATTCTCGCCAAGGGCGCGGCGGCGATGGACGCTGTGCAGCTCGCCACGGACCCGATCGGCGGCACGGCATTCGTGACAACGCGGCGCGTTCTCGGCATGGCGATCAAAGGCAGCCTCAAATCCCCGCCCGTCCCGGCGCCGATGGGATTGGGCTTCGATGACGCCAAGCTGAATTTGGTGCCGGTCGAGGCCCCGCGCGGAATCGTGAACAGGCTGGATGACCTCGTGGCCGGGGCGAAGGTGAAGGTGCAGCAGATGGGCAAGGAGGTGTTCGACGCGAACATGCCCTTGCGCAAGTTGTCGCAGAAGGCCGCGGGGGGGTCGGAGGTAGCCCCGCTGGAGTTGCGCGTCCGGACCTATGCCGGGCTGGGCGAGAAGGTGAACGCGGTCATGGATCGGGGCTGGATCGACCCCAACGACGTGACGAAGCCGCTCAAGCCCTATCAGACCATCGCACCGGAGCCCGTACCGTTCCGCAAGGTGATCGAGGACTTGGGGTCGGCGCAACTGGATGATCTGAACCGCTACGCCGCGGCTCGGCGCGCCGTGTACGACTTGGGGCCGCGCAAGATCGAGACAGGCATCGACGCGGCCGAGGCGGGCAAGGTGCTCCAGGAGTTCGAGCCCCGGCTGAATCCACGCGCCAACCCGGACATCCATGAAGCGTGGCTCAGGATGCGACAATGGAGCGACGACCGGCTGACCTACTACACGAAGGCCGGGATGATCGACCAGAAGACCGCCGATGCTTTCCGCAAGCAGAACCCGAACTACGTCCCGTTCTACCGCGAGACGACGCCGATGGGGCAGGGAGGCGGCGGGGCGGGAGGACTGCGGCCGGCCCGGCAGTTCATCAAGGGCATCAAGGGCAGCGAGAGCCGGATCAGCAACACGGTCGAATCGGAGTACTTGGCGACGGCCCGCACGATCCGCGAGGTGGAACTGAACCAGATCATGCGCGAGCTGGACAGCTTGGCTGATGTAGAGGGGTCAGGCGTCCGCCGCATCGAAGGGCCGGAAGGAATCGGCAAGGCCGCGACGCCGGACGACCTCCAATTGACCATGGACCTCGAAGGCTTGGGGGACGACCTGGCCGCAGGGCGGAGCGCGGTGCAGACCGTCAACTCGCCCCTGTCCCGGCCCAAGGGCCTGCCCGAGAACGTGGTGCCGGTGTACCGGGACGGCCAACGCACCTTCCTGCAAATCGACGATCCGGACGTGGCGCAGTCCATGGCCTTGCTGCGCTTCCGCCCCGAGAGCCCTATTCCGCAGATCGTGATGAAACCGTTGCGTGGATTTGCAGCCCTGCAACGGGCGGGCGTGACGATGAACCCGCGCTTCATCCTGATCTTCAACATGGTCAGGGACGCATGGCAGGCAACGACCATCGGCAGCAAGTACGGATTTGTCCCTGTGTTCGACCAGATACGCGGCTTGATGGAATTCGGAAAGCGCGGCGAGGTGTTCGACCTCTGGGCCAAGTCGGGCGGGATGCAGGCGCACATGACCGCGCTGGACCGCCCGGCACTGCGCAAGAACCTGATGGAGTACATGAAGGGCCAGCCGCCCTCGTACTTCCGGCAGTTCAAGACGATGAACCCGCTGCGCTGGCTACAACTGCTGCGCGAAGGCAGCGAGGCGGCGACGCGCATGGGCGAGTTCCGCAAGGGGCTGCACGCGGAGTTCAAACCGGAAGGAGGGGAAGGAATAACGGCGGCGATCCGGCGCGCGCAAGAGGCGGGTATGGACACGGACTCGGCACTCCGCCGAGCGGCCGTAGCAAGCCGGGACGCGAGCACGGACTTCGCTTTGCAGGGCGCTTCGCCACTGATCCGCGCCTACAACAGCATGACGGCCTTTCAGAACGCGAACCTGCAATCGCTCGATCTGCTGCGGCGCCGCTTGCTCACGGGCACGCCGAAGCAACGGGCGCTGGCCCACGCCAAGGCCGCCCTTGGGATCACCGTCCCGTCGCTGGTGACGATGCTGCGAAACCGGCACGACAAGGAATACCAAGACATTCCGGACGTGGAAAAGGACTTGTTCCTCCACGCGCGCCTGTATGCCGACCCGGCCAAGCAGGTGGAATACATGAACCCGGCTAATTGGGGCAAACCTCCACCGGAGGGGGGCGAACTGATCCGCATTCCCCTACCCTTTGAGGTTGGGTTGATCTACGGCGCGCTTCCGCGCCGGGCGTTCGAGTCCATGGCGGGGGTCGATCCGAACTTTGCGGAGCGGATGCTGCCCGCAATTCTGGATCAGTTCTGGCCGTTCGCCGTGCCGACACTCGTCAAACCCTTCGCCGAAGTCGAGATGGACCGCAGCATGTTCTTCGGCGGATCGCTGGAGCCTGAAACGTCGAAACGGCTCACCAAAGGCGAGCGAACCCTACCCAACACAAGCGAGGTGGGGAAACTATTGTCCGGCTGGACGCAGTGGCTTGAGGACGTGCCTTTGGGCACGAAAATTTCCGGCGAGAAAAGGGGGCCATTGTCCCCTATCGAGGTGGATCACATCCTGTTCAGCCTGGGTGGCACGTTGCCGCGCGAAGTCGTGAAAGCCTTTGATCCGGCAATCCGCAAGTTGCGTGGCCTGCCAGAAGCCCCGGCGCAAAAAGGCGGGGCTCTTGCGAAAATCCCCGTCATTGGCGGGATTACCGCCAATCCATCGCAACGCAGTCAAGTTCGCACGGACTTCTTCAAGACGTTCACGCTGCTGCAACAGCGCAAGAGCGCAGTCACGTCCATTTCGTTCGAGGGCGACCGCAAGGACTACCTGGGCCAGCACAAGCGCGACATCGCCCATGCCGATGTTTTCGCCAAGGCGGCTTCAGAGATTTTCGAGTTGACCAAGGCCCAACGCGCCATCGCCGCGGCGAAGAACCTGGACGCGAAAACCAAGCGGCGGCAGATGGACCGGCTGGACAAGGGCATCAACGAGATCGCGCGCCGTGTCATGGCGTGGCGGCGCGACCAACTGGAGAGGCGCTAGACCTATGGAAGCAGGCGACATCATCCGCGTCACGGAA
>ERZ1292632.1122-Hain-H43-01um-R2-1122-length-27600-cov-8_pt1 | contig 27600 bp, 26 predicted proteins | sample MGYA00564407_ERZ1292632 | MGnify/ENA primary metagenome ERZ1292632 (study PRJEB36523, sample SAMEA6512637) | groundwater metagenome | collected 2019-01-08 | study: AquaDiva: Metagenomics assemblies of 32 groundwater samples | reverse complement strand
TTCACCATATCTGCCTCCAACTGTTGCTTCCTCAACCCAACGCGATACCCAACGTAAATCTGATATATCCAAATTATCTTCTTCCATTAATGTTTTCTTTGTTAAAAACGGAGCATATCCATTAACCGATGGATGGATAAGTCCTGTTGATATATCTGAAACAACGAATGAATCTCTCGCAGAAATCCTTCTTATGCCGGGAGTAGTTTTAATTGATAAAATTCCATGCGACCCGTTAATCAACAACATAGACGGCAAATGCAATAACGGAGGGAGTGGAAGCTATATGTATTATAGGGACGACTATTGCGGAGGCAGCAAAGGGACTTACAGTTTGTACGCCAAACTGGAAAACTCGACAATCGCAGATATGGCGTCAATGAATGATACATCTGTAAAGTGCAACAACACAGCGAAATTATATGGAATGAATACCAGAGTAGGTAATTGGTCGCCTTCGTCGTTTCAAAATATCCCTAAATTATCAATACTAGATAAAACAGTTGAAAAAATATCCGAATATTATTACAAGATAAAGTCAAATTGGCAGGGTTATGATAAAGAAAACACAGCCAATCTTCTTTATAGATATAAAATCAACGATGGTAAATGGAGTAATTGGTCTAAGAATATTCAGAAAAATGGTTTAATAAAATCCAAAATATTTGAACCGTATATTACAGTGCAGGTAAAAAATACTAACGGAGATATTAGTGAGGAAACAAGGTAGGGTTATAAATCCCAAATATTTTTGAGTAATGTTTTTGCCGTAATTTCTGAAAATTCTTGCGGGTTATTTGATTTTATGTTTTTGTTTATATATAAAATTGGAACAGCGCCGAATTCGTGTCGTCCAGTTTTGCAATCCGTAATGTGGTCGCCAGTTATTATGTAAGTAAAGTTTTCTATTCCAATTTCAGAAACAAGATTTCCAAAATATCTGTCAAAAGTTTCAATTACATTTTTTTTCTTTTCGCAGTTTTTATCGTGACCGGCTTCGTCAGCTCCTTTTAAATGAACATAAATTAAATTATATTGTTGATAATTTTGCTTAATGGCGTTGAAAATAAAATCTAATTGTTTTATTGGTTCAATCTCGGGAATGGTTAATGTTTCAAACCCCGCTAATTTACAAGTTCCTTTAATTACTCCATTTTCAGCAATAACTAACGCAGGAATATGCGCGCCACTTGTCTCGCGCCAAAGCGGATTCAATGGCATACCGATTAATTCGGGTAATTGATTTCCAGCTTCGCGAGTCAAAAGATAGTTAGCCGATAAAATATTTTTTTCTATCCTTTGTTGGTTTGCTGGATGATTTTTTAATACTTCAAAGCTTGCGTCTAAAAATTTTTGAACAAAAACGAATGTTTTTTTAGATAACTCATCTTTTGCTAATGGTTTGATTTTTAAAATTTTTTTGCCAAGTTTTAACGGGTCGCTGTTTGAAATTTTATCTGACAATTCAGCTTTGAATATTATTACTCCGCGATGACCGTAAGTTCGTTGTATTGTAAAAGGAATTTCAAGTTCAATTTTTTGTAAATCATTTATTATTTCATCTAATCCAAAAATATTTCTGCCAGCTCGCCTGTCAATAACCCTCATTTTTTCGTTTATTGTTCCAAAATCAAATCTGAGCGCCAACCAGCCATTTTTATATTCAATATCGCTACCAATAGCTTCAATGGGTCCTCTTTTTGCGTAGATATTTTTTACATCATATCCTAAAATTCCTAAATTAGCCAATTGGCTCACACTTGCGTGAGCTGTTTTTGGCCATTCATTTTTTTTTAATGGAAAAAATTTTCCAAGAAAAGAATATGGAAGCAGTTGAGCTATATTTGGTTTTTTTGCCAACCTTAACGGGGTATTTTTGTATGGCTTATCAGCTAATCCGTCTATTAAAAAAAAGATTTTTTTGTTCATTTAATTATTCTCGTTTAAAAATTTTATTATTCCATCAGCAATTCCTTTCGCAACCTTGTCTTGCCCTATCGTTATTGTTATTAAATCATTTATGTTTCTCAAATTGCCAATTTCCAAAATTACAGCAGGCGTTGTCGGATTAATTGCTCTTTTGAATCTAGACCAATTGAATGAATAATATTTGGTCATATTAAGACTTTTATAATCAATGAATTTCATCCCAGTTGATTTTGTATATTCAGAAATTATCGCATTTTTTAAATAATCTCCTTTTTCTGAATAATCTTTATATGGAGCGCTGATTAAAAAACCAGAAACATTTTTTTCGTCAATGTTTGAATGAATCGCCACAAAAACATCTGAATAATAATCTTGTGAAAGCAAAGCGCTCACTATTTCAACATTATTATATCCGTTGTTTTTTAAATTTTCTTTTACTTTTTCCGCGACAGATTTATTAATTTCAACTTCTTTTACTCGGTTAATTTTTGCTCCGCCATTTTTTCCTAAATTAATTAGTTCTAACGGAAGTTCTTCTTCCAAAAGATGTCCGATTTGAATTGAAATTTTTGCTTTATTTTTAGGCGTGTTAGCTCTATTTATTTTTATATTAGAAAGCAACTGGTCATAATCAGGAAATTTGCGATATAACGCTTGTCTCGAAAATTCAGCATATGGCTGAAGATAAAGCTCATTTAAAATTTTTTGCATAGATTGAGAGTCAATAACCCCCATATTATTGGCTCTTAATAATGCAATAATTAATAAAATTAAAGTTGAAGTAGAATTCATTGGGATTATATATACATTATAATATAATAAATAGTATAATAATAAGGCGGAGCATAAATGTTTAAGATTAAAGCTCTTGTGGTGAAATGCCTGCCCGCCATAGCCAACCAAAGTTTGTATAAGTTGATTACGATTTTTAATAAAATATAATTTGTTTGTTTGCTTATAATTTACAAGCTTTGGCAGGCGGGGAATCACGACGGTTTTCGGAACCGCGCCCGTAGCTCAATCGGAAGAGCGCTTGTCTTCGGAACAAGAGGTTGGGAGTTCGATTCTTCCCGGGCGCAATCCACATTGCTAATTTAAAAATTGTAGGGAATTTTCAGTATTTGGATTATAATAATTTTATCTAAATAAAGTTTTGTTTAATACAAATTAAATAAGCATGTTTAAAAGAATGAGAAGAAAAAAATTTGAAAACGAATCGGAAAAAATTGATGTAGATGAAATTCAAAATATAGATATAGTGGAAGAAAAAATAGACGAGCCAATAGAAGATGTATTAGTGGAAGAAGAATCGGAATCAGAAAAAATAATAAAAACTCAAGAAGAATCACAAAACGACTTTTCGTGGTTGAAGTTTTCAAAAAAGATTTTGTTCGCGCTTGTTTTTCTTTTACCTATTTTCGTTTTGCCTTTAACTTTATACCCAATTAGTTTTAATCAGCAATCGCTTGTTATTATTTTGACATTAATAATTTTAGGAGGATTAGCGCTACATACTATTACAAAAGCAGAGCTTACATTTTCTGGAATTTTTAAATCAAGGAGTGTTATAAAATTGGCAGTATGGTTTTTACTTTTAATATTTATAGTCGCGCTCGTAAATTCATTAATACTTTCTCGAGCTTTTAATTTTTCTTTTTGGGGATTAAGTGGTGGAGAAATGGATACATTTGTCGCTTGGATGTCTGGAATTGTTTTATTTTTAATCACAAGCATTATTCTTAATTCGAAAGAAGACTATAAAAAATTATTAAGGTTAATAATTTGGTCAACGCTCGGGGCATTTCTAATTTTTATTTTAGTAAATGCATTTTATTCAATTTTTAAAAAGCCACCTTTTGGTTTTTTCTTTAACGGGTTTAATACAGTTGGCACAATCGGAATTTTTTCTGCGTTTTTGGGATTAGGATTTCTTACTATATTAATGTTTTTGAGATTCGGAATTATTGATAATAAAAAGATTAGAAAGATTTTGTCTATTGGATTAGTATTAATTTTTGCCACATTATTACTCATTTCACATCGTCCAACATTTTTAGCGTTAATATTTTCTTTGGCGTTATTTTTGATTTTGTATATTTATAAAAATAATTTAATTCAAGTTTCAAAATTAAACTCTATAATTTTTTTTATTTTTGTGCTTTTGATTTTGAATTTTGTCAGATTGCCAATCCCATCATTGTTTAATTTACCGATGGAAATATCGTTGTCGCATATTGCATCTTCAAAAATAGCGTTGAGTTCACTAACTGAATCAGTTAAGAATTTTGTTTTTGGTTCAGGTCCAAATACATATGGATTTCAATATCTAAAATTTAAACCTTCTGATATAAATTCATCATTATTTTGGAATTTTGATTTTTCTAGCGGAGCTTCATTGTGGGCTACGCTATTGCCAACACTTGGAATGATTGGAACTCTTGCTTTGTTTTTATTATTTTTGACTATTTTTATAAAAGGATTAAGGACATTTAAATTGGTCGCTGAAAGTGATGAGGACGATGAGAGTAAGTGTATTTCAATATCCATTATAGTTGTATTTTTTTATATGTTTGTTTTAAGCTTGTTTGCTCCGTTTAATCTTGTCTTATTAATACTTTTTTTTATTATTTCAGCGGTTTTGGTTAGTAATTCATCATTAGTTGAAAATAATTTTGTTAATTTTCGATTTTCAGAAGCAAGTGTAAAAAATATTTTAGTGTCTTTTGTTTTTATATCTATTCTTATTGGTTCTTTTGTTGCGTTTATTTTTTCTGTTAAAAGATATGTCGCGCATGTAATTTTTGGAAATGCAATTTATTCTTATAATACCGGCGACAATATAGATTATTCTATTTCAAAAATTGGTTTAGCCACAAGACTTTATGTAAATGAAGATTTTGCCAGAAATTTAGCCGCTTTATGGTTTGAAAAACTTAAATCGCTTGTTGGTTCAGCGCAAGGCGCAAATCTTGACACATTAAAACCGCAAATGCAAGGAACTTTTGATAATGCGGTTAATTCAATGCAAGTTGCGATATTATTAAACCCATTAAATTATTTATATTGGACAGAGCTTGGAAATATTTATGAAAGAGTAATTATGATTGCTCCAGAAGCCGATAAGTTAGCTTTTCAAAGTTATACAAGAGCGCAACAACTAAATCCAAAAAATCCATTTTTATATTTGAATCTCGCAAGAATTGAAGTTATAAAAGCTGAAAATGGACTTGAAAATAAAAATTCAGCATATAAGGCGGCGGAAAAATATGTTCAAACAGCAATAAGCATAAAAGAGGATTATACAGAAGCATATGTTGCGTTATCTGAAATTTATGAAAAATCAGGACAAACAAGCGCGGCAATCGCAGGTCTTAAAAATAGGATTAAATCAGAACCAAAAAATATAGGATTATTATTCAGGCTTGGATATTTGCAATATCAGTATGGAGATTTAGTTGGAGCAAAAGGTTCATTCCTGGCTATTATTGCAATAAATCCGAATTATTCTAATGCAAAATATTATCTTGGATTGATTTATGACAGATATGATGAAATAAATAAGTCAATTCAGGAGTTTGAAGAAATTTTAAAATTAAACCCGGGCAATCAAGATATAATAAGAATTCTCAATAATCTAAAATCAGGCAGGAAGGCATTATAAAAAGAGGCTTAAAATCGGTGGTTTTTACCTATTGACAAATAAAAATTTATGCCGTGTAATTAATAACAGAACTTACAAGGTTCTAGCTATCTATCTCGGGAACCAAGGGTTTTTTGGGTGTCGACGTATTGAATGACGGAAGCAAAAACCGTCAACATGCGACCGAAGGAAAACCCAGAGGGAAGACGAGCTCTGGATAGCGAAAGGCTGGCTACAGCGGAGTTGACTTGTACTCCGACGACAGCCTTATTCTATTTACATAAAAAAATAATTTATAAAACCAATCTCAATAAATTAACAGAATACCCATTTAAAAATTCTTTTGATGTAATTCTTCGTTTGTCTTGAAGTTGTAATTCTTTGATTTTGATATTCAATTAGTTTATAATAAATCTATTATGGCAATAGTAAAAGAAGCAACAATAATAACATCTAAACAATTATGTAAAATACAACGAGTTTTACCGCAAAGCTGGTATAAGGCGGCGGGTTTATTGAAATATAAAAAAATCAATCCCGTTGCGGAGCAAAGAAAAATTAGACAAGAATGGGAGAACAGGCTGAAGAAATTAGAAAAACAGCATAAACTATATCAGCAAAAACATAAATAAATGCTCGTTGACACAAATATTTTAATATTATATCTTAATGGCGATGAAGCAATTGCCCAAACTCTTTCTGAATGGAAATTAAGCGGTAAGATTTTTTATATTTCTTCTATAAGTCGCGCAGAAGTTTTATCTGGATTTAATTTAACAGATGCAGAAATTTCAAACGCTGCTATTTGGCTTGAAGAAAATTTTATAAGTATTTCATTTGACGATAAAATTGCTGATATTGCAGGACAAATTAGAAGAGGTTATAAATTAAAGCTTCCAGACGCAGGCATTGCCGCCACCTCTATAATTAGCAATAATCCACTTCTAACTCGTAACATTAAAGATTTCAAAAAAGTTAAAGAACTTACAATAGTGTCTATCTAAAATTTTAATGCTAAAAATAAATTAAATAAGCTTTATAGAATTTACTGAATAGCCATTTAAAAATTCTTTTGATGTAATTCTTCGTTTGTCTTGAAGTTGTAATTCTTTGATTTTGATGAATGAATCTGAAATTCGCAAACACAATTCATTTCGTAGCGGAAAAAAATATCCAATTCCAACTCGCTTAATTTCTTTTGGCAATTGTTTTTCATCTAATTTTTCAATTTCAAAAATTTTCAAAAATTTTTCTTCGTTTCTAAGTTTTATTTTTAAAAACGAGGTTGGAAATTCTTGAAACGCGCGAATTTTTCTGTCCCAAATTTCAAAGTCTTCCTTAATTTTTAGCAAACCATCACTTTTTGAAACTTTTTTTGTGTTCGTTGCTTTTGAATTGTCTTGCGGAATTGGTGTTATTTCTCCGGATAAATATTGCTCAATGTTTTCATTAAATAAATTTCCAGCCAATTGACCTAATTTCATTTCCAAATTTTTTATTGTTTCGTTATTCGGTATAGTTATTTCTTTTTGAGCAATGATTGGTCCAGTATCAATCCCTTCATCAATTAAAAATAACGAGGCGCCTGTTTTTTTATCCCCGTTTAAAATCGGTTCTTGTATTGGATTGGCTCCGCGATATTTTGGAAGCAATGAAGGATGTAGATTTAATATTCCTTTTTTAAAATACGCAAAAAATTCTTTTGGGATTATTTTTCCAAATCCAGCTACAACTCCAAAGCTAAATACATTAAGGTCTATCGCTTCTATATTAGAAGGAGTCCATTCAAGCACTGGCAATTTTTCTTGCATAGCTAATGAAAAAATAACATTCAGTTCTATCTTTAAGCCTCTGCCTGATGGCTTTGCGGGTAAAGTTAAAATGAGTTCAGGTTTGTATTTTTTAAGAATTGTTTTCAGCGTCCAGCATCCAAAGTCGCTGGAAGCAAAAAAACAAAATTTTGAAATATGTAATTTTTTTGTCATTGAACGAGTTAAAGAAAATAAATTATCCTCTGTCATCGCAGTCGGCTCACTCCAGCGGTTCGCCGCTGCTCATCTCTCACCCCGCCGACTTCTCGCTAACGCTCGGAGACCAATCTCGGCGGGGCTACGAGGCGTGCCATCGGATAATTTATTTTCTTTAAATTTTAAATTAAAGTAATATTTTAAAATTTTACTTTAAAAACACACAATTTGAAAACTTCAAGTCGCGCGTGTCATTTAATTCTGTGTTTTTTGTGAATTATCTATTTCATAAATTTCGTTTGCTTTGTCAACAAATAGCATTCCGTTGATGTGGTCTATTTCGTGCTGGATTATGTGCGCTAAAAATCCAGTAGCGGTTAAGGATCTTTGTTTTCCGCGCAAATCCTGATATTTGATTTTTACTTTATTGTGTCTTTTTACAAGTCCAAATTTTTCTGGAACGCTCAAACATCCTTCTTCCATAAATGTTGGTTCGTCAATTGGTGTAATCTCTGGATTTATAAAAACATAAAATTTATCCTTTGGTCGCGCGATAGAAACTTGTATATTTAATCCAACTTGATTTGCGGAAATTCCAACTCCATTATTTGCAATCATAATTTCTTTCATTTTTTGGACTGTATCACGCAAATTTTTATCAAATTTCACAACTTTCGCTGTCTTTTTGCGCAAGAGCGGATTTCCAATTTTTACAATTTCAGAATCTTTAATCATATGAATATTATAATGTTGAATTTATATATTTAGCGGGTGAATGAATTCACACTAAAAATGACAAAAAAGTTAAAAAATTCATTTCCAACTTTTTTGGCGATAGAAACAACGAGTTGTTTCTATCCTCCACCATTTGATAAATTTATTGTAGGGGATTTTTAGCTTTATAATATATTTAATGGAACTCAAATTTGAACCAAAACCGGGCGAAAGAGCTTTTTTGCAAAGATTGGAAAAACACCCTCAATTTGAGACAATAACCACAGAATCTAATCAAGCAAAATCAAAAGAAAAAATTAAAGAAACTCTCAGGGAACTTGAAAGGGAAATTGAGGGGATTGAAGAAATAAGCAAAGAAGCGCAGATTCATCACGAACCCATAAGCAATTTTTCAAATGCCTTAGCGAGAGCCGTAAGCATTGCTTTAGATGAAGGAGTAATTGAGGGATTAAAATTTTTACAAACATCGGGAAGTTTTTATTTAATTGACGCGTACCATGATTTGCTCGCGGGGCATTTTTATGACGCCCTAGTTAAATCAGGAAAGATTAAGTCAAATCAATAAACAGAATGCCTCTATCTTTAGAAAAATTACATTTAGATAATTTCAAAATCGCATTTCCTAACGGCGTCGTTTTTGCGACAGGTCTTGTTGTTGGAATTTTAGGTGGAATTCTTATTTATTTTGCGCTTTTGTTAATTAAAAATTTTAAAGAAAAAATAAAAGTAAATTTATCTTTGAATTACACTCTTTTATTGGTTGAAATTCCAAAACCAATTTATAAGCAGGATGCGCAATTAAAAGTTGCCGAAGAAATAAATAATTTTGAAAATTTTCTTGCTACAATAAATAAAGTTAAACAGACGGTAATTTTTGAAATTGCGACTTCACATACTGGCGAAGAAATCTTTTTTTATGTTGCTGTTCCTAAAAAGTATACCGAAGCGTTTCAAAAAACAATCAAAAGTTTTTGGTCTGGCTCTGAAGTTTATGTTGCAAAAGAAGATTACAATGTTTTTAATCCAGAGGGTTCCGCGATAGGTTCATATATAACAACAAAATCACATTATTTCAAACCAATAAAAACATATAAAGAAATATCTATCGGAGATATTGATACATTAGATTCATTTCTTGCCGCATTTAGCAAATTAGCAAAAGAAGGCGAAGGGTTGGCTTATCAGATTATTATTAAGCCTCTTTCAACAAAAATCAATAAAAAAATTTCGTCAATTGTGAAAAAGCTCAAACAAGGAAAAAGTTTTGACGAAGCAATGGGAGGAACAGGGAAGCAGATCGTTGAAAATTTACAAAAATCGTCATCCCCTGAAGCAAAAGCAGAACAACAAAGAGAAGAGGCAAAACCAAAAACAATTGATGAAATTTTAATAAAAAGTCTTGAAGCAAAAATGACGAAACCATTTTTTGATGTGAATATAAGAATTGTAGCGTCAGGAAAAGAATTTGTTTTAGCTGACCAAATATTATCAACCATAGAATCAGCTTTTGGTCAATTTGTCAATCCGGGAATGAATGAGTTTCAAATTCACAGAGTAAAGGGCAGGGGATTGCGCGATTTGATTTATAGGTTCTCTTTTAGGTTATTTGAAAAAAGATACAAATCAATTTTAAATTCAGAAGAAGTCGCGTCAATTTTTCATTTTCCCACTTCTCGCGTAAAATCTCCGATTGTTCATTATTTAGCTTCTCGTTCTGCCCCGCCGCCGGTTAATTTATCGCAAACTGGCGTTGTTTTGGGTGAAAGCTTGTATCAAGGACAAAGTTCTGAAATAAAAATCACAAAAGAAGACAGAAGGCGACATATTTATGTTGTTGGTCAAACAGGCGTAGGTAAAACCGTTCTTTTAAAAAATATTATTGAGCAAGATATTAAAAATGGCGACGGCGTGTGTTTTATTGACCCGCACGGAGATGTTGCGCAGGAAATTTTAGGATTGATTCCGCAAACAAGAATTGACGATGTGATTTATTTTAATCCCGGTGACCCGCAAAAACCAATGGCTTTAAATATTTTAGAATATGATATAAATTTTCCTGAACAAAAAACTTTTATTATCAACACACTTATTGAAATAATTGACAAGCTTTACAATTTACAAGTAACAGGAGGTCCGATGTTTGAGCAGTATTTGAGAAATTCATTGCTTTTGATTATGGATGACCCGACTGCGGGATATACACTTATGGATGTTTCACGAGTGTTTGTTGATAAAAATTTCAGAAAAGAATTAACTGATAAATGTAAAAATTATCCAGTTGTTGAATTTTGGATAAAGCAATCCCCTGCTGTTGGCGGTGAAATGTCAATGGAAAATATGACAACTTGGATAACTTCAAAGCTTAATCCATTTATCACCAATGATTTTGTTCGCCCAATTATCGCTCAATCAAAATCAACTCTAAATTTTAGAGATATTATGGATAATAAAAAAATTCTTATTGTTAATTTATCAAAAGGAAAAATTGGAGAAATAAGCGCGTATCTTTTGGGAATGATTTTGGTTGCGAAAATTTTAGCGGCGGCTTTTGGGCGAGTTGATACTCCCGAAGAACAGAGAAAAGATTTTTATTTGTTTATTGACGAGTTTCAAAATTTGGCATTCAAGAGCATAGCGTCAATTTTATCAGAAGCGCGAAAATATCGGTTGTCTATGGTTTTGGCGCATCAGTATATAAAACAACTTCCAGAAGAAATTGCGTCAGCTGTTTTTGGAAATGTTGGAACAATTATGAGTTTTAGAATTGGCACAGAGGATGCTGAAGTTTTGGAAAAACAATTCACTCCTGTATTCACAAAAACAGATTTGGTCAATATACCAAATTATAGCGCGTATCTTAAAATTTTAATTAACGGACACATATCAGAGCCATTTAATATAAAAACACTTGAACCGAACGAAACTAATCCAGCGTTAGCGCAAAGACTAATAGAACTTTCATCTTTAAAATTCGGCAAACCTCTCGCAGAAATTGAAGAACAAATCCGCCAAAAATATCAACCAACAATTCCAGCTCCTGTTCAATTGGACAATCAAAATACGACTATTTAAACACTATTAGACAAGGTTATAAATGGAATTGACTTATAAAATATTTTGGGGTATAATTAATATAGTTCCCTAATAGTGAGTAATTCTGAAAGAAAACAATATATACTCGCTATATCTTCTTTCAAGGCATTTTTAATGATACAATAATTATTGATGAGTATTTATATTCAATTATTTATTACAATTATTGGTTTTGTGGCGCTTTATTTTTTATTAAGACCAAAAAATATTGAATCAAAAAAAGATGAGCAGTCTTTACTGATGATTCAAGGGCAAATAAATGAAATTACAAAAACTCTTGATAGTAAATTAGGTGAATCAACCCGCGTGATTCAAGAACAATTTAATCAAAGTTCTAAAATTATCAAGGAAATCACCGCTGAATTAACGCGTGTCGGAGAAGGGCAGAGGCAAGTTGTTGATATTGCGAAACAGCTTGAAAATTTACAAGATATTTTAAAAAATCCAAAACAGCGCGGAGTGCTTGGCGAATATTTTTTAAAGACGGTTTTGGAAAATGTTTTAGCGCCAAAAAGTTTTCAGATGCAATATTCGTTTAATGACGGAACAATTGTTGACGCTGTAATTTTTATAAAAGATAAAATAATACCAATTGATTCAAAATTTTCTCTTGAAAATTACAATCGGCTTTTAGCGGCAAAAGATGATAGTGAAAGAAAAATTCTTGAAACAAGTTTGCGGAATGATTTAAAAACAAGAATTGACGAAACTTCAAAATATATTAAACCATCAGAGGGGACTATGGATTTTGCTTTTATGTTTATTCCGGCCGAAGCTGTTTATTATGATTTACTTATAAATAAAGTTGGCGTCCTTACTGCTCGAGATTTAATTGAATACGCTATGATTGATAAAAAAGTGATAATTGTCTCCCCTACTTCGTTTTTGGCGTATTTACAAACAGTTCTTCAGGGATTAAAAGCAATGCACATTGAAGAATCTGTTAAGGGAATAATAAAAAGAGTTGGAGAATTAAATAAACATTTTTTAAGTCAGGATATTCTTATGAAAAAATTAGGAAATAATTTAGGAACAACTGTCAACTCTTTTAATGTTGCTTATAAAGAACTCGGGAAAATTGACAAAGATGTTTTAAAAATTTCAGGCGAGTCAGCGGGAATTGACCCAATGATTTTAGACAAACCACAAGAGGACGAAGACTAACGCGAGATAATTTTGTATAATGTAATAATGATTCAATCAGAAGAGGTAAGAAAACTTTTTTTTGATTTTTTTGCTAAACGAGGGCATAAAGTAATTCCCTCTTCATCTTTAATTCCAGAAAACGATGTCTCGGTTCTTTTAACAACTGCTGGAATGCAGCAGTTCAAAAAATATTTTACAGGGGAAAACGACGCAATGGTTGATTTTGGAACGCAAAGAATTTGTTCCATACAAAAATGTTTTAGAACAACGGATATTTCTGAAATCGGAGATGAAACACATCTGACATTTTTTGAAATGCTTGGGAATTTTTCGTTTAATGGAAATCAAGATGAGCCGAAAAATTACGGGACTGATGGATATTTTAAAAAATCGTCAATTTATTGGGCAAAGGAATTTTTTGAGGAAACACTCGGATTGAAAATTGATTATCCCAGTATTTTTAAAGGTGAAAGAGGCATTCCTGTTGATAATGAAAGTTATAAAATTTGGAAAGAATTGGGGATAGGCGATGATTTAATAAAAAAATTTGGACGAAAAGATAATTTTTGGGGACCAACGGGAGATGAAGGACCATGCGGACCAACGACTGAAATTTATGTAAATAATGTTGAAGTTTGGAACATTGTTTTTAATGAATATTATCAAGATAAAAATGGCAAATTGGAAAAACTAAAATTTCACGGAGTTGACACTGGAATTGGCTTTGAAAGACTAATAAGCGTTATAAATAACACCCCAACAATTTTTGAAACAGATTTATTTGAAGGATTAAAAAATAAACTTTTGGATAAATCTAATAATATCAGCGAAAGAGATTTGAGAATAATTTTAGACCATTTACGCAGTTCTGTTTTTCTTATTTCTGACGGAGTGTATCCGAGTAATTTGGAGAGAGGATATATTTTAAGAAGAATCTTGAGGCGCTTGGTATTGAAATTAAAACAAAATGAGTTAAAATTAAAAGAGGTACCGGTGTTTTTAAATTGCGTTATTGAAAAATTTGGAGACATATATCCTGAACTCAACAATAGAGAAAAAATTGAAAAAGTGTTTTTTGAAGAAACGGAGAAATTTGAGAAAACATTGGAAAAAGGATTAAGGAAATTTGATAAAATAATAAAAGAAGGCGACCCAGCGGAAGTTTTGGGTGAGAAATTTTTTATACTGAATTCAACTTATGGATTGCCGTTTGAAATAAGCGAAGAGATTGCGCAAGAAAGAGGTTTAAATATAAGCAAATTAACATTAAATATTTTTAAAAAGCTTTTTGAAAAACATCAAAAAACATCAAAGCAAACTAACTAATGGAGGAAAGAGATTATTTATATCTTAAAGGAACCGAGGAATTGGGAGATGTTATTGAAATATTGAAAGATTTTCAAGGAGATGAAATTGTGTTGGTTGTGCCCGTTGGGACGAAAGCGCTATCTCATCCTGTAAATATTGATTTATTGAAAAAAGAATTTTTTAAAAAAAGGCATAAAATTTATTTTAGCACTGAGGATAAAAAAATTAGCGATTTGTTAAAAGTGGCGGGGTTTAATGTGTTTCTTGAAGAATATGAAAATTCAGAAGAACTCCATAGAATAGTAACTGACATCATTGTTCCATCAAAATTAAAACCAAAAATTAGAAAGCCATTAAAAACTGCAAAGGCTCCAAAAACTAAAACAAAATTTAAGGTAAGGCTATCGAGGTGGTCTATAATTGCTGTGGTTTTAATTTTATTAGCAGGAGCTGTTGCTTTTGGATTAGATAAATTTACATCAAGAGCTACAATCACAATAACATTAAAATCAGAGTCAAAAGATTTTAAAGAAATGCTGGAAATAAAATCGCAAGCTTTGAATAACGATTTGCAAAATCAAATTTTAAAAGGAGAAAAAATTGAATTAGTAAAAACGCATACTGTTATAATCCCAGCAACAGGCGAAGGAAAAGGAGGTAACAGGGCAAAAGGAGAATTAACGCTATCAAATAGTTCATCAAATCAGATGACTCTTATCGCTGGAACAAGATTTAAAACTTCTGATGAAAGAATTTTTAGAGCAACACAGAGGGTTTCTGTGCCGACAAAAGAAGATGGAGGAAAAGTTGTGTTTGAGGTTATTGCTGATGAAACTGGGGAAAAATATAATGTGAGCGCAAAAACAGAATTTACAATTCCGGGATTAGCTGGAACGCATTGGGAAAAAGAATTTACAACAATTGCAGAAAATAGAATTTCTGGCGGTGGAAGTAGCGGTGAAACAAAAATTGTAACAAATGACGATATATCCGGAGGAATAATCAAAATAGAAAAAGAAATCAAAGAAATAATAGTAAAAGAACTTAAAATAAAATATCCTGATTACATATTTCCAGAAGATGGTGGAAGTGTAAATATTAGTCAGCCGGACATATCTCATAAAGTAGGACAAGCAACAGATAGAATTGTTTTTTCTGGAAAAGGTGATATTAAAACAATAGGCGTTAAAAAAGAAAATCTAGTTAATTTTATAAAAGACATCATTGCCGATAAAAATCTCAAAGAACAATCTAATGTGAGGATTGCTGGAATTGATATTGAAAGTTTTAGGGTTATGGATATTGACCCAAAATCAACATTCATAAAAGCGCAAGTATCAGGAAAAGTAACAATAAAAGGGAATATTGATTCAAGTGCAATATCTAAACAATTAGCCGGGAAAAGCCTTGAAAATGTTAAAGATATGCTAAAGGATAATCCAGCTATTGAAAATGCAGAGGCTTCAATTTGGCCGTTTTGGAATAACAAATTACCTACAAATTCTGATAAAATAGATATTAGGGTTAAGTAAGATTACATCACAAGAATATAATTTATAAAAAGAATAAATAAAAAAAATAGCGTTAATTAAGGAGTTTTTGTAAATTTTTAGAAATCAAAATTTATTTTAAAGTTAACAAAATTTTTTAAAATATATTTGATGAAAATTAATTTTTGTGTTTTAATAAAATATTTATTGGCAATATTCAAAAAGTCAAAAAATACTGACAAAACAAGCGTTTTAGTGGTTTATAATTTTGGCCGTTTTGGAATAACAAATTACCTACAAATTCTGATAAAATAGATATTAGGGTTAAGTAAGATTACATCACAAGTCGAAATAGGAAAAGAATTATATCCGCATATATTTTTGTATACAAACAGATATATATGTTATGAAAGAAAATGGCAGAAACATATGATTACCAGACAATTCTGGAAGATTTACTAAAGTCGGTTGTTAATTATCCAGAATCTTTAAAGGTTCAAAGGATACTGGACGAAATGGGAGTACTTTTGAAAATAAAAGCACATCCTCAGGATATGGGTTTGATTGTAGGTCGCAAGGGAGAAATGATTAAAGCTTTAAGAACAATTATGCGAGTTATAGGATTAAAGCATCACGCGAGAGTCAATTTAAAAATAGAAGAACCAACTCAATTGGAAAGAGAAAAAATAACAAGCGATAACATTATTGAAACGCTAAGAGAGTAGATTTCAGCTGAGGAAAATTTACTCGCGAAAATATACTATTTGTAAAAAATTAGCATTAAAATTCCGAGAATAATTAAAATTACAGGTGTAAATAGTTTGCTGTATTTTTGCAATGTTTGACTTTTTTGTTGGATTTTTTGTAAATCTTCAATCTTATAAACAAAATAAAGAATTATTAAAAGTGGCAAAACAAAGAGAAAATTGTAATATAGGAGATATAAAATTCCCGTTATTAATGTTCCCTTTGCTTGCAATAAACTCAAAACAAATAAATATGGACCTCCAGTGCATGGAAATTCAAAAATCCCAACAAGAACTCCAAGGAAAAAGATCGCAGGCAAAGAAGCGCGCTGTGTTAATTTTGCTAATGTTGGTTTAATAAAATTTGAAATTTGTAATTTAACAGATTTTTTTGGATTAATGTGTTTTATTAGCTCATTGGCTCCCAAAAGAATTAAGACAAACGCAAAAAATTTGAGAATTAAATTTGTTGGAACGCCAATTGCTCCAAGCGTTTTAAAAATTCCAATTCCAATAAAAAAATAAGAAAGATAAATTCCTAAAATATACAATAATCCAAAAGCGATTATTTTTTTTCGTTGATAACCTAACCCTATAAGAAAAGATATACTAATAAATAAAACTGAAATTGCGCATGGATTGATACTGTCTATTATTCCAGAAATCGTTACGATAGCAAAAACTATTAATGCGCTTTGCGTTGAAATTCTTGAAATGTCAAAGTTAAAATCAGTGGATTTAATCAAAATTCCAGCGGCTATTATAAATAATACAAAAAGCGATAAAAATCTTTTTTTCATTATGGATTTAATTTATTAACTTGTACAATCGCCGTTTTTTATGAAAACAGCGCCATTTTTAATTTGTAAGCATTGTTTTTGACCATTTTGCTGGTCAAACATTTGAATTCCACTTGGATTATCATTGTCGCCCAGTTCCATTTCACCTCCTGTAATATATAATTTTTTGGTGATTTTAATATTATTGCCACTTGTATATATTGCGCCTTGCGCGTTTGTTGGATGGTCGCTTGGGTCTGTCCATGCTAATATAAATGAAGCGACAGCGCCAAGCGTAATTCCAGCTATCAAACCGATTATAAATTTTTTGTTTTTCATTTTGATGCTATATTAAGAATTTTTGTTATTTCTTCAGGTTTTAGGCTTGCCGACCCAATTAAAAAGCCATTTAATTTAAGCGTTAAATAATTTTCAATATTAGAACTATCCACAGACCCGCCATAAAAAATTGGAAATTTATAATTTTGCCAATACCAATCCAAAAAAGTTTTAAGTTCTTCTGTTGAAGACGGACCGATTTCTTGCGAGCTAATAGCCCATGCAGGTTCATATGCAAGATATAAATTTTCAGAATTTATAGGAACATCTTGAAGTAAAATTTTTAATTGACTTTTTATTTCAAAAATTATATTCTCGCGTGATTTTAATTTAACATTTTCTCCGAAACACAAAATAACCCTCAATCCAACTTCCAGCGAAGCTAAAACTTTTTTATTTATATCCTCCAAGCTTTCGCCGAGTTTTTTTCTTTCAGAATGTCCCAAAATTACAAATTCAACCCCTATATTTTTTGCCATTTTTGGCGAAATTTCACCGGTAAAGGCGCCTGATTGTTCATAAAATGTATTTTGCAAGCCAAAATCAAAAAATTCGTTATATTTTTTTCTTAAAGGTTCAAAATATAAATTTGGAGGCGCAAACCACACCTCGACGCTTTGCGTCTCAGTGCAAGTTTTTTTGAGTTTATCCTGAGCGAAGCGAAGGAAATCTAAAATCGCCTCTGCGTCGCTTAATTTTTCTGGATTCATCTTCCAATTAAAAACTAAAATCATTACACTAATTATAAAAGTCAAAGTTAAAAAAAGTTATCCACAATTTAGGTGTTTTTAAAATCTTTATCAGATTATAATGGTATTAATTAACAGGTTCGAACAAAATTAACAAATTAAAAACACAGGTCGTATTTTAATTTATATAAATATATATAATGGACAACGAAAAAAAATCGTCACCCAGAATTATAGTTTTCTATTTGGTCGGTATATTACTTTTTGGCTTGGTTGCCGCGATACAAGCAACAAGCATAGGTAGTGATATTTCAACTGTGAATATTACAGGCACAGGTGTTACTACATTGGCTACCTCAACAATATCTGGAACTCTTGGTGTTACAGGAACTTCTACATTCACAGGAGCTCAAGCATTCACAGGAGCCACAACTCATTCTGGTAATTTGACTGTTTCTGCTGCGCTTGCTTCTTTTGCAACAACAACAATATCTGGAACTCTTGGTGTTACAGGAACTTCAACATTTACAGGAGCTCAAACATTTACAGGAGCTTCTACATTTAGCTCAACAGGAATGTTCACTGGAAAAGTAAGCGTTGGAACGACAACTGCTTCAACAAATACATCGTTATATGTTGGAGGCACAAGCACAATTATTTCAACATCTTATACTCCTGCGGCTTCCACAACTCTTTGCGCAGCAGGCTCAATATCTTGGGATGCAGATTATATCTATACTTGCATCAGCGCTAATACTTGGAGGAGAGCGTCATCAACAGCAGGATTCGGCTGGTAATAATTACAATACAATTAAAATGAGAAATAAAATTACAAACAATTTAATCGTTGTTTTAGCTGTGTTTTTGGCAAGCGTTATTCTTGTTTCGCCAATTGCACCAGTTAAAGCTGCTAATATTACTTTTAGCGCTGATACAACATTAACATTTTCTCCTAATGCTAGTCCTGTTATTTCAGTAAAGAGCGCTTCTACCGCTGATACAGCTACAATAAGCGGAACAGTTTTGACGACTGATGTTCCTGCTGGTTCTACCTTTATTCTAAAAAATACAAACGGTGATTTATTAGGCATTACTCCGTCTGGCGGAAAATCTGTTTTACAAGTTGATGTTGCAAGTGGATATGTTTCAAGTTTAATAAGTGGATGGACGGAATCAAGCTTGGCTGGTCCAACTGTTGCTCATACTTTGGCTGTTGGTTCAGCAGGCGCATGGTATAGACTTACAGCTGATGGCGTCACCGTAAATAATTATCAGTCAGATAGCAGTAGTGTTCTCACTTTTACATATGCATTAGGAACAGGCACAACAAGTTTTGCTGTAAGTTCAGCAACAGGCGCTTTGGGGGCTGGATCGGGTAGCGGAGGCACGCCTATTGTTGGCGGTAGTAGTTCAAGCTCAGCGCCAGCGCCAAGTCCTGTTGTATCTCAAACACAAACCGCAACGGTATCTCAGGGTGGTAAAATTAATTCGCAAGATTTATTGGCTAAATTATTTTTAGTCCTACAGGCTCAGGGAATTAAAATTCCAGCTGGAATAAGTAAGCAGATACAATCTGTTGTTACATCGCCCACTGTTGACACATCAGAACCAGCAGAAGAACCATCCGTAGAATTACAAGCTCTCACAAGAGGACTGAGCATTGGTTCAAAAGGTGATGATGTAAAAATCCTTCAACAATTCTTAAAAGATCAAGGTGAAAGTATTTATCCAGAAGGAAAAGTCACTGGCTATTTTGGTCAACTAACACTAAAAGCTGTCCAAAAATTTCAAGAAGAACAAGAAATTGCTCAAAAAGGAGTTGCGGGCTATGGTTTTGTTGGACCAAAAACAAGAGCTGTAATCAATGAAATGATTGTAGGAGAGGATGTAAGCGCAGATGCAGATGCAGAAGATGCAAGCGTAGAAGATGTAAGTGTTGATGAGGATACAAGTGCTAATGAAGGAATATTAGAAGCTGACACATCAGAACCAGCAGAAGAATCATCCAAATTACAAGCTCTCACAAGAGGACTGAGCATTGGTTCAAAAGGTGATGATGTAAAAATCCTTCAACAATTCTTAAAAGATCAAGGTGAAAGTATTTATCCAGAAGGAAAAGTCACTGGCTATTTTGGTCAACTAACACTAAAAGCTGTCCAAAAATTTCAAGAAGAACAAGAAATTGCTCAAAAAGGAGTTGCGGGCTATGGTTTTGTTGGACCAAAAACAAGAGCTGTAATCAATGAAATGATTGTAGGAGAGGATGTAAGCGCAGATGCAGATGCAGATGAGGATGTAAGTGTTGGTGAAAGCACAAGCACTGATGAAGGCACAGATGTTAATGTAGAATAAAAGATGTGATTATTTGATTGAATTAAAAATAAAATAGACTGCGAAGTTTCGCGGTCTATTTTGTTTTTTTAAAAATGTGCTATAATTAAATCAGAAGCAGTAAAATTTGGGGAAAGGAAGGTGTTGTCGTGAAAATTATATTTGTATTGATAGAAGGATTACTAGATGTGTTTTCGTGGGTTTTGGCGCAAATCTTCACCGAATTAGGCGAAGACAATGAATTGGAAGAAGAGCTGTGGGTGGTATGACGCAATTGTCGATAGAGGCTGGTTTTCCTATCGACAATTTTTTATGTTTTGTAAATTTTTGTAATTAATGTTTTTTATGCGGAGAGAGATTGTGCTAAAATATAGTATAATGGAAAATAAAAAATCTCTTTCGCAAATAGAACAGGATTTAATAAATTTTTGGGATAAAGAAAAAATTTTTGAAAAATTTTTAAAAAACAACCTGTCTCGCGCCAAGGCGGAAAAGAAAACTTTTTCGTTTTTTGATGGACCTCCTTTTGCGTCTGGCTCTCCGCATTATGGACATATAATGGTAAGTTTTATAAAAGATGCTGTTTTGAAATATTGGAGTTTGCGCGGATTTTCCGTTGAACAAACTTTTGGGTGGGATTGCCATGGATTACCCGTTGAACTTTATGTTGAAAAAAAAATCGGAATAAAATCAAAAAAAGATATTTTTAAATTAGGAGAAAATGAATATAAATCAATAGAGAAATTTAATGAAATTTGTAAAAATTCTGTTTTTGATTGTATTGATGAATGGCATCAAATGTTTAAGCGAATTGGAAGATGGGGGGATTTTAAAAATGCGTATTCAACTATGGATAATAAGTACATAGAAAGTGTTTGGTGGGTATTTAAGGAGTTATGGAATAAAAAATTAGTGTATCAAGGTTATAAAAGTATGCATATTTGTCCAAGATGCGAAACTCCTCTTTCCAATTTTGAAGTAACGCAAGGATACAAAGATGTTACAGATTTGTCTGTATATGTAAAATTTAAACTTTTGGATGGATTATACGCTGGCGCGTTTGCGCTTGCATGGACAACAACACCATGGACATTGCCCGGTAATATGTTTTTAGCTTTGAATAAAAATATCAAGTATGTTATTGCGGAATCAGATGGGCAAAAATATATTTTATCAAAGGGTCGCGTTGCCGATGTTTTTAAAGATAAGCAATATAAAATAATTGGAGATGTAAAAGTAAAAGATTTAGAAGGCGTTAGGTATGAATCTCTTTTTCCGTATTTTAAAAATAAAACGGATTGTTATTATATTGTTCTTGCGGATTTTGTGAGCGCCGAAGAAGGAACTGGAATTGTTCACATAGCTCCTGCGTTTGGCGAAGACGATTTACAAATTGGATTACGCGAAAAAATAGAACCAATTTGCCATGTTAAAGTTGACGGGACTTTTGTCGATGAAGTAGTTCAATGGGCTGGAAAATTTGTAAAAAATCAAGATACTAACATTAAAGATTATTTGGATAAAGAAGGCAAACTTTTTTATTTTGAAAATTTTACTCATAGTTACCCTCATTGTTGGAGATGTGATACCCCGCTTTTAAATTATTCAACAAAAGCTTGGTTTGTAAAAGTCACTGCTCTAAAAAATAAATTAATAAAAAACAATAAAGAAATCAAGTGGGTGCCGGAGCACATTAGAGACGGAAGATTTGGAGAATGGCTTAATGAAGCAAGAGATTGGGTTGTTTCAAGAAATAGATTTTGGGGAGCACCGGTTCCTGTTTGGGTTTGTAAATGTAACGAAATAAAAGTTATTGGGTCCGTAGAAGAAGTAGAAAAGTTAAGCGAAAAAAAAATAAGCAATTTGCACCGCCCATATGTAGACGAAATGGTATTTAAGTGTGATAAGTGCGGGGGAGAAATGAAAAGAACAGAAGAAGTTTTAGATTGTTGGTTTGAGTCGGGCTCTATGCCGTACGCTCAATATCATTATCCTTTTGAAAATCAGCAAAAATTTAAAAAAACTTTTCCAGCTGATTTTATTGCCGAATCATTAGACCAGACTCGTGGATGGTTTTATACGCTCCATATTTTATCAACCGCGTTATTTGATAGACCTTCATTTAAAAATGTAATTGTCAACGGGTTAATTTTAGACGCAAACGGGAAAAAACTTTCTAAAAAATTAAAAAATTATCCAGACCCCAATTTTATTTTTGAAAAATATGGAGTTGATGCTCTTAGATATTTTATTATCAAAAATACCGCGCCGGGTGAAAATACAAGATTTGACGAAGATTTATTAAGGGAAAGTCAAAAAGAATTGGTTTTTCCAATTTTAAATTCTTTAAATTTTTTTAATATGGTAAGCGAGCTATGGGAAGCTGGAAATGAAAAAGAAAATGAAAAAAACACCAATATTTTAGATGAATGGATTGAAATAAAAATGCAAAAATTAATAAATGAAGTTAATGAATATATGGAAAATTATGATTTAAGAAAAAGCTTGGAATTAATAACTGGATTTGTAAATAATGATTTAAATAATTGGTATATAAAACTTTCGCGCGACAGATTGAAATTTAAAGAAAATCCGATTGTACTGGGAAAAAGTTTAATAAATTTGAGCATAATCATCACCCCATTTATGCCGTTTATTGCGGAGCATATATATCAGAATTTAAAAAATACATTTTTGAAAAAATATTATAAATTCAAGCTGTCTGTATTTTTAGAAAAAATTTCAGAAAATATTAAAAATGATAAATTGGTGGCAAATGTAGATAAGCAGATGAGTATAATTCAGAAAATTGTTTCATTGGGTTTGCGAATTAGAAAAGAAAATAATTTATCAGTGAGGTTGCCGTTGTATATCGCGTATATTAATCAAGAAATAAAAAATGAATTTCAGGAGTTAATAAAAGAAGCGTTGAATATTAGGGATATAAAAATTAAAACAAATGCGGGAATATTGTCAGATGTGATTGAAATAAATGATGAAGGAGTGTCTGTTGGGTTATTAACGAAAACTGATGAAAATTTGATAAATGAAAAAATAATAAGAGAATTTATTAGACAATTAAATAATTTAAGAAGAGAAGAAGGATTGACAATAAAAGATAAAGTTGATATTCAAATTTATTGTGAAAATAAAAAATTAAGAGGACTAATAGAACAAAATATTAGTGTTATATTACCAAAAATATTTTCTGGAAAAATTGATTTTACGGAGCAAGGGCTCGATGAATCTCGCGCAATTAGTATAGAAAAAAAACAGCTGAAAATTCGTTTTTCAGCGCCGAAAACGATAAATCGTTTTCGACAATTAAACATTAAGTTTATAAAGTAGAGAATTTATATATGGAAATAACTCTTGACTTTTAATTTTTGTTACCATATAATTAATATACCCCTAAGGGGTATATGTAAATTTTATTATGGATATAAGGATAAAGAAAAACATTATAAAAAGATTGAATATTATAAAAGGGCAAGTTGAAGGATTGAAAGATATGATAGAAAATGATAAGTATTGTATTGATGTTTTAAATCAATCATTGGCGGCGCAAAAAGCATTAGAAGGAGTGGATTCTCTTTTATTGGAAAATCATTTAGGAACTTGCCTTAAGCAATCTTTAAAAAATAAAAATAAAAGTCAAAAAGCAATTAAAGAAGTCGTAGAGGTTTTTAGAAAAGCCAAAAAATAATAATTAAAACAATGAATCAAGATACTAAAATTGTCGCAACAATTTTTATATTAATAATAGTTATAGGCGGCGTAATATTTTTGTCGTCAAAGGGACAGGTTAAAAAGCCTGAGCAAGTTGTATTAAATCCAGAAGCAAAACTTGAAATTTCAAAAAAAGTAGCTGATTTGGGAAATATGAAAGTAAGTGATGAAAAATCAGCGGATTTTGAAATTAAAAATAATGGATCTAGCACATTAAAAATTTTTAATGTTTTTACTTCATGTGATTGCACCTTCGCAAGAGTTTTGATAAACGGTAAAGAATCTCCTGAATTTAATATGGCAATGCATATGCCTCCGGATGCTTTAAGGTGGGCTGGAGAAATTTTACCGAATGCAACAGCAACAATTAGAGCAATATACAAGCCTGCGGTCATGCCTGTTTTTGGTTTAGTTGAAAGAAATATTATGTTTTCTACAAATGATCCAAGTAATAAACAAGTTGAACTAACTATTAAAGCGTCTGTATCTAAATAAATGGAAGTGTTATTTTCGGCATCAATTGTTGTAGGCTTTATAGCTGGAATGATAGCATTATTCGCGCCATGTTGTATTACATTTTTATTTCCAGCATATATAGGTCAGATTGTTAGAACTCGATCAAAAGTTTTTCTCGGGACATTTATTTTTTCATTGGGCATTGCTACAATAATATTACCAATTGCTATTGGAGTCAAAATAATATTAAGTTTATTTACGCAATATCATAGCGCGGTATATTATTTTGGGGCGTTGTTGATGATTTTGTTTGGTGTTTTAATATTGTTTGGAAAAAATTTAATGATGTATCTACCTCGGTTGCCTCAAAAAAATATTAATACAAAAAATGTTAATGGTGAAAAATCGTCAGCTATTGAATGGGGCTCTTTATATGTGTTGGGTGTTGTTTCTGGATTATCAAGCGCTTGTTGTATACCAGTTTTAGCGGGGGCAGTAGTTTTAGCCGGAATTTCATCAACTCTTATTCAAACATTACTGGTAGGATTGAGCTATGTTTTTGGAATGGTATTCCCTTTATTCATCGGCGCTTTGTTTTTTGAAAGCAACCCATTACAGCCTGTTAAAAATTTTCTTAATAAACGTTTCGGCGCATATTCTTTTGGCGACCTTGTATCAGCTGTTATTTTTGTCGTGATGGGTATATGGATTGCTATTTTGAATTATCAAGGAAAAATTGCAATGGGTGTTCAGTCTCAGAGAATAAACCAAACAATAGGAAATTTAAATTTGATAGTTGGGGGGTTTTTATCTCAATATAGATTTCTTGACTGGATTTTGGGAATTTCACTTTTTATTTTGGTATATGTGATAGTTAGGTCTGGGATGAAGCGTGGTAATAATATAAAGAATAACAATGAATAATTTAAGAATAAAAATATTAGCAATAGTAATTATATTTTTAATCGGAGCCTTGGTATTTAATCAAAAATTTCAAATTTCTCAAAAAAAACCACAGCAAGATTTTTATCAAATTTATCAAAGCGCTGTAAATCAAGTTTTGCCAGAGCAAGGATTTAAAACCGATATTATTTTTGGTGATTCAATGAAAATATTAGTTGAGTCCGGGGTTATTGATTTAAAAAAGTTTGAAAATTTGTATAAAACAAGGGGAGGTATTAGTGATGATATGTTGAAAATTTTAACAAATGGTTCAAGTGAGCAAATTGTTATAAATGATAAAACAGCACCGGTGTATTTAAATTTATTTTGGGCGATAGGATTATCTAATAAAACAAAATTTAATGAACAAAGCCCAATTAATGGAAAAGATTTATATGGATTTGCTTCTACTGGCGGATGGAATTTGGGCAAAGAAGAAAATGGTGGCGCTTATTTTAACAAAATTGAAGTCATTAGACTAACCTCCGAACAAGAAAAATTAGTCTTAGAAGTTGCCCAGAATACATTTCGCCCATGCTGTGATAATTCAACATTTTTTCAGGATTGCAATCATGGCTCGGCATTATTGGGAGCGCTTGAATTAGCGGCAAGTCAAGGTTATTCAAGAGAACAATTATATCAATTATCTTTGCAGCTTAATTCATTTTGGTTTTCGGACAATTACATAAAAACAGCCTTGTATTTTAAAGTTTTTGAGAATAAGGATTTTAATAGAGTTGACCCAAAAGAGATTATGAGTTTTAAATATTCATCGGCTTCTGGTTGGATGGAAAATGTTGATAAAAAATTACAAAGTATTCAACAATTAAAATCGCAGAATAGCGGAATAAATTGCGGAACGCGATAAATATTCAAAATAATTATGAAAGATAGAAAAATATTTTTTAAATCATTTATAAGCGGCATTATTGCGGCAATTATTCTTTTAATTGTATATTTTTTAATCGTAAGTTTAATCTCTGGTTGGAATTTTTCTGTCTCTCAGTTTTATAAATTTTGGTATTATTTTATTACCCTATCAATCGGTTTTGGAATCCAAATTGGATTATACACATATGCAAAAAATTTAATCTTACAGAAAAATATTTCGAGGAACAATGCTATTGTCTCGGGCGCAACATCAACGATAGCGATGATTTCTTGTTGTGCTCATTATTTAGCAAATATCATACCGATTATAGCAACAACTGGAATTATTGCAATAATAAGTCAATATCAAATTCAATTATTTTGGGTCGGTATTATAATTAATTTAACGGGAATTGTTTATATTTTAAAACAAATTTTTCGCATTCATAACAATGCTTTGCTGTCATAAATCAAGTCATCAAAATCATCATTTAGATACTGAACAAAAATTATCCTCAAGGAAACATAAATCTTCCATAGATATTATTAACATTTTGCACATAGTAATTATGGTAGGATTAGTTGTTTATTTAGTAGTAAAATCATTTTAAGATTTTATTAACATTAAATTAAACAGTCGGTAATAATTAATTAAGTTTTTTATAAATGGAAATGAAATTGAATAAAAATAAATTCGCATTAGCATCAAGCGCAACAATGGGTATCGTTTATGTTGTTTGTCGTTTTTTTGTTTTAGTTGCTCCATCATCGGCAACAAAACTTTTAGGTTGGTGGATTCATACATTTAATCTTGAGCAATTTACGATTTCACCAAATTTTGTTGTTTTAGATTTTATCAGTGGTCTTGTATCTGTAATTGTTTTAAGTTATATTGTTGCGTACATTTTTGTCGTGTTATATAATAAATTTTTAAGTAAAAATTAAAAATTTTAATGGAGATACAGGAGATATAAATATAGCAAGGCAAAAATTTATATTCAAAAAATAAATAAACTAATTTTTTTAATGAAAACTATTGAATTTACAATTATTGGTATGGATTGTCCGAGTTGCGTTGTTAATATTGAAAATGTTTTAAAAAGAAATAAAAATATACATTCGGTTAGTATCAATTTTTACAGCGGCAAATCGGTTATTGAAACAAACGAAAAATTAAATAACGAAGAGATAAGGCAAGCGATTGAAGGGTTGGGATATAAAGTTAATTTTGAACAAAAAAATAATGAGCATAAACATAAAACAGAAAAAAATAATACAACAGAAGAGCACCATGACCATCATAAAATCGCAAAAGAATCAGAAATCAAAATTTTATGGCAAAAATTTATAATCGGAGCAATTTTATCAGTTTTTGTTCTTGCGTTGTCAGTGTCTGATTTCATTAAATTTG
>ERZ1292632.793-Hain-H43-01um-R2-793-length-34282-cov-58_pt3 | contig 27646 bp, 35 predicted proteins | sample MGYA00564407_ERZ1292632 | MGnify/ENA primary metagenome ERZ1292632 (study PRJEB36523, sample SAMEA6512637) | groundwater metagenome | collected 2019-01-08 | study: AquaDiva: Metagenomics assemblies of 32 groundwater samples | reverse complement strand
CATGAGTAGACCGCAGCCTGGGCACGGGTTCGTCCAGTAGAGGACCGCGTCCGCGTGGGCCGCAGTCATCGGGTGCAGATCGCGCATCACATCGTCCCGCCGGAGCGCCGAAATCCGTGCATTCGTGCGGCCACGCCGCCGTGCGGAGTTCACAGCGTCTCGGTATCGCATCTCACCGCCGCGTTCCCGCGTCACCCCCCCTTCGGTTAGGCAGCCGTGTGGAAACTCACTTAGCGTCTGTCACTGCAGAAGACAACCTGATGATGATTTCTTCAGTCGAGTGGTCGTAACGGATGACGTATTCTGGATCTAGTGCTGCAATTTCCGGGATTGCCCGTGCGATACGCCACGCCTCGACCTCTCGCAGTCCCAGGAGCGCAGCCAAATGTTCGATGGCGCGTTTGTAGCCCAATGTTTCCCGAAACAGTCCGGCCACATCGGGTGGTACTGGAATCCTCTTGAACTCCAATCTGCTTCCCTCCCTTCGTCTGAAGAGTTGCTATAATGCCGTCTTTGTCAAGGGCGCTTCGGCTTGCCGTCGAATTCCTTCACCCACAAAATCCGCTATCAACGCGGGGGTCGTGGTATCGAATCCCACCACGTCCATCATCCCCGCATCATTGGGATCAGCAATCGAGAAGCCATTACTCACCATTCCGACGACCACCAATTTGGCGGGAAGACCCGTCTGCCTCCGGTACTGGATCAGAGCCTGTGCGGGATGTATGGCTCCAGCCCATGTTTCGCTATCCGTCAGAATGATGAATCCATCGATGAGGAGTTTCTGCTCGATGGCATACAGCATCGGCAAGGCACAGTCGGTCCCACCAAAGGGCAGGTTATTCGTCGCCTCTACGACATCGTCCAGTCGCTGGCGGGGAGAAATATGGAGCGGGACAATGCCATCGTCCCGATGGTGTGTCCTCCAGGATTGCGGCTGTCCGCTTTTGCTCTGAAAGGCGACGATGACGTGATTCGACTCCCGTGCCGCAGTGACCAACGCCATGGCCGCCGCCGCAACGCGCGGAGTCAATCCCGCCACCCCCGCCACGATTCCTGTTGACATTGATCCTGATACGTCGAGGGCCAGCATAAGACGTTTCCCTGTCGGCTCAACATTCTCAAAAGCGAGATAGAACGCCGCATCCAGGGCATCGACGACCTGCTGCACAGGCGTCCACGTCAGGCCACCCTTGGACGACCCACCCTGATATGTGAGGAGTGCAGCGAGCAGTTTGATCGGGTGGAGACGTGCCTTGTGAATGCCCGCCCTATCACTGAAGCGGCTGACCACATATGCACTGGCGTCCGACATGGGTGCGATGAGGCCCCGTGCCGTCATCACACCCAGATTCCGGGTCATCGCTTCCAGGGGCATCTCTTCTAACAGCGCGGCCCACAAGGCGCGGTCGTTCAGCCATGCCGTGTTGACCGATTCGATGGCTTCGCGTGGCAACCGATACTCGCGTACGAGTATGGACGCCGCTGTCGGGTCTGCGGCCTGCTTCAGCCGTTCAACGCCTTCCACGAAGCGGAGTCCGTCCAGCGATTTCTCCGTCTTCCCGCGAACGATCCAGTCGTATAGCGCCGCGTGGGCGGTTGACGGAGGCACGGGATGAGAGAGACACAAGAGGTCCCGATGGCTCCACCCATCCCGCTGGGCGTACTTGATCATCTGGTAGGCAAGTCGCTCAACCTCTTGCTGATACCACGCCGCGACAGCACGCCGCAGCCCGCGTCCCCATCCCCGGAATCCTTGCACGGCTTGCGCGAAGTGGAAGAGGTGCGTCCCGATGCGGCAGACTTTCGGCATCGCCGAGAGTGCATACGTCCGTCCCTCGGGCGCCGCCATCCCGGCTACCATCGCCAGCGCGAAGATCGCTGGATCGTTCTTCGGGGCACGTCCTGCCTCGGAGATCGCGACGATGGTATCCACCGTGCGCTTCCAGTCGACCTGCAGACAGCGGACAACGGCCTGCGCGTTCTCAACCGTCAAGGTCTTCTCAGAGGCATAATACGACCCGCCTTCTGTCCCCAACACCAGAAACCGCTGGAGACGGGTCCAGTCGTCCACAGGCCACGCGAATCCCCCGGCGCTATTCGGGACTTGGCTTGTGCCAGGAATCGGCTCCGCCTGCGGCGTGGCGGTCGTCTGGAAGTGCGTGGTATAGGCTTTCATTGCTTCCCCCTTTTTCGGCTATAGCCTACCTGGACATGAAGCGCCGATGGGAACTTTTCAAGGGTAACCCACCGACTCCGGCCCGGGTAGACATCGCTGCACGGACATGAGATCGCCGATGGGGCACTTCAGCAGGTAACCCACCGACTCCGGCCCGTGCAACTTTCTCCATGCTTCACCGGCGTTTCAGGGTGCCGTCCAGGTACCTCTCGACGGCCTCCGCGACAAGGTCGGCCATCGTCCGGTCCTCCTCGGCTGCTTGAATTCGCAGTCGTTTCTGCAGATGCCGAGGAAAACCGCGAAGGTTCAAGGCGGTCTCTTCTGTCGTCTGTCCAACCCTCATCGCGTCTTCACAGTAACGTCAGTCACCTCGGTTGTCAAGGGGGAAATTTGAAGCGCCCATTCGTAGGTTCCTTGCACGGGACACCAAACGCTCTAGCGCGCTAGAAGGTTCTCCCGGGGGATGTGCAGCGGCTGCATACAGGGCTGTGGCGCGATGGGATGCCCGCTAGGGCCCTTCGGACTGGAGAGGGTATGCGAACTGCGGCAGCGGGGCTGGAAGAGCCTGCGGAGCAAACTGTGTAGCCGTGACTAGCGCACGAGAGTCCACAAGCCGACAGCGGCGAGCGCAAGGAGTACCAGCAGAATGATCACCCAGGGGATGGCTCGACGCACCAGCATCCAGAACTGGTCAGGTGTCACGGGGGGACCTCCTTGCTGGAGCGGGCGGCGACCCCCGAGAGCCGCCGCCCACGCCCAGGTCCTGTCCTCAGTCCGACGCCGGGGGTGCTGGTGTCGGCTTCGCGGGCTGCTTCACCCAGCTCTCCCGCTCCGGTCCTTCGATCTCCGGAGGGATGTACTTGTTCTGCTCCGCCACCAGGAAGGCAATCGCCTCGTCCAGCGCCTGAAAGCGTGCGATGTCCTCGACCTGGAAATCCGAGGTGAACACCGTGGTAGGAATGCCGAAATCCGAGTACACGCTCACTCGTGCCATGTGACTATCCTCCTTCGCTCCCAGAATCGACTTACTTGGCGATGATCGCTTTCTTCAGTTCGTAGGTGTAGACGGAGGCCGCCGCGGCGGTCAGGCCCGCGATCACGGTCAGCAGGAAGCTGGAGATGGCTGCCCCCACGCCGGGGAGAAATGTCGCCGCAAAGATGGCCACGACGTTGAGAACGGCGGCGACCAACTTCGGGTGGCTGGCCACGAATGGGATGCGCTTCAGCAGGTCGATGACCTGGCTGACGACAAAGCCCTGCCCGAGTAACCAAACGAGCACGGCGATCAGGCTCATGTGTCTGTTCCCTCCTTCCCTTTAGGATGTCCTTCAACCGCTCTCCGGAAATCTAACATGGAAACCATCCGGCCCGGACAGACCGTGTGCCCGGGCAACACCTCTCGGTGGCCCTGGATCGACAAAAGGCCATACCCGACCCGCAGATTACGGCACAAGTGCACAGCAGCATCCCATTGCTTCGAGGTCGGCTCTTCCACCTCGAAGTTGCCGATCAGCGCCACACACAGAGACCCAGTGTTCATGCCCTTGACGCACCAGGTGATCGTGCGGGCTGGCCAGCACTTAAAGACCCGCCCTTCGGGGCCGATGACGTAATGGTACGCGATCCCCGGGGCCCCGCCGACTTTCAGGTAGTCCGACGTCGCATGGAAGCGCGCGATCTGCTCGACAGTCTGCTGACTGGTCGGCCGCGTCAGTCTTCGGCCGGCGGTATGGTGCATCGTCAGTCGGACCAAGCGGCTCAGTGGTCGCTCAGGATAAGTTCGCGTCGGATGTACCGGCAAGGCACCGATTAGATCGACGATCTCCATGTCACTCGTCGCGCACCCACTTAGCCCACATTGCGTCTACTTTCGTCCGGATCTCCGTGATGTCCATCTTCAGGCGCATGTATCCCCCCACCACGACCGCAATCATCGCCAGGGCGCTCAAGATATGGCCCAGCGTGATCGTCGGGTCGAAGCGGATACCCCCAGTACCACTCATGGGCGTCTGCCCGTCGGCAACCCCGGTGAGGGCGATCACAATCCCGATGGCGGCAACGGCCAGGAGTGATTTCATCGTGATCTCCTCCGACGCTGTGGCTGCATCCGCGTAGCCGAAAGCCTACTTGGCCTCCGGCAGAACATATGTTCGACTTGTGTGCGTACCGGACAGGGAATTACAGTTAATGACGATGCGATTCGTGGCCCTTAGTATCGTGATCGCCGCCCTGATTCTGACGTTCGGGCGGTCCATTGTTGACTATGTAGTATTCCAAATGTTCTTCCGGTAGTGCGATCCTCGTCCTAGCGAGTCATCGCTGTGTCGATGGCCTGCTGCGTAAGAAATTGCTTATGTTGTCGATAGAACGCCTCTTGAATCGCCATCGCCCGCTCAACGTCATTGCGGCGCAGAGCGCGAATAATTGCCGCCAGCGCCATTCGACGGTCGGCTGTTTCTGAGGGAAAAACTCGTGTTGTGATCGGACCGCCGACAAGCGGAGTCCGGCGTAGGGCAATCCTTCCTGCCGTTCTAAGGTCGCGGACTGCCGCTGCCAGTTGTCGCTCACTATCCTCGGCGAACGGAACCTGTACCGCCGTCACGGCACCGCGTGTTGTGGCATATGCCCCCGAGGCGATCTCCGCAATGTTCGACAGTCCTGCGCCTGCGAGAGTTGAAAGCATTCTGGGACCAGCCTCTTGCGGACTCTGGGCAAACTGAATGCCTTGCCAGAGGTTTTGTGCATACCCCAATGTCCCAGACCATCCCAGAGCATCGACGGCACGTGCTATCACAATCTTGGTGGGTACGCGACCGGCGAAGAGATCGATCAGGAATTCAGCAACAGGACCACCGGGACGGTCGCCATATCGTCCGGCCATTGCGCGACGAACTTCTCCGATGCCTTCGCCGATAATCAGACCACTCGTTAGCAACCGGACCAAAGGAAGTACACTGCCCTCTTTGCCGCCCGTAGCAATGAAACGCACGGCTGGCTGGACAAAGTGTCCCGAGACCATTCGCACGACCTGGATGTTGAACGTATTGAGTCCACGCGCGAAAGCCCCCATCGGCGTTTGGAGGATAAAGGGCAGGTCTGCAAAGTCAGCGGTCACATTGAGCAGGCGCGAGAGGTCAACCGCCTTCCGGGCAATCTGTTCTGCCGCTACATCGGCCTCCAGTCCTACCTGTGTGAGATATCGTGCAGCTCTGGCATTTCCTAGCAGTGCCGCCCGTTGGGCATCCTCCAGAGCGATTTTGGCGGCGTGATAGCCCACGGCACGGGGGAACTGATCCATTGTCTGGATGCCCGCGTATTTCACAACCCCACCGGCCAGTTGGCCCGACATGGCTTCAAGAACATTCCGGGCGGGCGCAGTGGGCGCGAGGCGCGAAACTAAAGAAAGTTCCTGCGTGATACGACCGATATAGGCACCGGCACGCTCGGCTTCCACCCGTCCGCCTTGGAGAGCAACCCGCGCAAGCCCCTTTGCCACATTCGTGACACCGAACTCGCCAATGAGCGCGGCGAACTGCGAGAACTGCGACACGGCCGTCTGCGGCCCAAGAAACATCGCCGTGGCCAGGTTGTTCAGTGTGCGGGCCGTCACGGTCACGCGCCGTGCAGTTTCCGTCTGATCGAACCGTCCCCGGTAATGATTCCACACTTCGTTTGCAAGTTTGACATCCCCACTCGGTCCTGCCCCTTGGACGAATGTGGCCACCTGTTCGTCGGCTGTGGGACCGAACACACGGAGAAATGCCCGCTCACGCGCTGCTTGTTCTAGATAGAGCGGAATGGCTTCCCGCATCGGGCGCACAATACTGTCAGGCAAGATCAGTCCGGTTCTGGCGTGAAGATGCGTGGGAAGAAACGACTGCCCCTCGACAAGTTGTACCACGTCCTCACTCAGATTCGCCGGAAGGGCCTGGCCGAGCGCCCGTGCCCGCAATCCCTGTGCAACTTCTAGCGCACGCCCTGGAAGCAGGTCTGGATTGAATGCATGAATCTGCTGCGCCAAATCCTGTTCAGACACTTGCAGCACTCTACGAAGATCGAGCATCCTGGGTGCGTAGTTTGGGATGGCCTCGAAGGGACGATTCACGGCGATCTTCACGACTGCACCCGTGCGGGTACGGACAGGGAACTCAGCCCGTACCATCGCTCCGGTCTGAACATAATCAGTGGCATCTTCCGTGGCGACGGACCGGAACCATTCTGCCATTTGGCTTACTCGTGGGTTTATTGGGCGGGCGCGTCCTTCGAGAATCTGAAATAAATTCATGTCCTCTGTGTCTGTCAGATGAAGCACCCCAAGACGTCGTGCATCCACGGCGCGCGGGGCAAGAATTTCGATTTCAACATTGCCCGCAACGCCAAGTTTGTCTCCAGATCCTTTGCCAAAGACGCGGTTGAGAATCTTGCGGGGGGCCATGAATATACTGACTGGTTGGCGTTCCGCTGCCCCCACAATGGCCCGCTGTGCTTGGAGTCCCGTCGGCACTTCTAGCGGTTCCAGTGGCGGACGTTTGCCTTTCTCGATGGCCTGGATAAACTGATATGCCCGTTCGGGCCGTGGTCGGGCAACCCGTGGAGTCGTCACGGGCGGAATGCGCCCTCGAGTCACGCCTGGTCCGCCCACAAGGGCACGGACCGGCGTGAAGAGTTCTTCGGCTGGCCGCAATTGTGCTTCCAGCGCTGTGAACGGAGCCTGTGGTGGGCCGGAAGGCACACGGTACCCCGGAGCCCCGGGAAGGGGACGAACGATCCCTTCTGCCATCGGTGCTACTGCCTGTACGGCAGCAGGCGCAACGGCCATACCTCGCCGGGCCGCGAGTGCGCGAAGCCCCGCACGACCCAATCCCACTGCGCCAGGAAGAACCTGCGCTACTGTTCCGACAGTCTCTCCAACACGGTAGGCTTGCGGACTCGGACCAACAGGAACATTTGGCAGAGTCGCGACTTGCGGTCGAATCCCGAGCGCGCCTTGTGGTCCGAACCGTGACGCAATGTCCAGCGCGCCCTGCGCCATTGAACGCAGGGACTGTAGCCCACCAAGCGCGAAGGAGCCAACATCCTGTGGAAGGGTTCTCGAAGGCGTGATACGTGGAAGGGTTCTCGAAGGCGTGATACTGGGTGCAGGTATAGTTGGTGCCCGCTGTACTTCTTGCTCTTGGAGATAGTTGCGGTAGCGGTCAAGTAGTGTGCGTCCCTTGGGCGAAAGGTTCTGATATTTCAGCCCTCGCGTCCGCATATCGGCCACGAGCCGTTGCGCCCGAGCATACTCTTCGGGTGTAAGTATCGTAGTCATGTTACCTGTAGAGGTCGCTCAAATCGTCTGGGGCCGCGGGCGGTATTCCTACGCCCCTAACGGGCTGTGTTCCGCCTCCGCCAAGTACACCAAGGCGCTTCAATAGTTGTGCGCGGCGAATCGTAAGAGCGCGAAGATCGGCTTCTGCTTTCCGCTTGTCTTGTAAACTTCCCGCTGCTTTTATGACGTTGCCCGCAACCAGCATGTCTGTCTCAACTTGCCGAAGATTGGCTTGAAGCGCGGCAATCTCTTTCTTTCGGCCAACATCTCCTTTGGCTCCGAACTTCCATTGGTCGGTGACTTTCGGACTCAGGCCGATACCGCGAGCAATTGAGTTCCAACGCGGGTCGCCCACCCCGATCATCCGCTTGACTTCACTCTCGGCCTGCTGCCGGGTAAACTGCATCACTTGCCCGTTCTGCATCTGGATGCCGTAATGCGTCAGGATCTTCGTCCCCTTCTTGTAGATCGGGTACACGCGCACCACTTGCCCCTGGGGCAGTGCGCCTCCCGTTGGGATCTCTCCGCCCAGACCACCACTCACGCCACCAGCCGCCCCGCCCGTCGGCGCGCTGACAATCTGCGTCCCGGCTGGCACTTGGAATTGCCGGATGATCTGCCCCGTCCTGGGATTCACGATGGCAACGGTCTTCGGCCCGGCCGGCGCAGAAGGAGGCGTCACGGTGCGGAGTTCCGTTCCTGCGGGCACCTCGAGCACATTCACTACGCGGCCTTGGTTATCCACGATCACAAACCGCTTCGGTTGCTCTGCGGCGGGAGCGGGAAGGTCAAGTTCTGTCCTCCCAGTGGGAATCTGCGTCCCGGCCTGTGCCCGGATAGCTTCTGAGGGACTCCCGAAACCGCCTGCGGTAAAGGTCTCACGCCGCGTGGGCAGCGTCCCGAATTCCGCGTCCCGCGTCACGTCAAGGTACTGTTGGCCCAGCCGCTTAAAGGCTTCTTGTGGGTTTCCATATAACTGATGCCAGTAGTCGAGTTGCTGTCGGGCTCGCTGTTGCTTCAGGGCTGCCTGACGCTCCGTCTCTTGCCGTTTCCGTTCCGTCTCTTGTCGTTCTCGCTCAGGAGCCTCAAGTTGCTGCTGGAACTGCGCCCGCCGCACATAGTCGGCGTACTCCTGTTCCCGTGACTGTACGCCCTGCTGCTGTTCCCAATCCCGCTGATACTTCAGCAAATACATCCGCAGGATGGCGTCGGTGATTGGCTGAGTGATGCCGCCGGTCCAGTTAAAGGCCATCGTCATTTACCCCCACGGAAGTGCCCACCCGCCCGGAAGTCCCATGCCCGGCGCTCCCTGTGATGCAGGGACAACGGCCGTCCCAAATGGATTCGTCAAGCTCCCGAAGGGATTTGACCCGCCGCCAAATAGACGGTTCAGCATGTAGATCTGCGCGAGATTCCCAATCGTGCCTGCGCCGGACTGCCCCAATCCCAGGGCCTGCTGCCAGAGCATCTCTGGGACGTTCCCGGTTGTCCCCGCCCCCGCTGTCGCTTCCCCGATCCGACGTTCCAGATCGGTCAGCGCCCCGGTGTAGAGCGAACTATCCAGCAGTCCGCGTTGCGCGAGATTAGCGCCGATGTTGCTGGTGCCGGCCGTGCGGAGTGTCGCCTGTTGGGCTTCACTCAGCCTCGGCTCCCTCGCTGCCGTGATGGCCTGCTGCTGGAGGTTCTGGGATTGAATCGTGGAATACACACCGAGGCCTAAGGTCAAAAACGGGAGCGCTGCGGCCACGTTAGTTCACCTCACGATCCAGATACGCACTTATTTCTGTACGACATCTCTCATACCAGCCGAGACGAAAGTTGCAACTCATACATAGAAGCCCGCGCACACCACCAGCCCCGTGGCTGTGGTCTATTTGGAAGTGCTTATACCGTCCGGGGGTCGGCGATTTACAAATAGCGCAATTCCCACCCTGGCTCCTCAACATCTCTTCGTATTCAAAAAGGGAAATTCCGAACGCCCTCTGCAAACGATATGCACGAAGTCTCCGTTTAGTGCTTTCCTTCCGGTTGTGAGCCCGTGCGTACTCGTCACCACATTCTTTACATGTTTCAGATAGTCCGAATCTCTTCGCCCTGCTCCTGCGAAAGAATTCTGGGCTTATCGGGAGTAGTCTCCGGCACTTTATGCACTCGACGCGACCGCCGTTGCCGTCGTCTACGACCTTTCGGTTTGGGCCCCTCTTCTTGTAGGGCTGTCCCGTTACGAGTACCAACGCCATCGCCCACCTCCCCCTCGTCTAGTCGCCAAGACAAGTTAGTCGAATCTATCGTGCCCCCGAAGCGCCGAGTTATTGCTTCGGGGTTCCTCCAGGTGGCGGCAAGAAGGGTGTCGGCACCCCAAGATCGAGCTCGCAATTTCACGGTCTCAAACAGTTCCCGGGCGTCAACGGTTCCGTCCGTTCCCGCCGCAAGTATGGTGCTTATGGTCTTGCCTAACAGCCGCATCGGAAGCGTCAGGATAGCGAACGCCACAATCTTCCCATCCGCACGGTGTGTTACTAACTGCATGGCCGGGCCGTACAGCGTCAGGGCTTCTTCAAGGTCGGCTTTCGTGAATGGCGCTTTCGACTTCACCAAGAAGCGGTCGAGCAGGTTCATGTAATCGGTCCGACAACAATAAAGTAGAACGTCCCATCCACATAGGTGTCTGCCGCATCAGTACGACCAAGCTGGACGGTCGTGGGAGTAATGGACCCCTGGACGAACAACCACCGCCCTGTAGTACCCACTGTTCGGTCTACCGTTCCGACAATTGAGAAGGCGGCACTGTATGCCGGGTCGAACGTCAGAGTCACCTGCGCTGTCGCGTCTTTGACGACAGAAAATCCCACGCCCTCTAGAATCGTCGGGGTGGTGGTATCAATCCGTCCCCGTACTACTCGAAGATTAGGCTCGTACCGACCGCGCACCCCGGACTCATGGTAACGACGATCTGAAACCTTTCTGCCAACCGGGAAAATGATCGACATCAGCGTTGGGCTCGGATCAGAAACCCATCTAGCCCGATCTCATTGATAATCACGGCGTTCGTCGAGGATTCCGTGATTTCCATTTGGAGCACGTCCCCAAATACGTCGTTATGAACGCCCGTGCTCTGCACTTCGGCTGCGCCGCCCGTAAAGGCAAGACTGTATGACCGCACCGCCGCCGCCGCGAGGTCTTTGTACAGATTCACCGTCAGCGTGGCGGTTGTGTCCTGGCATTTGACGTACAGTCGTCGCTGCCGCTTGGTCCACCTGGGCAGACGGAAGTTCAGGGCCGAGGACTTCCAGGCCATCGCAATCGCCGTACTACCTCCGTCAGCCGTCCCACTATAAACTTTCCTGACCCCGTTCGTTTCCGTCCCCAGATACAGCAATCCATCCACGCCCAGATAAGCCGAAGTGAAACCCACCCAATCCCCCACAAATGGACCATGCCACCGGAGCAGCCGGGTATCCAATACCCACGTTCGATCATTCACTGTCTGCCCGGCCCGAGTGTAGGACAAGGAGTAAAACCGCCCATCGTACCCACCCGCCGTCCAGGGCTTCCGTGCGGCGGGAATGGCCTTTAGGCTCGGCTGAATCGGCACTCCCACATCAACCACGGCCCCAGACCGCCACATGAGGACGCGATCGCCTATTCCATCGTGCCAAATGATTCCGTCATCGAAGACGGCGATACTTTCGTCCGACAGGGTACCAGCCCCCGGATGTGCCCGCTGCAATGCCCAGGTCGCGTTATCCGCCCCGAAGAGAATCCACAGGTCGCCTTCGGTCCAGAGGAACAACTGCCCGTAAGCCGATTTCATGCCCGTTGGGAGGTACGGATACTTGCGCCCAACGTAGAACAATCCCCCGCCGCCACCGACCGGAGCTGTTGCGGTGGGCCACGTCGTCACAGAGTTCACGTTGGAATGTCGCAGTCCGTGCGGCTCGAAGATCTGCGAGAAGGCCCACAGTTTCTCGTAATGCAGTGCGAGGAAGTGGCTGGGCGGGACATCGTTCCATACCCCAAAGATTCCGGCATCGTACTTCATCGCCCCGCCATACCCCAACATCAAGTACGTAGCCCCGAACCAATCCACGGCCCGCATTTTGCTGATGGCGAGAACGCCTTCGAGGGTACCCTTGCTGACCCACGCCCCGGACTCGTCAGAGTCAAGCCGTAACGTCACGACGGTCGTGGGGTAATCCCGGACGCCACCCGTTGAAGTACCAGTCGTCCGCACCATACGTAGTCGGTGTTGGACACGACGCACGGCGCGGATGATATCCGCATACCAGACTTGCGCCGTGGCTCCGTTGGTTGCCGTGAATTTCAAATACCGGATGGCATCCCGTGACGCCGCCGCAACCCCGGAAATGTCGAGCCGCACTGTTTCCCAGGTCACGGTCGTAGTGCCGGAATACACCACGCTTGTATATGTAATGTCGTCTTCGGACACGCCGCAAGTCAGGGAGTTGCCCACCGTCACTACCCCGCGCAATAGGAATTCGATGTAATCGTACTTCGATAGATCCACCGTGGCCCCGGCGCCAAGGTCTTTTAGAATGATGTCTCCGTTCGCGGCAGCGCCACTGGCATTGAATCGAAGCGCCCCCGTCCCCTCGACCTTCACACCAGTATCCAGGGTCCGGCTAAAATTCACGGCATCAGAGTCCGCCCACCCGGTCACGGCATCCATCGCATCGAGGACCAGTTCCCGAATCCCCGACGTTTCGTGCAGACCCACTAGCGCCACTGATCCGCTGGAATTCACGTCTGCTGATCCGCCGCGCTTCCGCAGGGTCTGTTCATCCGTGAAGGCATTTTGTAGTGTGACGGCCTGCAGTTCGCCGATCTCCGTCGCCGACCGTTTGGTGTCCACGCCTTCAAATCGATCCAGAATGAACCGGAACTGCATCCCGCCTTCCCGAATCAACACTCCCTGACCAGTGGGGATGTTGAGGGCCGGAATGCTGCCAATGGTGTCGATAGATCCCCCAGACTGCCGGACCCCCACACCCGCCGCTGTGCCAGGGGTCCCAGGGACGCCAGGAGTTCCGGGGGCCGGAGATGGCGGCCCTCCCTCGTCCGGTCCTCGGGGTTCCCGTTCGGGCGATGGAACGTCCCTCGTGGGCTCAGGGAAGAAGAGGTTAGACATTATTCATCCTCCTCGTCGATCAGCCCAGCAGTCTGGGCGTTATCTTTGCTCCGCTGAATCCGCAACCCCTCACCATCGGCCTTCGACCGACCCCAGACGAGGTTCCGCAACCGCCCCGCATCGGCCAGCCACTCGTCCCGCCACTGAGTCGTCATCCGCGCTGCGGTGGGGTTCTCCTTATCCATCTGCAAGACGCGCCACGCCGCGTACTTCGCTAGCGTCCGGTGGAAGCCTGAAGGTAGATCGGTCGGCGAATCCCCGTCGGCCGACATATCCGGCGCCCAGCGTGTGCCGCGGATCTCCAGGGGAGTCGCCGCCGCCGTCGCATCCGGTTTGGGATGGACCCACAAGGCGTTGTAATTCAGCCACCACCGCTCTGGTCGGGCGGCCGCGTCGGTGCGCCACGACGAGAAGCGGTCGTCCATTTCCTGCACGGACAGTGGCCCCTCGATGGGCGCGAGTTTCGCGTCCGAATCATTCACGGCCACCGCGAGAATAGAGAGGAGGGTCGAGGGCAGGGCATAGTCATATTGAGACGCGACGAGCCCACCCGTTACTGTGAAGGTGGCGGTGCTGTAGTCCACGATTTCACAAAGACGTTCTTGTCCCTCGTTCACCATATCGTTTAGGAGGGCGTCACCGAAAGGAACAGTACTTGACTCTTGGATGTATGATCTCGCCAATGCTCTCAGAGTACCTAGATTCATGTGGTTTTCACCGCGCCCGCATGTGGGCAATATCCATACATTCCAATAGCCAAGTTGCAGTTATGACAGAGGACGCGGTAACCGACCGGATAACTCTCCCTGCGCAGCCACCAGTACAATTTTGACCCATTCAGTTTCCCATTCGCATTACGCCTGTGCGCACCACCGCCTCCGCCGATGTGGTCAATTCCCAAGAACTCGATGTGCGGATCACCACAACACGCACATGCTGCCAAACCGTCACCGTAATGTGAAAGAACTTCTATCTTCAACCTCCTGTTGTTCTCGTGGTTCTTCTGCCTGACCCATTCGGGATTCTTCTTCCTCCAAGTCGCTCTGTTGATTTTCGCCCGTTCGGGATGAGTACGCATCCACTCTGTAGCCCTTCTTGAGTCCGCATTAGCGTAGTCGAATAGCGCACTTCTCAGCATGTTACGTGGTCACCGTCCATGATGCCGCAGACGCCGTAGTTTTCGTATAGTCATCTGTGGAAGCCAGCTGCGTCCAGGTGAATGCCTGCAAATCCACCCAGGTATACGCCTGGAGATGTCGCCAATCCCCGAACCATGTTGGACCCAGGCCAGCTTTCCCAGCCCAAGTGGCCGCCGCCGTAATCGTGATGGTCCAAGTGGTCGGCATCTACTTCCATACTGGAACCCAGCACGCCGCCCCTGTAGAATCCAGGACGCGCATCCAGGTATTCTGTCCAGCAGCCGTTGGACCTGACCCTCCAATCGTCCCAAGAGTCGGAGCTGCCCCACCACCAAGCGCGACAAGGGCCTTGCCCCACTTGATGTCACCTCCACCCGTGCAGAGGACAAGGTTCCCCGTTGCACCCGCTCCTTGAAGCGTGAGGAGTCCTATTCCGTTGGCCCGCATGGCGAGGTCTGCGTCGGTGGGCGTACTGGGGTAAATGATCCCGCCATTGTAGAGAAACTGAATGTCGCCCGACGGGATGCGCAGCCCGATAATCTGCGAGCTTGAGTCAGGTGGATTGGCAACCTTTTGGCTATTTGCTCCCCGGATGGTGAAGGTCGTCACAGATCCATCGACCGTATTCCCGGCGATGACATTCTCGTCTGAATTTGCGTCTTCATCCACATTGGTTGAGGCGAGAAAACCCGCCGGGCTGGAAAACAGATTACCGATGACAGAGACGTTTGTCGCGATACTCGTCGCGCCCGTGCCAATCTGAATGTGGGGATACGTCCCCGTGGCCTCTTCGCCGGTGCTGTGCAGTGAGTTCCCCGTGATGGCGATGAGATAACTATTCCGTGTGGCATCGCCCGTGATGAGAATGTTCTGACGCTGGGCAGAGAGAATCCGATTGTTGACGATCTTCACGGTATTGGCGCCATGCAATCGAATGTTCGCCCGCTTACCTTGCCAGATGGCATTCCCGCTCAGAACAATGCCCCCACAGGCCGCTTGTCCCGCCACAAACTCCGCGAACACGTTGTAGTAGTCCTGGCCGAGCGTCCCATTGTCTCCGATATCGTTGTCCGTGATGTGGATACCGTCAACGCCCGGGCCAAGGTAGATGCCATTTTGCAGGTTGTACTCAATGCGAGAATGCGTGATGTGGATAGTGCCTAAGGCTTGTGGACCCGTCGCGAGCACCGCTGCGTGAATCCCGTTCCCGCGAAAGTCTTTCACTTGGAGATTGTCCGCGTAGAAGTCTGTCGCCTTGATGATCCGCAAGCCTGCCGTGGCAGAAGTCTGGTTCGCCGAGTTTCCGTCAAGCGTTAGATGGGCGATATACCCCAATGTGAGTGTGGGGATCTTCGCCGCTTCCGCCTGTCCATAGTCCACTTCGATCAGGTTCGCATTGGCTGCATTCGCCAGTTTGAGAATCGTGATGCCCAACCCTGCCCCAAACAGATGGACACGCTTGGTGTTGAGGGTGAATGTGTTGCTGAAGAGATAGGTCCCCTCAGGGACAAAGATCATCCCGCCGGTAGACGGAAGAACATCCCGCGCCGCCACAAATGCCGCGAGACTATCGGTTACTCCAGTTCGGTCAGCCCCGAAGGCCAACACGTCCGCTGCCGGACGCGGCCCCGCAATCGCGACGGAATCTTTCCCAGGAGTCCCCACCCAGTCAGTCATCTACCACCATCCACCCATGTTCTCACCTAAGTAGGGAAAGGAGGATTGCTAGGAAAAGGAGGATTGTCAGGAAAAACGGGAGGGCTGGGAAGCGTAGGATTGCTAGGAAACGTTCCCGCCGCATCCAAACCCGTCACGAACAGCGGGTCGGCATTCAGTTCCAATCGGCCATCATACACGATTCCCGTCCATCCTGCCGGGACTGATGCCCCAACTCGCAACTGCGTGATGAGCGCCGCTGAGAACGCCGGGGTTGCATCGACCACTTCCACCGTGTCATATTCAATTCGCAGGAAAGAGCCCGTCCCTACGCGGGCGGAGATCCGCAGTTGATGTCGGGTATTCGTCGAAACCCCGGTCCCGAGAGTATACGTCACCGCCCCTCCGGTCGTATCAATCACAGCTTTTAGGGTGTCGGTGTCCACAAGATAGATCGCGCACACGCGATTCCCACTGGACGACTCGCGGAGGTTCATCCATATAACCCCCGGACTCGCGGGTGCAGCGAAGCCCCCAGGAATGAGCCACTCCGTCCAGAGGTGGACCTCGCTCAGATCCGCGAGCGTAACCTGCCGGGCAGTTTCTCCCGCGCTGGCCAGTGCTGGGGTGACATTGATCTTCAGGGCGCTTAGTGCATATCCCAGGCCCGCCGGTGCGGCGACCCGCGTAGACAAAATATTCGATGTGGACTCCGCGCCAGCCGTGTAAAAAGCCCAGGCGTTGAAGTTTGACCACTTCTCGGAAATGCGGCTGACTGGAGTTGTTCCAGGGTCTGCTGGTACGGGCGGCGGCACCCTGGCGGGCGTCGTTACTGTCCCGCTCGTCGCCCACTCACTTGGTCCGTTTGCGTTGACCGCCCGGACCTGCATCTGGTACACGTTCTGTCCATCTGCGGGGTCGGGGTCAGTGTAATCGTAAGTCAACACATCGGCGGCGGGAGAGGCCACAAGGACGAATGGCCCGCCATTCTTACTAATTTCCAACTCGAACCCCGTCTCTCCCGTCACGTTATCCCACGAGGCCCGGACCTGATCGTAGGCAAGGGCACTGATCGTTGGGTTCCCTGGAGTCGCGGGTGGCGCGGGCGTGGCTGCCGTCGTAATGTTCGCCGTATTGCTGTAGGCGCTATCCCCCTGGGCGTTCCGTGCGTTGATGCGAAAGTTATACTCCACGCCCGCGTTAAGCCCAGTGACAGTCTTGCTGGTTGCACTACCCACTAACACCTCGATTTCACGCCACACCTCGGCAGGGGTCGTCACCCGCTCCTGCTCTAAGTGCAGCGTGTCTCCCTGCGGACTCGGGGCGCTCCAAGTCAAATTGACACTCGACGTTGCGGGCGACCCCGCTGACGCTATGAGGGTTGTCGGCGCGGCCGGTAATGGACCACTGGCAATAAGTGCGGGCAAGCTATCCCGGAGCGTCCCGCCGCCGCCGATACTCGTAGGAGTGTTGTTGGTGACAACACGCAATTGCCGCAGCGCCGTCTGCAGGTCTTGCCAGAACGGAGCGCTCAGGTTCGTTATGAGGTTATACGTGCCCCGAGCAACCCCAATCGCCGCGAAGTCGGCTATGGCGTCCTGAGCACACCGGAGCTTGATTTGCTGGTCTGTTGCGCCCTCGTCGTCAATATAGACCCCGTAATTTTGCATGGCCCGAGCAAGGTTTCTCGCCTGCACATTCGCTAACCCGTCTACGTTATAAGAAGGGGGAATCCGGAGTAGTGCTCCCATCCGCAGGTTCGATGTCGTAGCGGGTGTGCTTGGCGATGCGTTATTGGCTGGCCAGACGTAATCGCCCTGTGAATTCTTCCCCGCGATGAGGGCAGTCAGACAGTGGAAAACACCGTCGTTTATCTCGCCCGCCCGAATTTTCCCCGTAACAGTTACGTCTCCGGCTTCAGGATTACCGACAAAGTACGTCCAACGCCCCGACTCATCCGCCCGAAACCACCGTGCCCCCGAGCGCATCCCGGAACCGCTCCATCCCGCCCCCTGAGCCCCGGTATGTGTCTTGGCGATGTACATACGGAATGTCCACTTCCCATCGGGTTGCACTACGCATAACTCGGTATGTGGACCCTGCGGCGAATTGGTGCTCGTAGACGTTTTATCTACGATAGTCGCTGGCACTTGTGCCCAATCCCACAACACGCTCTGGGCTAAATCACTTCCGGGCCGCACATAGAGCGGTACCCACGGGTCGTCTGACGCGGCCTGAAAAATACCCACATGAATCCCAATGGCTGGCCCGACATTTACCCCGCTTCCCATCGGCCCCGTCGTACTAATGGCGGTATCAGTTGCTCCTGACCCGACGGGACGATTCCATACTGACTCAGATACAAATGGGTGTTGGTACGGATCGCGTGATCCCGATTTGAATGTCGCTCCTGCCGGAGCGGCAAATGTATCGGCCAGCTGTCCAAAAGCCACAACCGTTGCCTTGGCGGCTCCGTCAAGTCCAAACCCGGGATATGTATTTGCCTTGTCTGCCGCGATGGAACTATCGCTGACCTGAAGTTGCTGAGTATCTACGCCACTCGCGGTCGTGTAAAGTATCAGCAATGACCCGCGCACCTCGATGATAATGTGTACGGTCTGGCCCGCCACACCGAACGCCATACTTGTTAACTCGACCCGGCTCCCAGCAGTCCATTCGGTGATATACAGGGTCGCAGAACCCCCTGCCTGGCGGATCTCACCAGCATAAAAAGTCTGTGTCGTGTTGTCGGCTTTACGGACGAACACCATCGCCCCGGCCGACCCCGACGCGGGCAACTCGAAGGTTCCCTCGCAGTAATGGTCGGCATTTATACCGATGTTCCCGCCCGTAACGTGGGCAAGGCTCCACGTTCCTTGAGCTGCTGTACTAATGACCTTCTGCCCAGAGATCGACAGGTTGCCAGAACCGAATTCCGCCCAAGAGCGATTCGTTTCTGCCTCTAAACCTCCTAGGGTTGAACTGTCTGCCCGACGGAATCTATCCCATCGGTCGTGTGGGCCACGTAGTTCTCGTGTTGACATCTTACGCCCCTAATTTTCCTATTCTCATTAGCATCTGGCGCGTCGCTATGCCCGCCGCTGCTGGCGCAACTTTGATTTCTACGGCGACACCCCCCGCCGGATTAAGGGTAGCCCACGTATATGTCGGTGTCGTGTCCTCGCCTACTCGCCAGGCAGCGGCTGTCCGGAAGTTCTCCGTGGGGTTTTGCTCACTAATCTCTGTCCAGCCCGCCTCGTGATCCAATGCAATATCGGCGCGCAAGCACGCAAGAATATACGCAGCATTATTTACTGGGTCGCCAAAATTCGCCAAGACCGGATCTATCACCGTCGCAGAATTTATCGCTTTTGTGACTGCCTGGACAACTGCAGCGGCACCGTTCGTTCCACCCGTGTCCACTCCGGCAAATTCCGCAATGATCCAGGCGCAACGTTCCTGCGTCACGGCCCCAAAATCTATCGTGGTGGTTCCAGACCCCGGACTTGCGTGCAGCGCACGAAATAGTGTTCCCCGCGAGATCGGGGCTGAAATCGGGTTGAACGGGATCGTCTCGACCTGCGTCCACGTTACATTCAAGCCGGTATTGCTTGTCACCGTGGGAACAGCCGGGGGCGACACCGATCTCACGCTATGGATACCATACAGAACGAGGCTGTTTGCCGTCGGCGTAATCGTCCCGGTCGTGTACGACGCCTGGTTGGCGTCATTGAATTCCCCAATTAACAGAGTCATCGTTATCGGCATCGTCTCGGCCAGTCCTCAATACGCAGGTGCCAATCGGTCACGCCCCTGACCTCTGCCCGCAGGGCATAGCAGCGCAGGCAGACCACGCCTGCATCAGCCGACCCCATAACAGCATCCCAGGCGTCTTCGTCGGCCCAGAAGTTCGCGGGTCCCCCGCAATCCATGCAGGGCAACCAGATACACTCCGCGGCATCGCTGGTTTCCCAGATACGCTCCAGAAGGTTATGTGGCGTCATCGTCCCAGTAACTAATCGCGATGCCGACCGTGACGGCTCCGCTCAAATCGACTTCCAATTCATTCCCCGCTGTAGTCGCAAAGAGGTAGTTAGGCGGATCTACGCTTTCGACCACGCCCTCCCGCGCCTGGAAGTTGTACGTTGGCGTCAGGGCGCCTCCCGCTGATCCGTCCCGCAGGAAGACGTTCACCGTCCCCGTCGCCTGAATCGCGTAACTGTAGATTTTTAGGCGCTTGCTTGCTACCGCCGCAATTACATCTGCGTTATCGGTGCTCGTGTTCAACACGGCCCGCTTCAGCGTCTTGCCAGATCCACCATCCACGACCGTGCCGATGCTGTTCGTTCCGGCTGGAAGTGCCGCATCGACGGTCGCGCTCGTATAGAGACGACCAGTTGCGGTCATGTGGAAAGGCTCGTAATCTCCCTCCGTACCCGAACGCACATCAAGGGTGTCATCCCGGATACCGAGGATCATCATCCCCGTGTCGCCGCTGGCCGAGACGGCATCCTCTGCCTTGCCCAGAGCCGTTGCGCCCGTTCCCGGGACAACCGACAGAACATCAACGTCGCCGATGTTATTTGTGCCGGCGGATATAGAGGCTACGTCAACATTGCCGATGTTGTTGTCGCCAGCGCCCAGGACCTGAACATTGGTCACGACATAGAGGGGCGCCGCGGAATCGACAGCGCCCAGGATCACTCGTCCCGAACTATCTACAGCGACTTCGATATACGCCCCATCACCAACAATGGGGAGGGAAAGCCGATACCGTCCGACAATCAGGGCAGCCATCTCATCCTCCGATGACGTGCGGTGTAGCACCAGCGGCCAAGATGTCGAGTACGTCGGCCGTCCAGTTGAATGTCGTCGTGACCGTTCCGTGGAAGGTAAAGATCTTCTGTCCGTTGTTGCTGTCAATATCCGTGGGGTTGGCGAACCCAACATCTTGCGTTGCACCTGACTGCAGCGTGAGGAGGGCCTTTGTTCCTGGCGTACCACTGACATAGGCGCAGCGGTCCACCGAGGTCATCCCGCCCTGTGTGGAAACGAAATCTGCCGTCATGATGTACTCCAGCCCCGCGACGAAGGTGAATGTCCGTAGGGCCGCCACCGAGGTCACGACCGTCAGCGTCCCAACCTTCCAGGGTGTGCTCCCGGCGAAGGTCACGTTGCCGTCCGGCAACTGCAGCGAGCCGGTTGCCTCCAGCAGGGAGTTGATCGTCGTGGTCTGCGCGACGGTGATCATGATGTCGTTCCATACGACGGGGGCCGTGTTGAGGGTGACGGTCGCGCCGGTCAATGGACGGCATTCGTCGCTCCAACCGCCGACCCGCCATACTGTGCGACGTTGAAGGGTTCGTTATCGGGGAATGTTCCGATAGTGACAGTGCCCGAAATCGGTTGCGTCCCTGACGGAATGTTGCGAACGACTACGCCGTATTGCGTCGTTGGCTCAGCGTTGACGACGGCGGCAATGGCCACATCGGTCGCACCCGCGACTTGAATGCGCTCGCGCTGCACGACAACGGCATTGACGGTCAACTGCTCGGTGTCAAGACGTTTGTCTATCGTACTAGGTTCGTCGATGGCGATGGTACTATCGCTCATCAGTTGCGCTCCCTATAGGCTTTGTAGGCGAGTTCGATCAGCAGATTGCTCATGGCGGTGCTGCCGGACGAAACGAAGAACCGCCGCCGCGCCTCAGCATGGCGGATCACATCCTCCTGTGCGCCGGCAAAGAGCGAAAAGTATGCCATCACCGCCTCCTGGCCGCGGCGCTTGGTGTCGATCTTCTCGGCATACAGCCTCGTGTCGGTGGCCACATCGGCAACGATGTTCCGTGCCCTGGCGTAATCGCGGGACCAGATCATCCGCGCGACGGCCCAGAGGAGCCAGAGACGTTCCGGCACGACGCGGCGGCGGACTGCCCAGCGGAAGCGCGCTAGAGACTTCTGAATGTGACGAGTAACCACAGCAGCCAGGAGAGCAGGCCATCAACCCGGCCAACAGAGTCGGGATGGTATGCAGCCGCTCCCGGAGCGATCTGCTCTTGCCAGAAGAAACTATGACACGCGGCAAGCGCCATCAGCCGTAGAAGACCGTGACAGAACTCGTGTTGGCATCGAGATCCACGTAAGCATCCGTCTGCAATGTCACCAACCCGGCGATGGAAAACATGCGGCTGGTGTTGGCCACATCCACCTTCAGAGTCATGATGATCGCATCGGTGACTAGCGTCCCATCTCGGATATTCACCGTGCATGCTGCTGCGCCGGATTCCACCAGCACGCAGGCGAGATTGGCGCGCTGTCCGCCGAGGACTCCGCCATCACCCGTGAAGCGTTTGTACCGTAATGGAGTGTAGCTCAATAGGAAAACCTCCTTCGGCGATCCTCCTCTGACATCTCATGTTCCGGCCCAGGGGATCCTTGGGGGCCTTGCAATCCAACGGGTCCCCGATCTCCGGGCAGTCCTTTCTCTCCCTGCCTGCCCGGCGGACCGGGCGGTCCTTCCGGACCTCTCTGGCCCTGCGGTCCCGCTCCGCCTTCCGGTCCAAGCAATCCTCGAGGTCCCTGCGGCCCTGGAGATCCCTGCGGCCCGACGATGCCATCTTTCCCGTCCTTACCCTGCTCGCCTCGAGGGCCTTGCGGCCCCTGCACTCCAGCGGCTCCAGGAAGTCCAGCGAGACCCAGCTGGCCGCGTTCCCCCGGCGGTCCCTGTTCCCCCCGCGGCCCTTGTAATCCGGGCTTCCCATCAGGCCCCGCGACGCCACGAGGACCGAAAGAACCCACAGGCCCGATCACGCCCTGGGGACCGGGAGGTCCCTGCGGTCCAGCCGGGCCTCCACGGAAAATGACTAGGACGATCAGCGCGGTCAAGAGGACGATGATGGCGATGTCCAATGCTCTTCTCCCCAGTCGATCCTACGCGGCCTCAGTATCACGGGTTCCCTAGATTCGCAAGTACCCGCCAACCATTCGCCACCTTAACCTTGAGTACTGGATCGTCTGGGTCGCTGGTATCGAGCCAGAGGGCGTGAAGATATATCGGTTCTGGCGGCACCGTCCCAATATGCAGGTGTTGTGTTCCAGCGTACTCAGACATGTCGTCTTCTCCGGAAAACCGGCGGAAGAACCCGGGCGGGGCGGAGAAAGAAGAGGGGAGGAGTCCGAGGCCCCTCCCCACCGAACCGATTCCTTGCCTTACGCGGCCTGCACGGGCAGACCAGAGGTCGCTGCCGTCGGCACGGGGCCAATGATGTAGATCCCGGCGTTTCCGGCGCCAGCCGCCGAGGCGATATTCGTAAAGTTCACCGCCACGGCATCCTGGAGGATGAAAATCCCGTTCGTGATCGAGGCGGGCGGGTTAAACACATCGGTCAGCGTTGCCCCCGTTCCCTCCGCGATCTTCTGAATGAAGATGGGCCGCTTCATCAGGCAGTACCCATATAGATCGGTTACAGCAGTGACCGTTACAAACTGCACGTCTGCCGATTTCCACCCGACGAATCGACAATCTACGAACTCGGGCGACGTCGAGACCGCCAGGGCACCGACCGCCGCGTCCATCAGGAGCGGACCCGCACGGCTGGAAATGCTGGAGTCCTGGCCGATCTCACAGTCGATGTACCGGCTGGACGTGCCCTGCTCAACCAAGTCGGCACGGGCCGCCGTGGTCAGGTTCGCGCGGTTGGAGAACGAGGAGTTGATGAAAATGTTCCCCTCTCCACCCACAACAACCCCATGAAGCAGGTTAGCGTTCGTGTTGGCCTGGTCGAACTTGATCCCCTGGAACGTATGATAGTCTCCGGTGATCTTTACTTGGGACACATCCGTTGCGACGGTCGTGTTTGCCATCGTGATCCGCGACCGCTGCGTATTGGCCCGCGGGTAGAAGTTCGCCGCGACGAAATGGACGCGGTTCTTGTCCAGAGTCAACATCGCCGTCTGAGAATGCCCGGCGTTGCTGGACAGCACGATCACATCGTCCTTGTTGGTCGTGCACTTCGAGTAGGCCCAGGAGATCGTCTTGAACGCCCGTTCGATGCTGCGACCAGACTCCGCGCCATCGGCATCGACGCCACTGTCCTGGTCCACAAAGAAGACCTTGCCGAACGTCAGCGGAATACCGGCGCCGAAAACCGGGACGCCCATACTGTAGAGCCCTGATGCGAAGTTGGTGCCCGCCATGCGTCACCTCACAGGAGAAGTCCGCAGGTCAGCGCCTGTCCGCCACCGCTCCCCACGGCAGCCTGCGGCCGAGAACGGAGAGACTACCGACTTGCAACAACCAGTTTGTTCGCCGTGCGCTCAAACGTCTTCAACTTCTCGCCCGGCATCCGCCCGCTCGTGGTCGTGAGGTCGTCCTGAATGATGCCCCTCAACCCCATAAACCATGCGGCTCTCCAGTCCACGGAGTATTTATCGTGATCCGGATTCGTCGACCAACCCTTCGCCAGTGCAAACGAGCGGAACCACCGCCGAAACGGCTGTTCGACTTCCGGCCCCCAGGGGACGGGGATGACCGTCCCCCCGAGAATGAAGATCCGAATGGGCAACCGAACGCCCGCCACCCGCACATACCCCGTGGGCATCGGGCCATCCGTCGGTGTTTTGAATTCCTCCCACGCAGTCTTGCTCACTATGCATCGGGCTGAACACTGCACATTGATCCCACGGGCACAGCCAGGACGCGGGCATTGGAGTCCGCGAGCCCGCCGTCGCCGTAGGCGTCACCCACCGCGCCCAACCCGATCTTGACAATGTAGAACCTTGGCGTGGTGGCTGTGGTGCTCAGGACGTGATGGCTGGAGGTCGTTTGCCACTGGGCCAGAGCCCAGAGATCCGTCTGCGCCAGCACGTGTGCGGCGTCAGCGGCCTCCAGCAGGTTCATTTCCACCAGCAGTCCGGGAACGACCATTACAAACTCGGATCGCTTGTCCCCGGCGGCAGTCCCGTTCTGTCCAGCCCGGGCGGCGATGCCGAGCGCGTCACCATCATTGTCCGTCGCGATGATCGCCACATACCCGGACGAGTCCCCAATAACATAGTTCCCCTTCAGGAAGGTCTGGGTCGCCGCCTCCAGTTCGCTCACGCGCTCTGGAGTGACATTCGGGTATCCCCGGTATCCGACGGCTTCCGCTGCCTTAGTGCTGATTGTGGCCATGTGAACCTCCTTGGTCTACGTGCCAGCATTCGTGAGGGACGAACCGCTAACGCGGTTGGCCCCAAAGCAGAGGGGACCGTCCGCAGACGGCCCCCTCAGTTCACGGTTGATAAGCTACGCGCCCTGGATTCCGACGGCGCCGCGGAAATCGACTCCACCCGGGATGACTAACCCGATGTATGTTGCCTTAAACTTCAACGAATCGGTGTCTTCGTCGACCCAGGCCTTGCGCCGGACACCCTGCCACTCCACGAGGACCAAGCCGCTGTCTCCCGGCGCGCCGAGCAGGAAGGCGTTATCCGCGTCGGTAAACCACGGATTCACGATCACCTGCACTTCGTTCTGGAAGACGTTGATCTGGTTCTCTGCGGTAAACGGTTCTCGCGGACTCCCGATCAACTGCTTGGCCACCCGACCGTCACTCGGCGTCACGGCCAGGAACTTCGGCATGAGGTTGATCTTCAGCCCGCGGTCATCCACGAAGTTCTGGAACTGAATCATGGCGGAGTCGAGGGTCGCAACCGCCAAATCACCTGAAATCAGGTTGTCGTATGTGCCCCCACCGAACAGCGGTTGGCTGTTGGAGAACAAGGGGACTGCACGGGTCGCGTGGTTCGTGGCAAAGCCGTTGTTCAACAGACCCGCCGCAATCGTTTCTTTTGAATGCTGCGCACTGACGCCCAACTTCTCTGCAGCCCGTCGGACGCGGCCGGAACGGTCGAGCCGAACTGCTTCCTCAGCGACCTGGAACCCACGCGCCCGCTTGGCGCTGGTAATCTCGGCCGTGCTCTTGTACGCCTCGGCCGGGTCCTGGAACGGTGTCGCGCCCCCGATCGCCACGTTCTGCAGCTCGCTGAAGTACATCAGCGGCTGCACAGTCTCGGGAGAACGCTCGCCGGCCAGGACCTGCGTGTACTTGGTATAGATCGGCGCATACCGGGCGTAGGATCCGTCGAAATCGCCCAGCAAAATATCGCCGATTTCTGACAGGACGACGAATGTTGCTGGAGTGGCCATCTGCTATCTCCTTCTCAGCCAGAAGAACGCGGGCGCTGTTCTTCGCCGAAGTCCTCCCAGCGGGTGTCGATTGGGATTCCCGCCTCTCGCTCGACGCGCCGAGGAGACAGTTCCTCCTCCATCCGCTGCCGGGAGAGCTGGGCCTTACGGCGCTGTTCGGCCTGCCATTCCGCCTCGGGGCAGACAACAACACAGGTGTCGCCATACATCACCAGGTCGTCTGCGCCCCGATTGGGCACAAGGTCTTCCAGCGCCTTCACCTGTGCTGGACTCAGGCTTGACCACCGCAACGGCGTGAACCGTGGCCGCCCCACGGCCAGTTCAGCTAGCCGGGCGGGCTTCAGGCGAATCGCCGCGAGGTGGACGTGGGTGCCGGGATCAAGAATTCCCTGCACGCCCCGCCGGAACCGCAACACGCTCGAATCGAACTCGTGATCTGACGTGATCTGAACGGCTGGTACTTTCTTGGGTCGCGGCATTAGCGTCCTCCCCTTCGTGACACTTCACGGTTGGCAGCAGCCTTGTCAATTTCGGCCTGGCTGTACCCTTGCCGCCGCATCCATTCGAGTGTGGATTCGCTGAAGGGTTCGGGCGACGGCCCCTCTTGTGTACCCGGTGCCGCGCCCTCGACCCATACCCCGACCCGCTTGCCTTGTCCCGCTGCCTTCCGCTCCATGCCGCGTTCGACCAATTTGTCAATATGGTCGGCCTTCGCCAACTTCACGGCGAACTGCATGGCCTGCGGATGGGCGCGGATGTTCGCGGGCAGTTGATTCAGGTGCTTGTCGATGTCGCCTTTGTAGACCTCAAAATCCGGGTCTTTGTCGGCCAACATCGTCTTGTAGACTTCCGCCGTCCCCGACGCAATCGGGGCGGCGAACGGCCCGGCCATGTCTTCAAACGCCCCCTGGATCACGTCGGGTGCAACACCCAACTGATCGGCGAGGGCCTGCAGCCGTGGCGCAACACCTGGCGCGGCAGCCGGTGCCGGAGGGATGAGACTGCCATCCTGTCCGACCTGAAACCCCAGCGCCTGGAGCTGTGTGTCACGGTCTGCCAAGGCTTGCCGGGCAGCCGCCGTGTTCCGTTGTTCGGACACAAGGGCTTCGAGCGGCACGGTCTTGCTTGGTTCTTGCCCTGTTGGACTAGCCGGGGCGGCACCCCCCGCTGGACTTGGTTCTGGCTGCGGTGCGGCCCCCACCGCTACGGGCTGAGGCTTCCCAGTCAGAAGCTCAGTCGCGTCAGGCCCGAGTGTAGACATTCCCGATCATTCCTTTCCTGCCCGATTTGGCGCGGCACCCGCCGAAATGAAAAGGCCGCCCCGAAGGACGACCCTCTCTGCCCGAGTCTGCGGCACCCAGTTAATGCGCTACTCTTTTCTTGTTTATCCTACGAAGTAGATCTTCAAAATCGTGGATATTGAAAGTTTTGTCTGTGCGTCCCAGGAAACAGCGTCTGCACAATTTCAGACCACGTATCCCTGTTTCCGTGGATATATGCCACCGGTGAATCCCTAGGCGACACAACACCGGACGCTTCCAGAGTAACGGGCGTAGAAAAGCCGCGACCCGTATCAAAAAACCACCTTATCCTCCACGGTGGCCAACACATCGACCTCGCGGACAAAGAGCAGGTCGTCAGAGTAATCAGAAGTCGCCACGCACGGCGTGGCGGCATAGGCGCTGAAGATCACCCACGCATCGACCGGCACCGTCGTCTTCTCCCCCGCCGCCATCACGAATCCCATCTGCGAGATCTCCTGGGCCGACTCTGGAAGCACGATGCCACCGGCTGTCTTCTCCTCTTTCTTCACTCGGCGCACCAGCAACCGTTCAGGCTGCGGACGGATCTGGCTGGCCTTGACGATAGACGGTGCTACGTCAACCGTCATACCTCATCCTCCCCCTGTCGTTCCCGGTTGATCTCCAGTTCCCGTTCGGGCCGCGCCAGTACGTCCTCAATCGCTCGAATCTTCCAGGCGACGCCCCGCACCCGAGGGTCGGAACTCTCCAGAGCCACGGCCA
>ERZ1292632.742-Hain-H43-01um-R2-742-length-35763-cov-18_pt1 | contig 27690 bp, 27 predicted proteins | sample MGYA00564407_ERZ1292632 | MGnify/ENA primary metagenome ERZ1292632 (study PRJEB36523, sample SAMEA6512637) | groundwater metagenome | collected 2019-01-08 | study: AquaDiva: Metagenomics assemblies of 32 groundwater samples | reverse complement strand
CTTCACATCTACCCTTTCTGCTGTTGGAACAACTGCTTTAACAGACTCCGCTGCCGGATTCCTAAACACGATGCTTGGCAATGTCATCAACATCGTTGGGCAGGGACTTTACTGCATTAAGGGATTCACCAGCACCTCCATCGTCACTGTGGATCGAGCACTTGGAACATTTGCTACTACGTCGGGAAAAGTTGGAGGAGCATTTGCCGGTGTTGGTCTCGCGGGTTCTGGCGCTGTTTCAGCCTTGATGACTACTCATGTTCAGTCCGGTGCGTACTCAATTACCACTGCGACACCGAATGTCTCTGGTGGCCCGTACTCAAGCAGTGCAGCATGCAATGTTATCGGCTACAATTCAACCAGGCTGGACGGCGGTACAAAGCCCGTGTTGACAGCCAACGCGGCGCTGGCGGGAATCATCATCGTCACTGCGAGTTCGACTTATTCTGTGGTGTCCAACCTGGACGTGGATTGCAACAGCAACACTACGTCAACGGGGATTAACTCCTCGGCTGGTGCTTTGTACGGGGGGGTTTTTGATTGTATTGCCCGCAACGCGGTTACTGGCTTCTCTGGGGATTCGAGGTGTTTTAGGTGTACTGCTGTTGGTTGTACCACTGGCTTTACTATTGACACGGTTGACTGGTGTTACGCTTCAGGCGGAACTACCGGATTCACTTCAGCTTATTGCCGATCGTCTGTTGCCTATGATTGTAGCGGCAAAGGCTTTTCAGGGTATTCGTATGCCTACAACTGCGTTGCCTATAGCTGTGGCGCAACAGGGTTCTACAACACAAACGCGAGCAGAGCTTACTGGCTTGTGAATTGCATATCCTACGGAAATACTGGGTATGGTTTTCGAAGTGATTCCGATGGCTTTGAGACACTAATTAATTGTGCGGCCGGGTCCAATTCTTCCGGGGCGCAGTTGGGGTTCACGCAAGTGCTCGGTCTTATTGCGCTGTCTGGAGATCCGTTTACCAATGCAGCAGGCGGCGATTTCTCTTTGGATACTACGGCTGGAGAAGGCGCTCTATGCCGCGCAGCGGGGTTCCCGACGAGTTTCAACGCGGCGGCAACCAACGTGTACCGGGATGTGGGGGCCGCACAGCATCAGGACCCGGCAGGTGGCGCTGGGGGGCTTCTGACCCATCCAGGGATGGCCGGTGGTATGAGAGGCTAGAATGCAACGACCAATCACCAGAGGCGCGGCGGCAAACGCTGGACTCATCTTCCACATCTTTGCTCAGGATTCCACCTCTACCACCGGCGCGGGCAAGGCGAGCGTCGCTTTCGGTTCTTGGGCCTGCCGGTACATCCGCAACGGTGAAGCCATTTCCGGTGCGATCACGCCTGAAGATATCACCACCATTGGCACCTACGCAGCGCCCACGGCCAACACCAATGTCCGGATCAAGGCCGTGGACAACACCAACATGATCGGCATCTACGAGGTTCAGATTCACCTTGACTGGGTGAACACAACGAACGCCTGCCAGTCGCTCACGATCTACCTGACCGCAGGTGGAGTAGCCGTTCTTCCGATTCAGATTCCTCTCAGGGTTTTGGATGCGCAGACCGCTCAGCTTACCGCCGCTCAGGTTGCGACAGGAGTCTGGCAGGACGCCACGGCTGGTGACTTCACAGCAGGGAGTTCCATCGGCAAGTCGCTCTACACGTCTGGGGTTGTGCCGGGTGGAACGAACGGTCTCTTCATCGCCGGTACAAACGCCGCTACAGCGATTACCACGGCGCTGACAGCCAACATCATCGGAAACATCACAGGAACTCTGGCCACGGTGACTGCGGTCACGAACACGGTGGCGGCCAATGTAACGCAGTTCCTCGGAACGGCGCTCACTGAGACAGTCCCAGGGTACATAGCGCTTGCGTTTAAGAAGGTGTTCGACGTGCTCAACGCCACCTGGACCGCGTTGAGTGTCAACCAGACAGGAGACTCTTTTACACGTTTGGGACTCGCGGGTGTAGGACTCACAAATCTGGGTGACGTCCGTATTGCCAACCTGGACGCCACGGTTTCCAGCCGCACGAAACCGGCCGATACGCAGGCGGCGGTAACCACGGTGACGACCACGACGAATGTGACCAACGCGCCGACGAACGGTGATCTCACGGCGGCCATGAAAGCCTCGGTGAATGCGGAGGTGGTGGACGCCCTGGCCACGGACACGATCGCGGAGATGGCGCAAGGCATCCCGTCGGCGACTCCCACGCATCGACAGGCGATCATGTACCTCTACATGGCGTTCCGCAACAAGTTCGTGGTGGACGCGGCGGCCAACGAGAAGAAGTTCTACAACGACGCCGGGACCTGCATCGCAAAGAAGGGGCTGGCCGACGCGGCCAACGTCTACACTGAATCGGAGGCGGTGAGTGGCCCTTAGGGACAATACTCGTTCATCGTTTTGCGGAGCACATTGGCCTTAGATTCAACGCAAAAACGTATGTCAGCAGCCTACTGTGGGTGCCCGGCGCTACCTCCTTCGGTCTACCCGAGCGGGGCGCTGAACGCCGCCGAGCGCCTGAACATCGGGTGGAGCTACGCGGGCAATGCGCTCGCGACGGTACTGGCGAGATTTCGGATGATGATGGGGTTGGGTCAATGACACTTGAACTGGTGCTGATAGCACAGGGAGCGACACTCGCCGCTCTGGTGGTTGGGGTCCGGGCTGTTCTCCGCAACGAGGAGAAGATCGGGTCAATCGTGCAGGAGGTACTTCGCCAGTTCCGCGAGATGCTGCCCCCGGTCGCTGGGCCATCGGTCATTGTCCGGGACAACGGCTTTCATGGCGACTCCGGGATCTGGCAGGCGCTGAAAATCGCCCCGGACGGCGCGTACTACGTCCATGAGTGGGTGCGCGAGGGGACCATCGCCTGGCAACGTGCGCTGGATTCTCCCGGAGTATACCTGCGGCGCTCCATGGACGGCGAGCAGGGCAGCATCGTGGAGGGACGACAATGAGCTTCAGTTACTCGGCGCTGGTGGACGCCCGGATCATTCAATCCTACGTCAAGGACGAGGTTATAAGCTGCGCTGGACTCGGCGTAAACCGCATTCTGACGAACCTTACCACCAACAAGCGCATTGTGGTCATCCAGTACCTTCTGGACTGCGCCACACCTGGCAATACAGTAACTTGGCAGGACTCCGATGGGGTTGTGAAATCGGGTGCCATGCCATTCAGCGCCACTGGTGGACTGGTGGCGAACGAAAGCGATGTCGGACAGTTCATGTTGGAGCCTGGCAAACATCTTGATCTTAATCTGTCGGCCGCCGCGCAAGTCAGCGGCCATTTCGTATACGCACTCATCTGAGTGAATCCGCCTACGGGTTGGGCTTCGTACACCCGGTCGGCACCGAAGGAGAATCTATGCCGGAAGAACCCGTTGTAAGTACCCCTGCGCCAGAACCGGAAGCGCAACCGCTGCCCGACGACTTTACTCAGTTCGTTGCGGCGCGGAGAGCGCAAGAGCAGGGCGAGAAACCGCCTGAGGCGGAAAAGAAACCATCCGAGACCCCGGTAGAGCCGCCCGTACAGGGTAGCGAACCGGCGGTCAAAACTGACTCGGCATCGGACGCCGAGGGAGAAGAGGAACAGGACGAAGAGGGAGAAGGGGAAGGCAAAGTAGCGGCCGGCGAAGAGACGCCGGAACCAAAGCGCCGTGGCGGCGCCCGTCGCAAGATCGACAAACTGACCAGGAAGGTGAATGAACTGGATGGTGAGAACCGGGTTTTACGGGAGAAGCTGGAGGGCCTCGAGGCCGCCAGTAAGCCCGCCGAGGTCCGGACAACCACATCGCCCGGTTCAAGCACCGACCCGGAACCAGTCGTCGATGACCAGAAGTACAAGGACCTGGACGATCCATACGCGGAGTGGGTGAAGGACTGGAACCGCTGGGATCGCCGCCAGGATGCCGCCAAGGAGGCCAAGGAGTCCCGTGAGCGCACAGCGAAAGCCGCGTATCAAGGACTCCAAGCCAAATGGAAGGACCGCCTGGATGCCTTTAAGAAAGATCACGATGACTATGACGAGGTGATGGACATGGGTTCGGATGTCACATTTGAGCCGCATGTTCAGCACGCCATTTTTGTCGTCGATGAGGGGCCGGCTGTCGCCTATCACCTGGGCACCCACCGGGAGGACCTTGAGCGAATAGCCGGACTCGACCCGATATCCGCGGTACTGGAGATCGGGAGACTTTCAGCCCGGATCTCAAAACCTGTTCTTGAAAAGAAATCTCCGGCCCCGGCGCTAACACCGCCGAAGGTCAGTAGCGCGCCTAGACCTGTAAGCCCGGTCAATACCGGTGGATCTCCTCCCAGCCCGTCTGTAATGGATGAGGCCGTGGCGGCTGATTATACCAAATGGCGGGACCTCAGGAGGGCGCAGATGGAAAGGTAAACCGTGCCCAATACACTACTTACGCCTCAGATGGTCAGCAATGAGCTTCTGATGCGTTTCCAAAACAGTCTCAACTTCGCCGGCTCAATCCGGCATGAATACGACGATCGGTTCGGTCGCCCAGGAGCCAAAGTCGGCGACTCCTACAAGATCCGCGCCGACATCAACTACACCGTGGGTGACGGAGCGACCATCACGGAGCAGTCAACCGAAGAGCGCTTCGTCGATCTGAAACTCAACTACCGCAAGAACGTAGCGTTTTCCTTCACCTCGGAGGAACTGACGCTGGACATCGACAACTTCTCCGAGCGGTATCTGAAGAGCGCCGCGCGCCGGTTGGCGAACCAGTTCGATTCCGACCTGCTGAGCATCGCCTACAAAGGCGTTTCTAGCTTCGTCGGAGTCCCCGGCACGACCCCAACGAGCATCAAGACCTACCAGCAGGCATCGGCTTGGCTGGACAAACTCGGGACGCCCATCGACAATGACCGTTACGTCTGCTTCACGCCCGACATGCAGGTGGAGGTCATCAACGACACACGTGGTCTCTTCGAGTCCAGTTCCAAACTGAAGTATCAGTATGAAAAGGGCCGGATCAAGGACGCGCTGGGCATGCACTGGTTGATGGACCAGAATGTCCGGACACACACGACTGGTCCGTTCGGCGGAACCCCGGCGGTGTTGGGCGCCGGCCAGAGCGGGACCTCGCTCATCACCAACGGCTGGACCGCGGTGGCAGCCAACCGCTTGAAGGCCGGCGACATCCTGTCGATACCAGCCTGCTACGCGGTCAACACGATCACCGGCGACAGCCTCCAGGATCTCGCTAAGTTCACGGTCGCCGCCGATTTCGATTCGGACGGCGCCGGGGCCGGGACTATCAGTCTGGTGTCCCCCGGCATGGTTGTCAGTGGTCCGTACAAGAACTGCTCGAATTCTCCCGCCACCGGCGGGCTGATAAAGATCTTCGAGAAGGTTGCCGCCGATCAGTCGGCAATCGCCTCGAAGGCTAGCCCACAGGGGTTGGTCTACCACAAGAACTTCATGGCCGTGGCCATGTCCCCACTCCTGATCCCGAACAATACCCATTTCGCGGCCCGGTCCATCGACAAGGACACGGGGATGTCCATCAGGATCGTCAGCGACTTCATGATTAAGACGGACGAGTTTATCACCCGCGCCGATATCTTTTACGGCGGGGTGGTGGCGGTCCCTGAATTCGCCTGCCGGGTGGTGGCCTGATCGTGGCATAACCCAGGGGCGGCGCTCGTCGGGAGATCGCCCTTGACCACACAAGGAGAAAAACAACATGTCAACCACGATGTCATCCACCACGCTTTCCGCGGCCGTATCGGTAACCGACCGGACGGTCACCGTGGCTTCGGCCACCGGGATTACCGCCAAGGACTTCAGACCCAACACACTGCTGTACATCGACCGGGAGTTGATGGAGGTTGTCTCCCTCAGCGGGACGGTCATCACGGTAAATCGCGGGATGAGTCCCACCAAGGTATCGGCGCACAACAGCGGGGCCACCGTATGGTTGGGACCTCCGGCGTCGTTCGCCGACAGCGACCCGGAAGGGGCCGCGCCATCCGACACAACCAGTATCTATCTGCCGACCATCGTCCCGCGCTCAGGCAAGTTCTTCTATCTGCGCGGAACAATGTGGGTCGAGGAATCGGCTGTGGATATGTATACCAGAACGAATGTGGGGACTGCGGCCACGGGAGTAACCGCGGTCGAGTACGGCAACGGCCGTTTCCACATCACCAAGCTGACTTTCACAGCCCTCCTGGTTGGATCGCCCGTGGGGGCCGCCAACCTCGCAATCGGTGTGAAAGTCTACGACCTGCCGGCCGGAGCAATTCAGGTTGGCGGGACTTCCATGTCCGTGGCGCTGGCGGACGCCAGCGTCGGCGCTCTGGATGTTGCCGATACGCCGGATGTTGGCATCGGGCTGTTGATCGGCAGCGGGGCGCAAGCAGTGCTCTCCGGCGTCGGGGCGACGGCGGAAAACTACCTGACCGGGCAGACGGCCGGCGGGTGCGCGGCGGCCTACACGAGTGTGACGCTCGCCAATGTCACGACGGAGGTTGCTCTTGCGGCGGCCGCCGCCCATACCGTGCATCTCAATGCGGCGGCCACGTGGACCGGGGCCGGGACAATCAAGGCCACCGGCACAATCATCCTGACCTGGATTTACCAGTCAGTTTCGTAGCCAGCAAGCAGACTCGGGGGCGGCCGGCCGCCCCCTCTCTTTTAAATGAACCAATGAAAAACACACTTTGGATTGCGACTACCGCCATTCTGGCGGCATTTCTTGTACTCCCGGCATCGGCGCAGATCACAATGACCTCGACCACCTTGTCATCCGCCATCGGGGTGGGGGACACAACGCTCGTGGTGGCCTCGGCAACGGGGATCAGCGCCCGAACCATGTCCATCAACACGATGCTCTACGTGGACCAGGAATTGATGTCCGTTGATTCAGTCAGCGGCCTCAGAATCACGGTTCGCCGGGCTGCATCGCCCACCGTGGGGGCGGCCCACAACAGCGGGGCGACCGTGTACCTGGGACCTCCCAGTTACTATGCCAACAACGATCCATACGGAGCTTGCGTGTCGGCGACCATCACTGTCCTGCCGCGCATCGTCCCCGCGACCCGGAAACTCTGGCAGTGCATTGACAGCAATTGGACGGAGGTCTCGATCAGCGCCCCAACATTCAGGGACGCCACGGACGGGACCAAGAAAGTTGTAGTCAGCGTCTCTGGCGCCACGACTGGAACCGCAACGACACTCACATTCGCTCAGTCGGCAAATCGGGTCATCACCCACCAGAACGCCACCTACACCGTAGTGGGCCGGGACACAACCGATACACTAACGAACAAGACGCTCACATCCGCCGCAGTGACCACCGATATCCGGGCGACTACAGCCGGGTCCGATGCCATTGGGACGGCGCTTAAGCCCTTCGGGTCCCTGGTGCTCGGGTCGGCGGCCACGAACGCCTTTACCTTCACCCCGGCGGCTACCGCCGCAGGCAGGGCAATTACAATACCCGATCCCGGCGGAGCGGCGACGCTTCCCTGGTTGAATCCCACCACAACTCAGACGCTCAGCAATACCGTGGTGGGGACCGCGGCGTCCACTGCCTCGACGGCGGGCTTGAAACTCCCAACCGGCACGGCTCCGACCACCAGCGTGGCGGGCGATGTCTGGCACGACTCGACCAAGAAGACCGTGGCCTTCGCGCCGGTGGCGGCGGCCAACGTCTATGCCGGCGGGTCGTACACGACGATGACGACGCCCGTAACGCAGGCTGACCCATCGACCATCCAGGACTTGGGGACCTTCACGTTGCCAGCCGGGGCGCTAAGTGCTGTCGGGAAGACCATCCGGCTGTGCGGGGGCGGGACGTACACCACGGCGGCGGGCCAGACGCCCACCGTGACCATCACATGGGCGCTGGCGGGAGTGGCCCCCTTGGCCATCGTCTCGGCGGCCACGACCGCCTCGGCGACAACCATCCCATGGCAGGGGTGCGCCACGATGACGACGATCACGGCGGGCGCGGCGGGGACCGTGGAGGCCGGTGGGCACTTGGCGGTAACTCTGGGCACCGCGGCCGCGGCCGCCGCTGCGTTTTACCAGGGGACGAACGTTGCGGTCAGCGCGGCATTCGACCAAACCGCCGCCGTAATCGCCAAGATGCGGGTCACGCTCTCATCCGCCAACGCCGCCAATAGCGTTACGCAGCGGTGGATGACCCTTGAGGCCCTGAACTAACCCTACCGGCCACGATTGCAGGACGGCCTGTTGACGGGCCATTGTGGGCACACAAAGGAGCAATGCCATGCTGGAGTATCCAAAGTGGAGGTTCCACGTAGTACATGAGGCGGTGATCGTGCAGGACGCCGTGGACGAAGATGCACGAACACCATCAACGGAGGGGTGGGTCAATCACCCCTCCGAATTTCCACCGCCGGTTCCCGTGAAGATCCTGGGGGAGTACGCGGATGCCCAGAGCGCCATTGAGGACCTCCTGAAGGGGCGACCAACCGGGGAGCCGACAGCGGAACCTGAGGTCCACAAACACAGGAGAATTAAGCGATGACCGCGCAAGAACTGATCGAATTCACGCTCCAGGACATCAATGTGATGGCCCCCGGCGAGACGATCTCAAACTCGGATCTGACTTATTGCCTGGGGAAGTTGAATCATCTGCTGGCGAGTTGGAGTGCCCAGGCCCTACCCATACCTGAGATCACGCGTGAGTCCTTCTCCGTCAGCGGCGCGGAATTCTACAGCATCGGGACGGGAATGAACTGGAACACGGCGCGGCCCATCAAGATCAAGGCGGCGGCATCCGTCAACTCGGATCACAGTGAACCGCTGGAGATCGTCACGGCGGAGGACTGGGCGCGGATCGACGACAAATCGCTGGCTGGTAAGTGGGCGAAGCGCATGTACTACGACAACGGCCATCCGACCGGGTTCGTCTATCTGTGGCCCCGACCGGCGGCCGGCGGGACTGTGCAGGTTGACAGCTACAAGGAACTCACGACACTGGCGGCTCTAGGTACAACGGTAGCGTTTCCGCCGGGCTACGAGCGTGCGCTCATCACGTCACTGGCGCCCGAGGTTGCGGGTGGCTTCCAGAAACAGGTGACGGAAGCCATGGTTGGGCTGGCCAACGACGCGAAGACCAGCATCTTCGGTTTGAATCAGTCCATTCTGGGACATCCTGGCGGGCAACAGGCGCAAGGTGCCCCAGTCGCTCCCGTGGCGCAATGAGAGGAGACAGGATCATGAAACGCATCGTTTACGCATTGATTTCCGCAGGGGTGCTCTCCCAGGCGTGGGCGCAAACCGCTTCATTCCCCACCGCTGTCGTGACCGACTCGCAGTTGAAGATCGCCCGAAACCGCGTACAAACGACGCTGACGTCGGCGATCACCAGCGGAGCAACCACTATTCCGGTGGCGAGCAGCACTGGAATCGTGGCGAACATGCTGATGACCGTGGACGCGGAGATCATAAACATCGTTTCAGTGGCCGGCAATAACCTCACGGTGACACGCGGGTTCGACGGCACAACGGCCGTGGCGCACACAGGTGGCCGGTTGGTGTCGAACTTTATTTCCTCGCATTATCACAACGCGATGGCGGCGGAAGTGAAGGCCATCGAACAGGCATTAGGACCTGGATTGAGCAACGTGACCTCCGGATCGGCCGGTTACCTCCTTTCCACCAATTACGACTTTTCCCCGGTCGCGCCCGGCGGAAGCCTCACTGGTGGAATCGCAAACACCACCAACTCGATAGCGTGCCCTCCTGGAGTGAACGGAGCGGACTACCGGCATCAGATCTTCGTGTACGATGGCGTTGGCGCTCCGGGGACAAATGAGGCGGTTACGATCACGGGCGGATCGTGCGTTGCGGGAGGGAATGGCACCTTGCAGTTCACGCCGGTGAACAACCACTCGGGTACCTGGAAGATCCGAAGTGTAATGGTTGGCGTGCCGGAAGCGATTCAGGCGGCGTGCACGGCTCAGGCTCTCTATTGGGGAAACGCTGCGGTTATGATTCCCGCTGGAGTCTATACGAGCTACGGTACGACCCAGTTTTATATGTGCCAAGGAGTCAACCAGAACGTAACCGTTGCGGGAGTCGGGGATGGAGCGGTTACAATCTATCGGGATTCTTCTTTCGTGTCTGGAGACGTGTTCAAGATGGGTGGGGTCGGCCTCAGTCCTGGGGCTAAATACATTCTGCGGGACATGAACCTGCCATCTCCCCAGGATCTCAATGTGACGTCGGGCGCTCAGTTGGCTGTCTACAGCAATTCGGTCGTTGGTGAAATCCGTAATGTGAGCATGTCGAATGGGTACGACGGAATCGTTGTCTACAGTTCTTCTCTCATTGTTGAGAATGTCACCTACAACCAGGACTTTCAGCACATCAACAATGGCCACACCGCCCATTACGGAATGGACATCCGAAAGGAGGGGGCTGCGGGCGGGCCGCCTTCAGGCGTCCGAGTGTACCACAGCAGTTTCACCGCCGGGGGGATGTCGTCTACGCCAGCGTGGCCGGTCAATACGATGTTGGCCGGGATTCACATAGGGGCATCCGCCGGAATCGAGATCGCGGATACCACACTAGGTGGACAAACCGGACTTCACATTCAGAACGACGGTGTGAACGCGATTCAGGACGTTTGGGCGCACGACATAATGATCGACGACATGGGTGCCTACGGGGTATACATGGAGGGCACAAACGCGCTCAACTCCAGCATCCTTTTGGAAACTCTACACATCCGGGCGCAGGGTAGTAGCGGACCTCCGGTGAATACGCGCCGGGACGGAATTGTAGGCGACATCACCGGAGGTCACATTCGCGTCATAGACACGGAAGTCAGTGGGTTTACGACGGGCCACGGAATTGTCTTTCATGGCACTCCGGTAGCAACTGTCGAGGGATTGCAAATCAAAGGCGCTCATATCGTCAATTGCTTGTACGGGATGCAAATTCCCGGCGCTGGTTACAACGACGTGGTGCTTGCCGACAACGTTGTAGGGATACAGACTGCTTTTGGCGGTGCTATGTCCTGGGCGCTGGACTTGCCTAGCGGCGCAAACAAGATGTCAGTGACCGGCAACATGTTCTATGGGTCTTACCAGCCATTCGTGAACGCCGCGTCAACCTTCACCCATTTCGTGTGGGAGAACAATGCCGGTGTGGATAGCGTCGTCCCGACCGTCGCGTCCGCGGCGTCGATTTTGACCGGAACTAACGACTCCAATCTCTACCCTAGGGCCAAGATCACGGGGACCACACCCATCGCGACAATTGCCCCGGTCTGGACCGGGCGCACTTGGTCGTCCACCTTCACCGATGCCGCTCCCGGCGGGTTCATCACTGGGGGTAACATCGCCAAGGCTGTAACCGTATCGCAGAATGAAACAGTGTCGCTCTATTACGATGGAGCGCTCTGGAGGCCGATCCATGTAACTTCGGTTACGCCCATTGCCAAGGGCGGGACGGGGACGGCCGCGACCCTCACGGGCCTCGTGCGCGGCAGCGCCTCGGCAATGACCGCAGCGGAACTGAGTGGCGATGCCACCACCAGCGGCAGCAACGCGGTGACCCTGGCCACGAAGCACAAGACTGAAACCAGGTCAGTCACCCTGCTCAGTCCCGTGGCCGGCGACTCCGGGAAGCATCAACTCTATTTCCCGACCGCCATCACGATCACGCGCCTGGTGTGCGCCACGCTCACACCGGCGTCCACGGTGACCATGAACTGGGAGGAGCGCGTGGAGGCGACTCCTGATACGGCGGGAGTGGCGGTACTCGCCGCGAATGTCGTGTGCGACACGAACTCCGAGGTCTCCGCGGCGTTCGCGAACGCTACCATCGCGGCGCGCGTCCCGCTCGCGTTGACAATCGCTTCCGTGGCCGGCGCACCGACCACACTCCGTGCGCACATCGAGTACACCATCGACTAGAGGACCTTATGGGCAGCCCATTCAATACCTCACTTTGGGGCGGCGGGGTCCCGGCAACCACCGTCACGGTCACGGGCCGATACCTCATCATCGACGCCCTGCGGATGTTGGGGGTCCTCCGGCCCGGCCAGTTGCCGAGTACGGATGCGCTCAGCGACGGGCTGCGGTGGCTGAACGAGATGGTGGACTCCTGGGCCACCGAGAGACTGACGGTGAAGTCCCTGGCGCGATTGCAACAGATTATGACCGGGGCCACGACATACAGCGTTCCGTCCCATCGTATTGAGGCCGCTGGATTCATTTCCAGCGCGGGGACAACAGAGACCCCGGTGGAGGTCATGAACATCTACCGATGGCGTGAAGTGGCTCAGAAGATCCAGACCGGCGACCCATCGGCGGTCTACGTGGATTACCTGATGCCCTCCGCGATTGTCTACCCGTGGCCGCAACCGGCGGCCGGGGACCTCTACCTCTACCAGTGGGTGACCGTGGAGGCATTCGCGGATCTGGACACGCAGTATGGGTTCCCGCCGGGCTATGCGCTGGCATTGCGCTTCAATCTCGCGGATCAGATTGCCGCCGCGTTTCTGATCGTCCAGAAGATTCCACAACCGCTGTTGGACGACATTCGCGCGAAGGCCGTCAAGTACAAGGCGGCGATCATGAAGCTGAACTGCCCGGTGCTGCGCATGAAGACCGACGACCCAACCATTGGGGGGCTGCGCTGGGACATAAGGACCGATGAGTACTATTAGATTTGAGGGGTTTGTAGGCGCGACGTATGAAGCGAGTTCGGCGAACGCGAATGCCGAACGGTGCGTGAACCTCTACCCGGAATTTACTGGCGGTACGGGGAAATCGAAGATCCATTACCGGCCGACACCTGGATTGCAGACGTACTTTGAGTTGCCATCGTCGCCCGTGCGGGCGCTTTGGGCTGGCGACAGCACGCTGTACGCAGTTGCGGGCACCAAATACGGAGAACTCAAGTACGGTGGAGGCGCGCCATTCTTTGAAGACCGCGGAACGGTGGCCAACGATGGCCGAAGGGCCTACATCCACTCGAACGGGAATCAGTTGATTATCGTCAGCGGCGGCACGCTCTACTGCGACAACGGAGGGGCCGCCACTGGAGCGAATGCGGTAGCGCAGATGACATCGCGTTCTGGAACGTACCTGGATGGGTACTTCGTGTCCCTAATCCCGGACACAAACGAGATTCAGATATCTGATTTGTTGAACGGCCTGAGTTGGTCGGCGCTGGAGAAGCAGGCCCGGCTATCGAGTCACGACCGGCTGGTCGCTATCGCGACGGACAAGCAGAATCTCTGGCTATTCGGGACCCGGAATATTGACGTTTGGTACAACAGCGGGAACAAGGACTTCCCGTTCGAGCCGATCAGGGGCGCGTCGATCCGCTCCGGGACGGTGGTGCTGAACTCGATTGAGGAACTGGACAACTCGTTTTTCTTCGTGATGGAGGATGAGCGCGGCGGGGGCGTTGTGGTGCGCACCGAGGGATTCAATCTCCAGCGGATCAGCACGCACGCAATTGAGCTTCGCTTGGACGGTTCTCTATACGACAGGTTCACAGCCTGGTCCTATTCGAGTCAGGGGCGTCAGTTTTATGTGCTGACCGAGCCGGGAGGGACCTACACGCTCTGTTACGACGTGACAACCGGCATGTGGCACGAGCGGGCCTACTGGGACGGCGCGGCATTCACGCCCCATCTTGGAAGGTGCCATGCGTACACGACACCTGGATATACCGGACTGGGCGGCATGCACGTCGTCGGCTCTCGATTGACTGGGCGCGTGTACACGATATCCGACAGCCTCTTCACGGACGATGGGGCGGCGATCAGACGCTACCGGCAGGCGCCGCACTTGGCGAGCGAAAACAAGCGGATCTTCTACGGTGGATTCCTGTTGGACGCCCACCCACTCGGGCCGACCGGGGTGACGCTGAAGTGGTCCCACGATGACGGCGTGACCTGGACTCCCGAGAGAAGTCCAATCACTCCGGCCGCGGTTGACAACCGGAGGGGGCTGTACTGGCCCCGGTTGGGCAGCGGCCGTGACCGGATCTTTGCGCTGACACTCCACAACATTCCAACGGAATTCGAGATCAACGACGCCTTTATTGAAGCGGAGGTTGGAACCGGATAATGGCAGTACCCCTACAGCAGCGGATCATCGACGGGCGCGGGTTCGTCACCCAACCGTGGGCGATGTTCTTCCAGGCGGAACAACACCCGCCGATGTTGGCCGGCTCTCACTCCGAGCGGATCAACAGCTATCCGGCGGAAAAGCAAGCCGAGGGCGCCAGCTTCATCGAATTGGATCGCGGGGCGGTCTACATGCGTGTGGATCTCGCTTCCGCGCTGATGACCAGCGTGGACGCCGATTCCGCAGCCGGGGGAACGACGCTGAATGTATTTCTCACCCAGGGGTTCCGCATCGGACAGACGGTGTACATCGGGCAGGGGACGGCCCGAGAAGAGATCGGGGTGATCGCGGCCATCACTCCAGGCGTCAGCTTCACACTCGTAGCGGTGTTGGCTAACGACCACACGGCCGTACAAGGTGATCGCGTGACCAGCTCTCCGCGCACTTCGGTGGACGTCGACTCCGCTTCAGGGGCGCCGACGCTGAATGTCGTGTCCACGATGGGATTCACGGTCGGGAGCAGGGTCCTCATCGCGCCGAACACTCCACGGCAGGAACGCGCGGTGGTCGCAGCGATTCCGCTTCCGCCTCCCATAAGATTGACGCTCGAAACGAATCTGGTCTTCACGCACACGGCGGCGCAGGCGGATCGCGTCGGGTACTCGGCTGAGTGGGTTTACGTCTACGGGATGTGCGAAAACACGCTGGCGAACATCCCAATCGACCTAGGGGAGTTGGATGCCGGTTTCCTGTTCCGGGCGACGAACTACGACCGGATCTGGCGCTGGACCGGCTCAGCCTGGGAGAGGTCACCTGGAGAACTCCCGACGCTGTTTGTCGGCCTGTTTTGCACCGCGCCGGGAACCGGGTGGAAGTTACTGGACGGCACAGGCAACCCGTTCACGTACACCACGGCGACTGGCGGGACGGCGACCATCACGATTCAGGACGCCCGTGGGTACTACCCGAAGATGGCGGCGGCATTCACCGGCAACCAAGTTGCGGCCACCGCGCCGGGATTTACCGGAGGCGTCACAGCCGGGGGTTCAACTGGCCTGACCATCAACTCCGGGCAGGCGTCTATCGGGACCCCCAGTTCGCTGGTGGCGGTCCAGTCCGGGGTCGGGACGACGGTTGCGGCGCTCGACCACACCCACGTGGACGCCGGGCACGTGCATGGCACAACAGAGGCGGGGCACACGCACGCGGCCGGAACACTTGCCTTGGATGCCCTGGGGCAGCCTGCGCACATGGATTTTCTTCCTTTCGTCAAATTATGACATGACGCCACGTTTTAAAATGAATTACACAACTTATAACGGCTTGGCTAACCCCGAGTCTAAGACCGATTGCTTCTTGAGACATTCCCGGAAAACGATTGCTACGAATGTCTCGCACGGAATCACTGTTGAGTTTGGCGAAGTGGTGCCGTTCTCCTATTACTTTTCTATCTCTTCCCTTCTCCATGCAATCATGAACATTATCCTTTGCGGTTCCACAAAAAAGGTGGTTTGGTCTAAAGCAACCGGGATTGTCGCAGCGGTGGCATACATCCATGTTTTCAGGAATTGCTCCAAATGCGAACTCATAGGCGACACGATGCACTTTGCAAAGTTTCCCGTTTACCCACGCTTTTCCGTATCCAGTAGGCTCTTTGTACCTTGGCCATATAAGACATGGAAATGTGGACCATGGGCTAGAGGTGTCGTCGCGAATATCGGACAAAACTTGCTTGATGTATTCAGAACTGGTAGGCTTGGAACGCATCGCAGGCCCCTCCTTTGGGTCTCTTTGCAGGCGTCGTGGCTGCTCCAGCAGTCCGACGCCATTTTAGTTTACCACAAGACGTGAAACTATAAGGAGAACTTATGCCCTGGCCACTTCTAATCCCACTGATCTCTGCGGCTATCTCGGCTGGCGGAAGCATTGGTTCCGCGTTGATCGGCTCAAAGTCATCGAAGACCGCCGCACAGACACAGGCAGAGGCCGCCGAGGAACTGGCGCGGCAGGCTGCCCAGACCGGCGAGCGCTCCGCCCAGGACATCACGGCGGCCGGCGAGCGCGGGGCTGGTGACGTGGAGGCGGCGGCGGCCAAGGCCGCGCAGGGCGCCTGGCTCTCCGCGGAGGAGGCCAATGCGCTGCTGAAGCAGCTATACGGGAATGTGGCCACGCAACTGGAACCCTACACCGCCACGGGGCGGGATGCGATCCAGACCCTAAATGCGGCGATGGGGCCGGAGGGGGACTTCAACCGGCCATTCACGGGCGGTGATCTCCAGAAGGACCCCGGCTATCAGTTTCGGTTGGAAGAGGGGCAGAAGGCACTGGAGCGTAGCGCGGCGGCGCGTGGGACGCTCTTGGGGGGCGGGACACTCAAGGCCCTGGAGCGCTACGCGCAGGGCACTGCAAGCGAGGAATACGGCGCGGCATTCAATCGTTTCCGGCAGGATCGCGCAGACCGCTTCGGGATGTTCTACAACCTCGCGGGCATCGGCCAGCGGGCGACGGAAGCCGAGATCGAGGCGGGCGAAACCTACGGCGGCCGTGCGGCGGGCAACATCATGACCGCTGGACAGTACGGTGGGAACATGATCTACGGTGGCGCTCGTGATGCTTCGGGGTTGCGCATCGGGACCGTTGGGAAGGCTGGGGACTACCGCATGCGCGGCATGGAGATCGGGGGCAATGCCCTGGTCGGGGCCGCGAACGCCAAAGCCGCTGGAACGATGGGGGCGGCGAATGCCTGGGGGACGAACTTGGCCAACATTGGGAACACGGCGATGGATTTCGCATATTTGGCGACCAACCGCGGACCACGCCAGCCGATAACGCCTATGCCCGTGGGTCCGACCTTGAAATTCGGGTACGACCCGGCGACCGGGACCTTCAAGCCGATTCCATAGAGGAGAACAGCATGCCAGTCGATGCCTCAATTCCGCTCTCATACCGGCCCGCGAGAATGATGACGCCCGTTGAAGCCGCCGAGCGGCGGGCGTCGTTGCGGTCTATCGGGCAACGGGAAGCGCTTCAGGAACAGGCGTTTGTCCAGAATCAGATGCAGATGCAGGATAAGGCCGAGACGAGGGAGCGCGCACAGAAGGCCCAAGCGCTGTTTGCTCGCGGGTTGCCCGCCGACCAGATGATTGCCGAGGCGATGACGTTCGATCCGGTGTTAGCGAACCAGCTTCAGAAGACCAAGTTGGAGAAGGAAAAGGCGGAGCGGGCGCAACAGGTGGCGGATTACGAACTGGGCCGGAAGATCAAGACGGACTTCGCCGCCGCGCTTGTTCCGCTACTGGACACCGAGAAAGACGAGGATCTACCGGGGGCGTATCAGACGACCCTCGCCCGATTGCAGGCCAATGAATTCTACCGCAAGAATCCGGTGGGCCAGCAGGTGTTGGCCGGGGTCCCAAAGACATTAGAAGGCCGCAAGGCGCTGGAATCCATGGCACAGGAACTCGGGCCTGAAGTTATGGCCGTCCGTGCGAGGATGAAGCGCGAACAGGCGCAAGAGACGCGGGCCACAACGGCGGGCGCGCAAGGCACGGAGTTGCACAGGGCGCGGCTACCGGGTGAACAGGCCAAAGGCGAGCAAGCGCAGCGGACGGCCGCCTCTCAACTGATGGGGGCGGCGCAGAATCAGGACCAGTGGACGGCCTATCGTGGGACGCTACGAGAGGAGATGTTGCCACTCGTCCCCGAGACGTTTTCGACGGAGTCGAAGAAGCAGGTGCGCGAGCTCGGCTTGACACCGGAGCAGCGCCAGCGCGGGGCGGGCCAGGTGCGGTTGTTCGAGAACTGGGATAGCGGGGCCGTCACTCCGGCGATGGGCGCGGTGGACCCGGAAACGAACCTCCCGATGGTAGTCATCGGGAAGCCGGCTGAAAAGGTCGTTGCGCGCCGACCGCGGACGAGCACGACCGATAGTCAGGCCAATCGGTTGGCGGCCATTGGAGAGGAGCGTGATATCGCTATCGAGAACGCCACCCGCGAATATGAAGCCACTCGGGAGAAGGAACCGGGGGCCAAGGACACATTCGACGCGGCGGTACGGAAGGCTGAAGCCAGATATCGGACAGCCACGTTGCGGGCCGGAGGGAAGATCAAGAAGCAGGAGATCCGGCCGAAGGCCACGGGGGGGGAATACGCCGTCAACCCGACGACAGGCGAGGCCGTTAAATGGGATGGCAAAGCATGGGTTCCCGTGCAGTGATCCCCGCCCCGCCGCCGGGGTTCGTCCTCGTTAATGAACAGGATGATATCCCGCCTCCGCCCCCGGGGTTCGTCCTCTCCGAGCAGTACACGCCCCCCATCCCCACTGGGCAGGCTAAACTATCGCCAACCCCTACGATCATCCCACCCCAGCCAACCACAATTGACCGCGTGAAGGACTTCGTCTTCACCCCGGTCATCAAAGCCGCCGGCGGGTCCACTGCCGCGGAGGAGTACGACCGCGCAGCCGGTTCGGCGGCTGAGATCGTCTCGCGCCTCACGGGAACTTCGGTCGCCAAACTTCGCAAGGACTTTCCCGCCGTCGCCTTCGTGAACGAACTCGCTCGCGGTGTCCCTGAAGTCGCTGATTTTCTGATGTCTCTGGGCGGTGTCGCAACAGCCATTGCAGCGAAGGTTCCAGTCCTTGCTCCAGCGGTTGGGGCCGCTTTCACCATCGATCTGGCTTCGCAGGTTCCAGCCGCATGGGAGGAGGTTAGAAAGGACCCCAGCGCCGAGAACGTAGCGAAGTTAGTGAAAACAGGTGTTTTTACTCTACTGCCTGGACTCCACGCTCAATCCAGGTGGAAGAAGGCAGGCGAGATCGGGAAACCGGGCAAACCGTTGGCCCCCATGCCGGAGCCAACGGCACGCCAGACACGCATCGCCGCAAGCCGCATCACATCCGCGCCTGAGGTCGTACCCCCGCCACCACCCGGCTTTGTGCCCGTGGAGCGCCTGAGCCGTGCCAAACGACGCGAACTCTCCATGCCGCCCGAGGAAGGCGCCGCCCCTGAGATCATCCCCATGGTGGACCCGGAACTGAACCGGATCACCACGGATTTGGGGTTGCCTGAGTTCAGCAAGTTGGGAGAGGCGGAGAAGACGGCCGTCTTGCAGTTACGGGAAGAGGCGGGCACAGCGCCACGCGCTGAGGCACCGGCCCGCGCTGTGCTGCCAGAAGCCCCCCGGACGGTAGTTACCCCCGCCCCGGTTCCCGAGGCGTCTACGCCCGCTGTAGCGCCAGGACCTCGGCCATCCTACGGATTGAGTCCCGATGAGCAGACGGCATTGCGGATTTCGGGGCCAGAAAGTCCAGCGGCGTCGGTCGGCGGAGTTCCCGCTGGTTCCATTGAGGTCTACCGTGCTTCCGGCCCAGGCACCGGTGCCGGGAACTACTACAGCACCAGCAGGGACTTTGCCCGTGAGTTTACGCAGAGCGGTCTTGACACTGAAGTTGCGACGGCCAGGATTCCGGCAAACAGGATTCTTGATCTGGGGGAGGGAACTCCCTTCGCCGGGGATGCGGAACAGATTGATGCTGGAATTGCCAAGGCGAAGAGTTTGGGTTCCGAAGCTTTCTATGTAGATGAGGGACAAGGACAGCCCCGTTCAGTATTCGTGGTGAATAAGGGTGTTTTAGAATCTCCGGTAGAACCCGCACCCGCTCCTACCGCGCGTCCAACCGAGGCCATTCCAGCAGAAGGGAGACAATTGGCGTCGGGAAGGGCCATTCCTCCAAAGGTTCTCGCCGAGTACCCCGACCTGAAGCCGAAGGAACCGGCACCCATCGCCCCGGTAGCGGAAACACCCCCAGTCGCGCCAGAAGCTCCGGGAACCCGCATCGTTCCCGACGAGAGGGCCGGCTTGCAAAGCACCATCACGGCAGGCGAGTATCTCCTGAGTTCGCAGGTGGACGCCACTGGCAAGCGCCTCAACCCCAACGTGCTGCGCGCAACCCGAAAGTCGGTGGAGAACACGAAGGCGCGGCTGAAGGAGATTACCGCAGGTGAGAAACCGGCTGAAGTTCCGCAATCGCCAGAGGTGCCCAAGTCCCCGCAATGGCATGTTTACATCGACGATAAGTTGAGTTTTTCAACCGCAGACAAGACGGAAGCGATGGACCGCGCGGCACTAGCGAAAAAGTCAGAGACAGCGCGAAAGGTCGCAGTTGGGCAGACAAAGGCAGGCCAATCTGCCCCGGTTGATATCTCCCCCGTTGGGATGAAAAGCACTGCGCTCGAAACCGCCAACAAGGTAGAGCAATCCGCCAAGGCCCGCATCGCCAAGCGCTACAAGGACGCTGGCACCACGCTCTCAGCGGGTCCGGGTCTCGCCGTCGAGCAACTTGCCGACTACGCCCTCGTCGGCGCCGCCAAGATCGCTCGGGGAGCAATCAAATTCGCTCAGTGGTCCAAAGAGATGGTCGCGGAGTTCGGGGAGAAGATCCGGCCACACCTGGGTAAGATCTGGATGCGGTCTCAGAAGGTGTACGCCGAACAACTGGCGGAAGGCGCGGGCGGGAAGCCACCGGCTGAAACCAGAATCGCTGCGGCTGAGATGCCGGAAGGCGTACCGGAGCCGAAAGCCACCGCGGAAGTGGTCAGCGGTCCCCCGGTCGAGCGCCCCGTCACTTCGCCGTCCTACGAGAAGACGAAGCCGAACATCCTGAAGTACGTCAGTCCCGAAGTCCGCGAACCGCTCGAACGACGCCTGGCGGATTATGAGGCACGGAATCCCGATCGCCGGGTCGTCACCTTCCAGGATGTCATCAAGGAAAGCCGTGCCCTGGGGCCTGATATTGTCAACGACCTGGATATCAAGCGCATGCGGCAGGGCGAGACCCTGGACCCGGCGGTAAGGTTCGCGGCGCGTGAGACCCTAAACGGAATCGAAGAGGAGATTGCCGGACGCGACGCGCAGTTGAAGGACATAAACCTTGCGGGTGAGGAACGCACGCGGATCATGACCCAACGGGAGCGGTTGGAGCAGGACGCCCGGAGATTGGCGGATGTCCTGATCCCCACACGAAGCCAGGACGGGCGGAACCTGGTCTATCACCGGCTCATGGCCGAGAAGTCGTTTGATGTCACGTACTGGCTGGCCCGCGCCCGCCGCGCCATGGCCGTACCCGACACGGTTGAGCTACCCGAGGCCGTTCGCACCGAGGTAGAGACGCTGGCCCGCCGGGGGCTGGTCGCTGAACGCAAGGCCGTCGACGTCATCACTAAGGAACCACGTGAACGCCGGGTGCGCGAGGAGGCGGAAGCCGAGGTCCGCGCGGAGATCGCCGGTGAAGGCCGGGCGCCGAAGGAACTCACCCGCGAACAGTTTGTCGAGAACAAGCGCAAGGAGATCATCGGGCGCCTGAAGTCGGAAATCAAGGGCGAACAGACCTCCGGAGCCGATCCGATCATGCCCGAGGAGCGTGAGCAGTTCAAACGCGACCCGGAGATCCTGGGGTTACGCAGCCAACTGGCATCAATCCGCCTGGACAAGAAGCAGTTGGCGACCGAGCCACTGACACGCGGGAAGGCGGTTGAGGGCGCACGCTCCAGGTTCCTGGCCCGGTTGCGCTCGCAAGCCAAGGGTAAAACGGTCACCGTGAATCCAGTCACGCCCCTCGAACGCGAGTTATGGGAGGCTGATCCCGAGGTACTATCCCTCCGGGCGAAGATCGCGCGAAACCGCCCGTTGCCCGCCGCGCCGCCTGAACTCGCCGAGAAGATGGCGCACTACAAAGAACGGGTGATGAAGCGTATCGGCGAGAAAATGGCCGGCGTAGACCAGGCGCGGAAGCCCTCGAAGTGGGAACTGGGCACCGCTGAACGCGCCCAGGTGGATGCAGATCCAGAGGTCCGGGCCGCACGCATCGCGCTCTCCCGGCACCTGACGAAACTCCACCGAAGCGATATCTTCGAGACCATCACGGCCGTAAACCGCGCCGGGTTGTTCAGTGGCGTGCTCTCCATGGCGTCCCAAGCCATCCCCCGGCGGTTTGAGTTACTGCGCTTGGGCATGAATATCCTCACCCCCACGCAGCAGGCCAACCTCGCGGGGAACATCAATTGGGCGCTGGCCGAGGGCTTGAGCCGCGTCAATTCCGTGATCCTCGATTATGCGATTCAACCGCTTTCGGGGTACAGGACGCGCACCTTCGCACCGCGTGGCAAAGCCAGTCTGGAGGTCGCGAAACGTGCTGTCCCCGAGATGTTGGAGATCTTCAAGGAGGGGGCGACGGAAGACCAACTCGACAAGGTGGATATGCACCGGGAACTCAACACCGGGCATGAGAAATTTGACCGGGCGGTGAACGAGGTCTTCCGCTCCCTGGCCGCAGTGGACCACGCTTTCCGCACCTATGCCACCGAACGGAGTCTCGCCGAGCAGATGAAGTTGGCCAAGACCGACAAACCCACGGACGCGATGCGCGCGCGGGCGCTCACCGAAGGCATCTTCTCGACCCTCAGCCAAGAGGGACTTATCACCAAGGCGTACAGCAGGGCGCGCGGTGCCCTGCGGCGCGAGGGCGGGACGGCCGGAAAGAGTCTGGCACTCGCCGGCGACTTGGTATTCAAGGTCATTCGCTTCCCGGCCAATATGGTAACCCAGTCGGTAGCCTACGGGCCGGGGAACGTCCTCAAAGCGGGTGCGGAACTCACCAGGGCGATGAAAGCCCGTGGATGGACGGAGGAGAATCAGCGAGCGTTCGTGACCGCCACGGGGCGGGGCATGACGGGTTCCGCCATGATGTTCCTCGGTTACTGGCTGGCCGCTAATGGCCTCATCAGCACCCAGAAGGGGTTGAGCGACTCCAGTAGGCGCAAAGTCGAGGAGGCCGCCGGGCGCGAGTACGGGAGTTCCCTGCGCGTGGGCAACCGCTGGTATCCCCTGGACATCATGGGAGCCTCGGGAGCGATCCTGGCGGTCGGGGCCACAATGCAGGATATGGACCGGGAAGAAACAGCGTCCTGGGGCACCAAGGTGGCGGCCATCATTCCGGCGTCTATCCGGGCGCTTCAGGAGAACCCGTTTATGCGCTCCTCCAAGGACTTCATCGAGGCGTTCGAGTCCGAAAGCATGGGGGCCGGCACTCGGCGCTTCGTCGCCTCTCAGGTTGCGTCCTTCGTGCCCGGGGGCGCGGCGCACCTGGCCCGTGGACTGGATGAGGTTCGTCGGGACACCAAGGGGAAGACCATGACGGAGGCTGTCGGTCGCACGGTAGCCGAGCGCCTGCCGATCGTGCGCGAGACCCTGCCGGTTCGGATTGATGCCCTCGGGCAACCGTTACCGGAGCGTCGTTCCGCGCTTCTGCGCACGAAGGGCACTCCGGCGCTTGAGTTCGAGGACCCAGTTCTGCGCGAGATGGTCGAAGCCCGCGTTGGGATCGGTACACGCCAGCAGTGGGAAGGTGAATCGACAACGGAGTATCAGAATCGGGTGGCCACCGAAGGCAACAGGATTCGCGCGCGCATAACGTGGCTCATGCGCACGGAAGCCTACGGGAAGGCGGATCGGGCCGGGCGCGCCGAGTTCATTGCGGAAGAGATTTCAAAGGTTCGGGCGGCGAGTACTCGGAAGTTAAAGAAAACAGTGAAGAAATAGAAACGGATCGGACGTGACTGAATGCTGGGGGTAGACCCATTGCAATCACGTCCGAGCCGAGTGTGTGCATTCATCGTTATTATACCGGACATAATCCTTGCAGTCAAGCAAAAAATAGTGCATACTGGCAACGTGCGCATTCAAAGCGATCATCGGATGCAGGGCGGCACATACTACGATGCTAAGTCTTCCCGCCAACAGTTTCACGCGAATCCCGCACCAAGAACACCGGAAACCACGGAATCAACGCAGTCCGGGCTTGAGACTACCCGGCTGACGGCTCCCCTCTCCGCATGGGCCTGGAGAGGGATCGAGGTTGCGGTGATTCGCGCGATTTTATCCTCATTGCGGTAGATCCCTGGGAAACACCGGGGGACTCTACCCATTGGATTTCCTCTGTCTTGTGGAATCCATCCACCGCGCCGCAAAATAAATGTAAAAAACTCTTGACAACGCGCATTTCCTGCATATAATCGAATTGTATGAGCGAAGAGAAAGCAATCCAGCCGCAATCGAGAGCTTGCGCCGCGTGCGGGAAAGAATTCCAGGCCGAAAATCCGAGTAGCATATACTGTTCCGGCGAGTGCCGGTTGGCTAGCCCTATGGCGCAGAACATACAGCGCGCTCTTGATTGCCTGGACCGGGTGATGCGTGCTCTGTTGCAACCCGAATTAATCCGCGAATACCGGCGGGTGAAGCGAGAGTACAAAGAGTACAATGAGATCCAGTAAGCACAGTGGTGGAAAGCGAGCGCACAAACGCTTGCGTGGTCGGCCCCGGATTACAAAGTTGTGCCCGCGATGCCATCGGTTTTTCAGCGCTGCGGAGATGGTCGTGCACACGCGGGATCAGCGGTGTTTCCCGGAGGTAAGCGCACGATGATTGACGCGAAGAGCGCAGAGGAGAGGTTATCGCTGCTGCGCGCGTCCGCGATGAGGCTACTACCACCGCTCTCCGCGCCTATCGGCATGCAAGGTGGTGAAAAATGGCTGAAGAAACCTGCGGGGCGCTGCTCGAATTAAGTCGGAGAGTAAAGGAAATCCCATGCGCCAAGGCGGTCGATTGGCTGCTGGAGGGCGGATATCCCACGTTGCAGGCCGCGTGGGATGCATGTCAGAACGTGGAGTGGATGGAGTGGCTTATGCAATTCATGATTTCCGGGCCCGAGTGCGGCCGCCATAACCTCATGGTCCAGACGGCGCGGCGCGCCTATAATGAGGCTGTGATCCCGGCGCGGCGCGCCTACTTTGAGGCGAAGTGTACGGCCACGGCTCGGTATACCTACGAGGCTGCGATGTCGGTGATCATGCACGCTGTTATGCCTGTATTGCCGCCCGAGGTCCCCAAATGAAACGCATCGAAGACCAGCACGCGCCGCCGACTGAGATCAGCGCCAATCAGGCCAGGCCCACGCGCCGGTTGAACATTAACCGGGACCAATCGGACGATCCGGCGCGAGCTCAGGTAGTAGACCGGTTCTGCCACTGCCATCCCCAGGCGCGGGACGTCAAGCGCGAGATGAACGATCTGGCCGTCGAGTACACGACGCTGACTCGCGCATGGTTGGCTGTCCAGTGCGAGGTCTGGCGGCGGGAATGGACCGGGTGTCTGGGTAGCGAGTTGACGAAGCACCAGACGTGTGCCAACAACCTGCTGGCAAAGAAGGCCGAGGTCCTGCGCAAGATCCGCGACCGGGCGCACATGCTGGAGGGCCGATGATCTCTGAATATGACAGTGGCGTACTCGACCAGATAGAGGCCGACCTCCCTGCGTTGCGTCGGCTTGAGGCAATGGCGCGGGATCAGTACGAACGCGCCGAACGGTACTACGGCGAGTTGGACGACGCGCAGCGGAGCAAATGGCGGTTGATGGTGGTCGTCCTGGTACAGTTTTTTGTGATCGTCGTTTTGGTCGCGTGCCTGTTTGCGAGGAGTTGCTGATGCCTGATGAAACTTGGATCTGTGCGAGATGCGGAACTTACTATCGGCCGGAGACTATACGTGTCACCTGCACCCGGTGTGGAGTCGCGCCGCTCTGTTCGTTCTGCACGACTACTGATCGCAACACGGAGGCCAAAGTGTGCTGGCCGCCGGTTTGCTGGCCGCAGGCGCCGAAGAGGGAGGAATGATGGGCTTCTCAAACGGGATTAGCGAGCCGATCAAGCGCTTCCGGGGATCGTGCGTGCAGTGCGGAGCGGAGTTCGAGATCAATGCCCGCTTGTCGGCGGTGGACGATCCGTTCTGGGCTCAGGTGTGGACCTGCGTCAACTGCGGAGAGGGATTCTGCCCTGAATGCCCGAAGTTCGTGTGTGAGAGTTGCGGTTCCCAGCCCCGCTGCGTGAACTGCGTAACTGGAGTTGATGAATTCGTCTGCTGGCCGAGTTGCCAGCCCGAGAAAGGGAAGGAATGATTATTGAAGCTCTGAAATCAATCGGGCCGGAGGCGATACCGCGCCGTGGAACCGAACTGCAACCAATGCTAGATCTGCTGGCCAAAGGGCCAGTCGCGTTCGCCATGCCGGATGACACGAAGCCCAGCACCCTACACGCTCTGATCCGCAAGGCCGTTCGCTCCCGCTGGCCGGACCCGCCGAATACCGCGCGCGTGACCGTAAAGGACGGCACGGTGTACGTCGAGCGCATCGAGGTCACTCCGCGCAAAGCGGGCGCCAAAAAGCGCGGCCGGAAGCCGAAGGCGGCAGCGGAATGAGCACCGACCTCGTAACCCGGACGGCCGAGAAGACGCTGTTCGATGTCATCGCAGCCAACAAGAAAACGCTCGATGCGATCATCCCGGCGCATCTTGGCGGTGATCGGTTTCTGCGATTGCTCGTCGGCGCGATCCGAAAGAATCCGGCGCTCACACAATGTACGCCCGGCAGTTTCATCAACTCGGTACTCACGGCGACATCCCTGGGATTGGAGATCCGCCCGAACTCCGCCTATCTAATCCCGTTCGGGCAGGAGTGTCAACTCCTGATTGACTACCGCGGCAAGATGGATCTTGCGCGGCGGTCAGGAAAAATCGGCGTCATCAACGCGAAACTGGTACACGCGCATGATGAATTCAGCTACGGATTTGACCCGGATCGCGGCGAACGGTTTGAGTTCAAGCCTCGCCTTTGGATGGATGAGAACGGTACACGGATTCCAATTGATCCTACCGCACTCGGGCCGGTGATCCTCGGCTTTGCCTGGGCGGAAATTATCGGCAGCAAATTCTTCCAGGCGACATACATGCTGCATCACGAGATCGAGGCGATTCGCAAACGTTCACCGTCTGTCCGTCGGCAGAAATCCTCACCTTGGGATACGGACTGGGAACAAATGGCCCTCAAGACGGTGATTCACCGACTTTGCAAATTCCTTCCGCAATCCCCGGAACTGGCCCTCAGCCAGGACGTCGACGATGCGGTGATGAGCGGAGAGCAACTTCCGCCCATCGTGGAGATTGAGGCGCCGGAAATCCCAATGTTTACGGGCAGCCGGGAACTTCAGGAAAAAGTCGGTGAAGAGAAGATCCGCGCAATGAGCGGACGGGAGTTCAATCGGCAACCGGAGGCGGTTGATACCGGGGCTACTCCGATCATTGACACTGATGTTGCTGGCGAAGCGCTTGCCGATGGCCCATCCGGATTCGTGCCTCTGACCCAGGAGCAGATCGACGCCGATGAGAAAGCGCGGATCGCCGAGTCTGCGCAGCCACGACCGACAATGGCTAACATGGCGGCGCAAAGAGACGTGGATCGCTCGCGGCCGAAATTCCGGAGGACGCCATGAAAATCTTACGATCTGACCGCACCGTAGTCTACGAATCACAGCGGGAGTCGCTGTTGGCTACGGTGATTGAAGCGGTTCGGAACCGCTCGAATCTCTTCGGGGCGAATCTCTCCTGGGCGGATCTCTCCGGGGCGGATCTCTCCGGGGCGGATCTCTCCGGGGCGGATCTCTCCGGGGCGAAGCTCTCCGGGGCGAATCT
>ERZ1292632.998-Hain-H43-01um-R2-998-length-29802-cov-7_pt1 | contig 27703 bp, 30 predicted proteins | sample MGYA00564407_ERZ1292632 | MGnify/ENA primary metagenome ERZ1292632 (study PRJEB36523, sample SAMEA6512637) | groundwater metagenome | collected 2019-01-08 | study: AquaDiva: Metagenomics assemblies of 32 groundwater samples | reverse complement strand
TTGAATGCCAATTTTACAAATTTAACTGGTGCGTTAGATAGAGCTGCAGTTAATACTCTTAACTTTACAGTTGGAGCAATGAATGAGAATATAACTCAAGTTGTTTTTACACTCACAGGGAGCCAGGAATTTGATCCTGATAGTTTTGTTGTTGGAACAAATGGAACAAGTGCATCTAGCACTAATTTTAGCAGTGTGAATGCAACTGGAGGAGGGAGTGTTACGACAAATTTAACATGGGCAAATACTTCTGCATTAGGGATAATTCCTAACGGAACAACTAGAAATTTTTGGTTTAACATGCAGACAAGAAGTATGGCTTCTTCAATGTTGACAGTTACTGTGACTGCCACAGGAGTTTCTGCAACAACAAATATTTCAAGTGGTTTTAGTTTTCCTTTTACTTTCAGATTTTCTGGATATGTGAAAAACGAAACAGGGGGGTATCAAAATGCGACAAATATCTCTATTTATGATTTTGTTGCAGGGCAAAATGGACCTCCTACTGAAATTTTGCTAAACACAACTTTATCAGACACAAATGGTCTTTTTACTTTTACTGGGTTGAGTTCTGCTGGAAATAAAATGTACACATTGAAAATGATTTACTATAATGGTTCTGCTGTTGCAACAAAAATTGGGACGACTTTGCCTCCATTTCCAGCTATGATGTTTTATCCCCAGACTTTTGCAGGAGCGTATGAATTCATGCGTCCTCCTAGCTTAAATGGAACAATTTTTTATCTAGGGCCTGCAGCAACAATTAATATTACTGCAACTAATGGAACAGCTTCTCAATTATTTGGGTATATGCTAATGGAGCAGGGAACAGGATTTCCTATAGGGAGTAATGCATTTGGAAATGTCTCATCTGTTCAACTTGTTGTTCCAACAAACAGACAATATTCTGTTATGGCTATTAGGATGAATAGCCAATTTGTGCAGTATAATAATACTATCTGCAATGGCAATTATATGAACAACACTGCTTGTCAAACTCCCCCAAAATCTAATTCTTCAATTAATCCTGCAACAGAAGGTCAAAGAATTGATATTGTTATGAACTTGGCGATAAATAGAGTTTATATGAATGGCTGCATTAATGTGACTGGGAATTCTACACCAATAACAAATATAACTTCTATTTTGCCTAGAATGCTTCCTTGGACAGGGTTTGTTCCTCCAATGAAACCTGATACACAAGATATTAACCTGACTAATACGGGGCAATTAAATTATTCTGATTCTAGATGTCCTGGTGCTATTGCGTGGTATAATATAAGTTTGCTTAATTCTAATTATTTAGTTGAGTTTTATGGAAGGAATTCTACTGCAGACAGTGCAGCAGAATGGAAAGGCGCTTTCCAAAATGTCAGCTTTGAAGGACAGGTAGCTGGAACAAATAACAATATTAATGTGACTCTTACAGGGCTGGCAGGGAGTTTTGTAGCTGCGAGTGGCTTTGGTGATGTTAATAAAAGTGAGATAACTATAAATATCCAGAATTCAAGTGGTGGTAAAATAACTGATGATACCCCTCATGTAGATATCCATGTTAGGCATCCTGTTTTTGGAGAGATGACTTATATTATTGAAGATTTTTCAAATGGAACATTCACACTTTCGCTCCCTGCAAGCGCAACTGCAAAAGCGAAAATATTTTCTAATAATGCGCCTCCAAAAGAAAAGGTGCTTAATTTAAGCCTATCTATAATAAATATAACTTTGACTACAATGAGTTCAGGAAATTCAGGATTTAAAAGAGTTAATTCCTCAGGAGGAATAGAGGATATGAATATCACAAATTCAAGTTTTGATATGGGCATGAATTTTGTAAGAAACACTGCTGATTGTAATGTAATAAACTATTCAAATTCAAGCTGCTCTTTGTCAAGTTTTGATGCAGATAATTTTAATCCATTTAGCGCTCTAGTTGCTGGAAAAGTTAATATGGAAATGAAATTGAAATCTTCAAATGTTTCAATCACATTCTATAATTTTGATATGTTTTCTGCTAAACAACCTCCAATGGAAAGTGTTATGGACAATCAGGCAAGTTCTGGCTCTTCTACATCTAATCAGATATGGCAGTTTGGAAGTTTTGTGCCTCCAGATGTTTATGATTATGCTGTTGTTGGAATTCCGTATTCTGACAGTGTAATAAATGATTCTGCAAATATGAATATGTCTGTTCCTATTTTATACGATGAAAATTGGAATGTTGCATGGAACTATAGTGCAGGTCATAGACTTGTTAATTTAACAACTTCTATTGATGATTATCTTGATAGCTCAAATAATAGGTCTTTTAATTCTAGCGGATATAGAGATTTATTTAATGGTGGAATCAATTGCAATAAAACAGATTCAAATATAAGCGGCTCTGTTGCTAGCGTTTATTGTTATGTTAATACTTCTTCAAATATGATTTATATGAGAGTGCCTCACTTCTCTGGTGTTTCTCCTAATGTTGTTGGAAGCACTCCTGTCAGCGACAGCTCATCTCCTAGCTCTTCCAGTTCTAGCTCTGGAGGCGGAGTGACTGTTGGTGGAGTAACCACTATTGTAAGCGAGAGTCAGTTTAATGAAGGGTATACGAAACAGTTGGCTAAAAAGGATAAATTAAGATTTAATGTTTCAGATGAAACACATTTACTTGAAGCTACTGGTATAACAGCTTCTGCTGCATCAATAAAAGTTACATCAGACCCCCAGACAGCAGATTTAAGCACAGGAGAAACAAAAAAATTTGAGCTTACAGGCGATAATTTTTACGATCTTGCTGTAACTCTTAATAGAATAGTTACTTTTGGAAACAGCACTTATAGGGCTGAGATAATGATTAAATCAGATTTAAGTTCTGTTGTGGTTCCAGAAGAAAATGCCGAAGAGCAGTCATCATCTGGAGGGGGAATTACTGGCGGCGCTACAACTGGCGAAGGGGTTGAATTAGAAAAGAAAGAAAATAGCGGCACTTTGTTTTTCTTTATTTTTGGTATTTTAGTTGTTATTGGCATTGTAATCTTTATTCTTTACAAAAGAAATACTCATTATAAGCGTCATGGTTATTAATCTATTTTATCTATTATAATGTCTGGAGCATAAGGATGAGTTGTTGATTATAATACTAAAAATAAGATTATGGTGTAAAGGAATGCCTATGATAGACATTGTGAGTATCATATTGTTATAAATTCTAAATTTTCTGCCTGCAATAATTGATTGATTTTTATCAATCTATTTATATAACATTATTTTTCTGAATAACAGAAATCAAATCTTAATAAATTCCAGGAATATATCTATATCTTACTTTTTTGCAGTATTCTTTATATTCACTGTCTAAGCTAAGATGTCGCTCTTCTGTGATTGTTCTTAAATGATATATGAGTGACCATCCTGCCATGCTTAATACTGCTGTGAGCGAGCCTAAAGGAATGACTGTGAGCCACCATGCAAGATTCTTTGAGATATAGGCGGGATGCCTTATTATTGAGTAAGGAAATCTCTTTACAATACCTCTATTTGTAAGGTTTGAGGATTTTGTTCCAAGCGCAAATGTTGCGCTTAAATACACGGCTAAGAAAAAGAGTATTCCCAGCCTGAGAAAAAATGTTGCTGTTAGGCTTGTGAAGTTGAAATAATCATCGGCAGACCAGCCCAAAAACGAACTTACTAAATCGTTAAAAGGAGGATAGCATGCAAGGGCGACTACCCATCCTAATATGGTTGGCTCTACTGACCTTATTTTGTTTTTTAAGGAAGAAGATTCAAAAGCATAGCCAAATGCGAAAATTAGCGTGTCAAGCATGAATACCAGCGTCAGCGCTAGCGGAAATACAAAATTATTGAATCCAATTATGCTGAATACTGATGAAAAGCTTATGTTTGCAGCCTGATTTTTAAATGCTGAAAAATTACTAAAGAAAAAGTTAAGCATTATTGGAAGAAAAAAGAACTTTACGGCTGTAAAAAGTATCGCGTTTTTTTCTTCTGGAAGAGTTTTTGTGAGTTTCTTGTGTTTTAGGTCTTTGAAGAGTTTTGCCGCATAGCCTATGACCAGCAAACCTTTGCTTTCTTTTGGATCTTTTGATGCCAAATAAAAAATCAATCCAAACAGCGTGTATCCTGCTGCCAGAATCAAAAGCGCTGTCTTTGTTTCATGCCTTATGAATCCAGAATAGTATGGAAGATTTAAGTATATTAATATTGCAAGCCAGATGAGAATTAAATTGCTAAAGTAAGGGAAGAACTTTCTTATGTTCATTTATCAGTTATGATTTATTGGTTTAAATGCTTTAGGAAAGCTTAAATTTAATGATATTTTTTTGAATAACAAATTATTTAACTTGAGTTTTTATTCTTTTTTAATGGATCATTTAGAATTAGTCAAGAGCACTGAAATTTATAAGAACTGCAAGAACATTGTTGTTGGCAAGGGAAATGAAGATGCAGATATTCTCTTTGTCGGCGAGGCTCCCGGAAAAAATGAGGATGAGCAAGGACTGCCTTTTGTTGGCAAGGCGGGGAAGAATCTTGATGAGCTATTGGCGAAAGTCGGATTAAGCCTTGAAGATGTTTACATAGCGAATATTCTGAAGTGCAGGCCTCCTGAAAATAGAAACCCTCTGCCTGATGAGATTAAAGCCCACACTCCCTGGCTTGTTAAGCAGATAAAGGACATAAAGCCAAAAGTCATATGCTCTCTTGGGAATTACGCGACTAAGTTTTTTCTTGCAGGAGGAGATGTTGACTTAATGGACTCTCAGCCTGGAATAACTTCTGTTCACGGAAAGGTCAGAGTGATTAATTTTGAAGGAATGGATATAAAACTTATCCCTCTTTTTCATCCTGCTGCAATAATATACAAAAGAGAGCTTTTGCCTTTATGGGAAAAAGATATGGAGATTGTCAAGAAAGAAATCGTCCAGAGGACTTTGTAGAATGTACGACGTGACAAAAAGCTATAAGGATGAAATTTTGAAATTAATTAGTACAACTCATGAGACTAAAGACGTTTCTGTTAAGAATGGAATCATAGTTAAGAAATTTAATTTTCCAGAAGCATGCTCTACTGATGGGGTTGGAACAAAGGGAGTTTATCACTGGCAGCAAAGAAGCTTTAGAAATGCGGTTTTGGATGCCTTGGCAATGAATCTAAATGATTTGGTTATGTCTAGAGCTCGTGCTTACAAACTTCAAAATCATTTGATTTTGCCTGAAGATGATAGAGAGTCTATACTTGAAATTATAAAAAATTTTGTCAATGAATGCAAAAAAAGAAACATCGCTATTACTGGGGGAGAAACTTCTATACATGATAATATTAATGGAATGGATATAAGCGTTACTATTGATGGACTAATTGAAAATCCTAGGAAAAATAAATTTGAATCTGGAGATATTTTAGTTGGAATAAAAAGCAATGGATTGCACAGCAATGGATTCACTAAAGTCAGGGAGCTTTATGGAGATGAATTTAGGCCAGAATTTATTGAACCCACTTTAGTTTATTCTGATGCATTGTTGGAAATTGGTAAAAAATTTGAAATCCATGGGATGATGCACATTACGGGAGGAGCTTTTTCAAAGTTAAAAGGGGTTTTAGGAGATAATGACGTACTGATAAAACCCCATACTTTAAAACCCAAGAATATTTTTTATGAGATTTATTCCAAAGGAGTTTCAGATGAAGAAATGTACAAAACCTTTAACTGCGGTGTTGGTTTTGTTTTAGGGGTTTCAAAGATAATTGTTCATGGAGTTGTTTCTTTGCTGAATAATGCTGGCTTTAAATCTGATATTATTGGAGAAGTTGTTTCTGGCAGCGGAAGGGTTCTGATTGATTCAGCTTTCAGTGAGAAGAAAGTTGTGTTTTAACCTTTATGAATTTATAATGCGCATTGCTTGTCGGCTTCTTGCATTTTTCACAGACTTCTTTTAAGGTGTAAGAATTGCAGGAAAGGCATTTTTTGAGTTTGGTAGGCATTTTAGAACTATTTCAAATTCATAATATATTCTTTAAGCCTTGGGTGGAAAGAGATTGTGAAGTGTTTCTCCAGGTCTTCTGGCGCAACCCACTTCATTTCTTTGTAGAATTTCCATTGTTTTTCTTTTCCTTTAAAAACTTCACATAAGAAGTATATTGCAAGATAATCTTTTCTTTCAGGATAAACTTTGCTAAAGACTGTTCCTAGATTTTTAACTTCAAATCCTGTTTTTTCTTTTATTCTTTTTTTCAGGGTCTTATCCATATCTTCTCCGTGATGGAGCTCTGTTCCCGGAAAAAACCAGGTTAATCCTTTTAGCTCTGGATCACTGTCTTTGTCTTTTCTTGCAATTAATATTTTTCTTTTTGCTGGGTCGAAGATTATAGAGACCAGAAGAACATGAAACGGGTCTGTGCTTTTTGGCTCTTTTGTATTTTCAGCCATGTTAATTCATCCAAAAATTAGTATTTAAGTGTTGTGTTTTTGAAATATTTATTGCAAAGTGAAACATGCTTTTTCATTTACCTCTTGAGAATGCTGAAAGTTTATCCGTGATTTCCTACTTTATTTCCTCTAAAAAAATCTCTGACGGAAGTAGCTGGGAACACGAATGGGGTGGGGTTTTTCTCTTCTTAACCTGATTATAGAAGGCTTGTATCTTGGGGCTTCTTTAAGTTTGTTTTCAATTATTTTTGGCTTATCTTCTTTTCTGTGAACTGGTCCAGAAAATACAATTATTCCTCTTTCCTGTCCGTCCCATTTTGGTCTCATTGAATAGATAAATTTGCTTAAATCATCTTTCCAGTAATCTGGAGTATACGGAGAAGGGTCTACAACATAAATATCTGCGCTGCCATTAGAGAGGTTCTCTTCAAGCGCAGCCAGAACAACATAATGCCCATCCTTTCTTCCGCTGAATGGCTCATATCTCATATTAATTACTACGTCTTCTCCTTTCTTTATACAGTCAATCATGCATTCTTTCATGTTTCTTTCTCCAACTTCACTTGGACGAATTATTTTAATCTCCATTCCTCCCATAATCTTTCTTAGATTTTCTCTTACTGATTTATCGTCGAGGTTTTTAAGCTGAAATCCTAAACGAGGGTCCTTGTGATTAACTGTCCTTTCCCTTAATTTTCCTCCGAACATGTTTTTGTCTCTTTTATCAATGTGAACTCCTGAATCGTAGGCTATATCATCCAATCCAAACCTTTTTTCATGCTCTATTCCGTGCCTGTCCGCAACAATTTCTGCCCAGGTCGCATAACACAATTGAGGTTTTTGGTTTTTACTGCGGGCTATAGGATTGTAGTAATGTAATTTGCTTTCGATTTTTTCCATAAAAATACCATAAACGAGAGCTTTTTAAGACTTTTCCTTTTAGCTCTTAAAACTCTATTTTTCCTTAATGCTAAAATCCAGGCCTGATTTTTTTGCCTCTTTTTCTATTAAATCCAGAGTTTCCCTTATTTTATTGTCCGCTTTTTTCGGGTCAGTTGATTCTGATTTTATACAATAGTTTCCTGCAGAAATATATTTTATCTCTATCTCTTTATCTCCAAGCATTTTTTTTATGAGCTCTATTCCATCTGGCTTTATTGTGGAGAGCTTGAAATTTCTTTTGATTATGAAGATTTTTTGTTTTTGGGTTTTTATTATGCTGATTATTTTCTGAGCTGGTTCTTTTCCTGCGATTTTCTCAAGCTCTTCAGGGTTTGTTTTTGCCTCTTCTAGAAAATCGACAAGCTTTGTTTTGTTTTTTATACTGAGGATTGCAGATTCCGCTTTGTCTCCAAGAATGCTTTTTACAACGCTTATGAAACTTTTTTCCTGCTTGTATGATTCTAAAACTTCTTTCTGCTCTTTTTGAGTTACTCTTCTTAAAGATAAGTCTATTCTGTCTCCCGAGACTCTTAGAACTTTACAGACTATTTTTTTCTTTGGAACAACATAATCTCTGATATTTCTGATTCTTCCAGGAGCGATTTCTGACGTCATTATTGAGCCTTCGCCGTCATCTTCTATTTTTACAAAGACGACTGTTCCTACTATTCTATCTACTGTACATAAAATTAAATCACCTTCTTCCAGGTTTGCCATGAAATATTGAGAAATAGGGGGATTTTAAATGTTATGATGATTATTTTGAAGTATAGTATTGTTTAAAATGCAAAGATTTTTTTGTGAGTAATGGTTCATCTTTTTCAATGCAATGAGATAGCACATAAGTATTTTTCTAATGTCAAGAAAGAAATAGATTTAGCTGGGAGAAGCCCTTATATTAAATTGTTTCTTGCTTCTAGAGACAAGGGCAGTGAATCTTATGCAAAGGTAATGATAAAGAAATTCACCGAAGCCGGCATAATTTCTGATTTAGCCAGGGTTGATTCTTACGGAGAGCTTGAAAGAAAGCTTTTCTTGCTTAAAGATGAGGAAGAAGTTACAGGAGGGTTTGTCTTTTATCCAATTAATTTTTCAGAGGCTAAGGATAGCTACTTTATGAGCATTGTGCCTGAATTTAAGGATATAGAAGGTTTGAGCTCGCACAATATTTATCGCTTATTTCGCTATGAAAGGAATTTTCCTAGAAGCGGCTGCAAAGCAGTTGTTCCCTGCACTGCTAAGGCAGTAATAAAAACATTGCTGGATGAGAATGTTAAGATTGAAGGAAAAGATGTAGTGATACTGAATAAATCTTATGCTTTAGGCGCGCCATTGCGAAGGATGTTTGATAATCTCGGAGCTACTGTTACTGCATGTGACATAAACACAAAGAAGCATTCAATAGAATATTACTTGAAAAATGCTGATATTGTTGTCACAGCTGTTCCAAAAAAAGAAGAGCTTTTTGATGATTCCTGCTTGAAAAAAGGTGTTTCTGTAATTGACTGCTCTTTTGAGGGGAACTTTGATTTTGAAAAAATTTCCAATGTTGCCGGCAATGTCAGCTCAAGGCAGTCAGGAAATTATATCGGGCCAGTTACAACTTCAATGGCTGCAGTTAATACCCTTTATCTTTTTAATTATGAAAATTATTTAAGAAGCTCTAAACCTTAACCATTTCAATTTCAAGATTTTTTTTTAAAAGTTCAATAAATGCAGCTTCGTTTTCCTGGCTTATTATTGCTCCTGCTGCGGCATCATGACCTCCAACTTCTCCTCCCACCTGGCTTACTACTCTCGCTAAAACTTCTCTTAAGTTTCTGCCTTTTCTGCCAGCAAGCCTTGCAGATATCTTTATTTTATCTTCATAGTGAGCCATGGTAATTATCGCTGTTCCTTCGTCATAAATTGAGGAGGATGAGAGTATGCTTGCAACAGTTCCTACAATTGTATCTTTTATTTTTTCTTTTGTATTTATTATTACAAAACCATTTCCCATTATTTTCTCCTGTTCGTTGGCTATCCTAAGAGCTTCAATGAGATGCTGCCTGTATTTGATGTGTATAGCCTCTGCTTTCTTTTTTGCTTTTGGAATCTCCATAAGGAATTGAAGGGCAATTTCTGACTCTCCAAGCCTGGAGCACGCATTTACTGCCGCGCTTATTTCTCTTGCATCTTCCAGTTTGTTAAACATCTTTATTAGAAAGATGTCTCCAATAATGTCTTTGTATTTTGCTCTTGGATTTCTCAACATTATGGCTGTGACGAGTTTTTCCATTTCTTCACTATCTAAATCAATTATGCTTTTATATTTTCCAGATTTTGGCGTGAGATTTATGTCTCTTAGAAGCTCTAGAACTCCCTTTGCATTTCCTGTTATTCCTGGAATAAAAGGAGAAGAAGAATATTCAAGGACTCTATTCAATGGGCGCGTTGAAGGATATATTAAGAGGCCCCTTTTTCTTTTTATCTCTCCATCTTCAAGTATGCCGTTATTCATCTTGTCTATCTCCTTCTCAAGCAGATCTCCCACCATTCCAAGAACTGCAAGCTTTGCAAAGTCTTTTGCTTTACTGCATAGCTCTTTGCAGAATAAATAAACAAGTCCAGAAGAGCTTATTTTTTGCGATTTGTGAAGCTCCGGATTGATAATCTCTATTTCATCAGGTATTTTCTGCGAGATTTGATGATGGTCGATTATAAAAACTTCTTTTAAGCCGGCGTTTTGGATATGGCCTAAAGAATTAGAAGCCAAGTCCAGAAAAAGAGTTAGTTTGTTTTTGGGAATTGTTTTTATAATTTTTTCTTCAAGGCTTTTTGTTATTATTAATGTAAATTTTTTGTCCAGCAATTTAAGAGTTTTTGTCATTATTGCTGCTGAGCTCACACCATCAGTGTCAAAATGGCTTATTATCTGAATTTCATTGTTTTCTGCTTTTTGGAGAAATTTTTTAGCTAAGTGGCAAATTTGCTTCTCTAGAGATTCTTTTATATCACCCATTTTAAAAATTTTATTTCAGAGGTATATTATGGTACTTTTTCAGCTTCCGCAGCTGCGCGAAGACTCTGTCCTTTTCCCGCATAGACTTTTTATCTTGTTTGTTGTTTTTATAGTGCTTTTCTATTTTTTCCAGTTTTTCTTTTATGTTTTTTATGTCTGGTATGGCATAAAGATTTTTTTCTTTAAGTATATGAGATATTTTTTTTTGATAGTCTTTAGGGTGAATTTCTTGGTTTTTTAATGCCTGCCCTATTTTTTCTGCAGTTAAGCCTTTTTCCGCCAGCTCTATGATTTCTTTCTCATATTCTGATTGAGAGATTTTTTTTATCTCTTTATTTGAATCTTCTTGCTTTTTTGCCGCTTTTTTGGCTGTTTTTTTTGGCATGTCAATTAAATGCTTTGGCGTGTTTTTAAAGTTTGCTGTGAATTTTCTCGAATTTTTTCAGGGCTTTTATCTGCCTTGAACTTAAATGAGTCAGGGGTCTTTTTTCTGATACTTTTTTTATTGCTTTTTCCAGCGTCAGCCCTTTGTAAATGAAATATGCTGCAATTAGAGCTGGAGATCTTCCGTGTCCGTATTTGCAATGCACATATGTTTTGATTTTTCTCTTTATGAGCATGTCTAGAAACTTAACTCCTAAGATAAGCTGTTTTTGGCTTGGAGGATGGAAATCTTTTGTTGGGAGCCATAAGTAATATTGGACTCCTTTTTGGGAATCTAGATTCTCTTCTTCCAGGCTTATATCTGCTCTTATTCCTTTTTTCAATAGTGATGGCTTGAATTTAGGGATACAGCACAAGTTTGTTCCAATAAATATGCAAGGGGTTATTTCATCGAATTCAAATTTTAATTCATGATTCATTCTTTAAAAATGAAAAATGCGGTTAAATAGTTTTCTGGAAAGTTATTTAAACAGAAAATCTTTTTCTTTATCATGGGAGAGGTAATTGGAATCATTAGCTTAAAGGGAGGTGTTGGCAAGACTTCTATTGTGGCTTCCTTAGGAGATGCTATTGCCAGCTTTGGGAAAAAAGTTTTATTGGTTGACGGAAATCTTTCTGCTCCAAATCTAGGCTTGCATTTTAACATTGTTGATCCTGAAATAAGTTTGCATCATGTTTTGTCCAGAGTTTCTAAGCCTTTGGATGCTGTTCAAGGTCTTGAGAAATGCGATATACTTCCTGCCTCAATACATCAAAAATCTGCCGCAAGCCCTTTGAAGCTTAAAGACAGCATTTACCCTTTGAAAAAAAGCTATGATTTTATACTCTTAGACTCGTCCCCTTCTTTAAATGATGAGACTTTAGGAGTGATGCTTGCTTCAGACAAAATACTTGTTGTTTCAACTCCTGATCATCCCACACTTAATAATACCATTAAAGCTGTCAAGCTTGCCAGACAGAGAGGCACTCCTATTATTGGATTGATTTTGAATAAAGTTTATGGCAAGAATTTTGAAATCCCTATAAGCCAGATTGAGAAAACTCTTGATCTTCCAGTCATGGCTGTTATTCCCCATGAGACTGATTTTTTGAAGTCGCTTTCTGAATTTGAATCTCTTGTTGGAAAATACCCTAAGTCTAAAGCAGGAGAGGAATTTTTGAGGTTGGCTTCTGTTCTAGTTGGAGAAAAATACAGGGGGCCTAAGTTAAGGGGCTTTGTAAGATGGCTTGCCCCTAAGAGACAGGATGTTAATAGGGCGCTGTATTATGATGGATTGTTCAGTTAGTTTTTTAAATTGATTCTGGTTTTATTTTTCATAGCCCCATAGTTTAGTGGTCAAGAATACGGCCCTTTGGTGATGTTTTAAAGTGTAACACTCCTCGATGAAAAACATCAAGGAGAGGCCGGGACCCAGGTTCGAATCCTGGTGGGGCTATCTTTATAAAAAATGTTTAAGCAAATTTTTGAGAGATATAATAAAAAAAGCCCCTTTACTTTTATGCTTTTGATGTTTTCGGAAGCTTTTTTAGTTTCTGTGGTGGCTTTGCTTTTTCTTGATTATATAAATCCGGAACCTGTAAGGGAGGTCCTTCTTCTTCCAGTTTTAATTTTGATATTTGTTGGAATTTTAATAAGCCCCCTTCTCGAAACTTTTATTTCACAGACAATGGCTATTTTTTTAGTTAAAAAGTTTAAGGGTAGTTTCGATCTCCAAGTTTTAATTTCCACATTAATTTTTCTAATTTTTCATTTTGGAAGTGGATTAAATGCAACAATTGTTGTGGGTTTTATTGGTGGAATTTACTTTGCTTACACTTATGCTTTTATTCTTGAGAAAACTAATAAACATCATTTGGCATATTGGCTTACTACTTTGTCTCATTTCTTGAGAAATCTAATTGCTATTAGCTTGTTTTTAATTGGGAATAAAATCGCGCCTTAATGAAAGTTTATTTCAAGGGTCACTACAGTCTCTTTTTGAACCGCAGTTTGGACAAATAATTTTGCATTTTATTTCTTCTGTTTCAGTTCCGCAGATTATGCCTGTTTCTTTTTTGTTTGGGATTTCTATTGGCATTTTATCATTAGTACTTCTCTTTATCTCTTCCTCTATGTTTTTTCGGAAGAAAAAATATCTGTGAACTAATAATTATTTTTATAACGTCCACGTTTTTCAACAGCTTTTAATCTTTTAAGAACTTTTTTTGATTCTTTAGATAATTTGTAGCCTCTTTCAATTTCTTGCCAGAGAGTTTCCCAATACTGGAAGTGCTTTGCCTCTAAGGCTTGTTTAAGCAAATGAAGATCTACTGCTTTGTCTTCTGCTTTTTTACTTATGTAGCCTAGGCCAAAATCTATAAAATAAAGACAACCAAGGTTTTCTTTATCAAACTTTCCTTTAATTTTGGGATTATTCCCATACACCCCTTCTGAAGATAGGTTCGCTTCGCTCACTGATTTGTTATTAATTGTTAATGATGAGACCTTTTTTGAAGTGGGTTTAAGGAGAGATATTTTATTATTAATTGCTTTTTTTACATAATCAAAATCTTCAACCAAAATCATGTTAGATGTTGTTAAATCTCCGTGGATTATATCCGCGTCATGAAGTTTTGCAATGTTTTTTCCTATTTCTCTGCAGATATTTTTTTGTTTTTCAAACGAAAAAGAATCAAGATTTTCTGAGAGTTTTTTTCCATTGATGAAAGGCATTTTTATTCTACTTGCACCATCTATGCATGGTTGAAAGAAGGGTTTTGGAGAGTTAATTATCTGTGATGCTTTTTCCAAGAGTTTTGATTCTGATTTGGTTCTTTGTTTTCTTATTTTTTCGTCAAGTTCTGGAAGCCTGTAGCCTTTTTTTAGCCTAGTCTTTATGATAAAATTATTACTTAGAATTATCCTTGCCTCTGCCCCTTGTGCTATTATTTTTTCCATCTTATTTTGTTGTTCCCCATTGATTGTCAAACAATATGTTTTGAGTATGATTAAATTCTTTATCTTTAATTATAAATCCTCTTACTTTGCCTTCGTAACTAACAAAGGCTACTTTATCATGATATATAAAAATGGCTGTTTTTGTGACATCACTATTTTTGATGAATTTAAATTCAGAATTTTTAACATCTTTGTTCTTTATGAATGCTCTTTCTTCTTTAGTATCACTTAAAATTGTTTTTGTTCTAACATTCATTTCTTTTTTCTTTCTATAATAAATTATTGAAAATACTTCCGAGAATTCAAACCATCTCTTACCTGCACCAATAATTTTTACTATTTCATTTTTTTTGGATATAATGTCATTTGTTACCCTTTTTACTGCTTCTTTTCCCTCAAAAAATTCTATGTTATACACAGATTCATGATATTTTCCTATTTCCTCCAGTTTTGGGATTATGCTTTTTATCTTTTGTTTTTTTTCTTCTAGAATATTTATCAATTCTTTTGGAGGTGTGCTTTGAAAGAAAGCCACCCCTTCTTTTTTTATTGAAGAGATAAGACCTTTCTTTATTAGGTTTTGAAGAATTCCATACACTGTTGTTCTTATCTGACCAGATTGTCTGGAAATGTCTTTTACATTTGCACCGTCTTTATTTAAACATGAAATGTAAACTTTTATTTCATTTTCATCAAGGTTTAATTCTTTTAGCTCTTCAATTATTTTCATAAAATGTTTAGTTAAATCCATTATTTAAACCTTATTTAGTTGTCGAAATCAGACAAACAAAGTATAAGTATTGCTATATTATGTTATTATTAATTAGTAGTTACTTAGTAACTGCGCAAGCAAATAAATTAACGGAGAAAACAAAATGAAAAAAGAATTGAATGATTTAAAGAATGATTTTCTAGGTAGACAAAAGCTTAGAAAGAGATTGAGTGGAAAAGTAGATAGAAAACTTAGTTTGGCCTATGTTTTTTATCCTGAAAGAAGAAAAATGGATATGTCTAACCTGGCAACTCTCTATGAACAGGATGTTGGATGCTATTTAGGCAGAGCTGTAGAAAATCTAGCCCCTTTTCCAACAACATATGTTAATGAACCTCCTTTTCAACTTAGAATGTCAATAAGTTCTGATGAGGTTTCAAAAAAGTTAAGCAAGGTTTTGGATTTTGCAGATATAGCTGTAAATTCATATGAAAATTCCACTAAACTGAGATGGAAGCTTAAAGAACCTACTTTGAATTTAGTTTCTTTAATAGACCAGTTTGGAAATGATTTTATTAATAAGTTAGGTCAAATAAGATACTCAAGTAATGGCTCTTATCATCCTATTGATAAAAATGTAAGTGTTTTTGGAATTGCTAGAGGAAAGTTTGAGAGATTGGTTCCAGTAATTGAGTCATACAAACTTGAGAGGATAGTGTCTGTACAAGATCAAAAAATAAAAGAGTACAAACAAAATTAATTTTTATTTTTTATTGAACTTATTATTAAAAAGATCAATGCGATTATTAAACTAATGTCAACTATCAAACAATATTTGCAATAAGCCTTTAGAACAAAGAATTGAATTGCTATGAAGTAAACTGCTATTGCAGACCCTAAAACTAGCAGGAAGGTTATCACTTTCTTTTTTTTATGAGTTGGGTTTTTTATATGCGAGAGCAATATGAGAAATATTGCAGAAAATCCTATTATCCCCATATAACTGTTTTTTATTCCAAGTGTAAATGCATAAGCAGAATTAAGAGTTACATCACATCCAGAATTAGGATCACATATTTCTGGAATAGGCTTAATAGAGATGATTATAGAGCTGGCTAAAGCTATTGTTATAAGTCCAAGGATAATTTCATATTTGTATTTCATTAACCTTTTTATCATAATAATGCTTAAAAAGTTTTATCTTGACTTTATTTTATGGATTTAAGCAAGAAATTGTATAGTTCCAGCTTTGAAGAAGAAGTTTTCCATCTAAATGATGATAATAAACATTTGAACAATAAAGATTATTTTTGGTATCTTGAAAAAGTAAGAGAAAGATTTTTAGCCGAATTTGGATGGAGTGATAAATATTTTAGAAATGAAAAGAACATTGCGCAAACTAGGAGGGGTTATATTGGAGATATTAGGTATAGGGGCTCTTTTAAAAAAGGAGATATTATGCAAATTGGATTAGAAATCACCAAAGGAAAAATGGGCTTTTTTCATATGACTTTTAATTTTTATGATGTAGGGGGAAAGCTGATTTTCAATGCAACAAGTAGTGATAGATTTGTAAAAGTTGAAGGAGATAAAGAACTTCCGATTCCTGTGCCAGATTTTTTTCTTGAGGCGTTGAGAAAAAGGAAAGGTTAATTTTTTATAGTTGTTTTATTTGTTTAATTCATGAAGAAGAGCGTGGGAAAGAGGCATCCTTTAAGGGTTTTGAATTTAATTCTTGCCGCGATTGTTGTTTTTGAGCTTATGATTATTGGAAATGGATATAGCATTGGAAATGCGATAAAGAGTATTGCGCCGATCGCTTCAAAGAGCTTGGATTCTGCTTCCAGCGCCTCAACTCAGATAAAAGTAATTTCCTGCACCCCCACTCAGGAAATCTGCGACGGGAAAGATAATGACTGTGATAAACTTGTGGATGAGGGGGGAGTTTGCGAGGTGGAATTGACTGGAACTTTGGAGACAATTGTTGTTGATGATTTTGAAAACAATAAAGCAAGTTATTTGTATTATTTGAATGTTAATGGAAAGAAATACGAATTAAAATTCAATGATGAGAAACCAGTAGTAATCAAGGATGAGGTTAGTGTTAATGGTAAGTTTGAAGGGAATAAAATTGTTGTTGATTCTTTGAATAGAGTTTCAAAAACTGGCTTACCTCCATGGCCCGCTACTCTGGGGGAACAAAAATATATTGTAGTTTTTTTGAGGTATGGCAATTCTTCATACAACAATAATACTTATAATTTTACACAGGAAACTTTTAATTATTCTAATGAATGGATGATTAATGCTTCTTATGGGAAATCCTCTTTAAATTTGACTTATTTTGGAGAATTTATTGTTCCTTATAATTTAGATACCCTCGGTACATTTACGAATTATTCTTTATACCTTCTTTTAAATAATTCTGTGGATTTAAATAATTATGATGGAATTATTGTGTATCACCCTAACACACCCTATACTTATGGTTACAGTGGAATGGCAACTCTTGGAAAAGAAAAAGTAGTATTTTCTAATAACACTTATCAACTTTATCAGATTTGGATGACAAGACCAAATTTTCCTAATCCAAGTGATTTTGGGATTTTAGTCCATGAAATGGGTCATAATTTTGGATTAATGCATGCAACTACCTTTCATTGTGGGATATATCCAAATCAATTTCCATTCATTCTCCCTACTGCAGGAAATTGTAATGGTGTTGAGTATGGTGATTACTATGATGTTATGGGCAGAGCTGGATTTAAAGAACATTATGGATTAAGAAATAAGGCAGTTGTGTTGAAATGGCTGAATGATTCTAACGTAATAACAATCACGCCTTCATTGGAAAAAGAGACTTACTATTTAACACCTATAGGAAATGCCCCTACTTCTGACTTAGACTCAAAGGGAATAAAGATGCATTCTTCATGGAAACCTTTTAATGATTATTGCAACCAATCCAATACTTACTATTCTTATTATTTAGAGTATAAAACATTTAACTTTACTAACAATGATTTCTGGGATTTATTTTATGGAAATGAAACATTTTATGGCTTGAATATATCTAATATTAGCAATGGCTTGTTAATAAAAATTGGAAGAGAAAATTTGTTTTGTGATGCTTATCCTGATTATTATGAGTTTGCAGGCACTCACCTTATAAGTATGCATCCAAATAGTCGCACTTGGGTAAACGGTGAAGAAAAACTTAGGGATGCTTCAGAAGTTTACGCTATGCTGTTAGAAAAAGAGACTTATTTTGATCATGATAATTATGTTGCAATCACTCTCACCAGTGCAAATAAATCAATGGCAACAGTTTCTATAAAACCTATGGATCTATCTTTTACACCAGTTCACGACGGTCAGATAACATATTCAAGTCCAAATTGGATTGTGGATAGCAATTCTACTTTAATGCGTGCCCAAAATGGAGTGTATACTTCTTACTTGAAGTTCAACACACCAATTCTTTCAAATATTAAGAGTGCAAAGCTAAAACTTTACAAGTCAAGCACAAACACACAGAAGCATCAGATATTTAAGATTAATGACTATGAAAATTTTGGGCAGGAAGATTGGAATCAGCCAAATCACCAAATAATTCAAGATATTTCTTCAAGTCAAAATGTAATTGAGATTGATGTTAGTGATTATCTTTCTTCTCCTGTTAGCGCATTTATGATTACTGGCAGTGCCGATCCTCCTGGGCACATAATTTATTATTCAACATCAGAAGAGTCAAATAAAACAAGAAGACCTGTTCTTGAGATTGAACCTTATGTCAAGTCATACCTCTGCGGAGACGCAGATTCAAGCGGAGCTGTTGATGTTTCAGATTCTGTATATTTGATTCAGTATATTTTTGCAGGTGGGCCTTCGCCAAATCCTCTTTTAGCAGGAGATGCTGATGGCTCTGGAAGTGTTGATGTTAGTGATGCTGTGTTCTTGATAAATTACATATTTAACAACGGAAATGCACCATGCTCTGCTCCCCCTGGTTATAGGTCGTCTGATTATTCAAGCTGGGATTATCAAGATGTCAATGATTATCTTATTGGAAAGCAGAAAGAAGCTGCTAATTCTGTTAATGTGAATGCTGAGTGAGTCAAAAAGGAAAGATTTATATATCAATTGATATATTAAAGATTATGGGAAATGAATCAATTAACTTTGCAAGAAGCCCAACACTTGATACTGTTTTGATGGTTGAAAAAACAATAGAAAAACATAGTGGCGAGCTTAACAGAACAGAGATTTGGAAGAAACTCCCACGAAAGGTCATGTGGCAGACTTATATTTTAGTTTTGGATTATTTAGAAAATATAAACAAAATTGGAATTGCAAAAAATGGAATTTTGGTTTATTTATGGAATCCAAAAATAGCCAAAAAATATATGAATATGAAGGGTGTCAAGTATAATGATTAGAAATGAACAAAAGAGTAATTGTTAATTTTAAAAATCCTTAATTAAAAGAGAGTTTTGATGAACTTTCTGAAGACGACCCCTTAAAAAAGAGAATCAGGAGAGCTATTGATGGGATAAAACAAACCCCTTTAAGTTATGGCCAGCCAATAAGCAAAAATAAAATTCCTAAAATTTATTCTAATGAAGGTTTTACTAACGCTTTTTGGGTTGATTTAAGCAAGTCTTGGAGATTAATTTATTCCCTTACATCAACAAGTGAAGTTGAGATCTTAGCAATTATTTTAGAGTGGTTCACAAGCCATAAGGATTATGAGAAGAGATTTAAATATTGATTTTAGAATTTCCTTCTGTTCAATCTAAAACCTCATTTTTTTCCCGAATTTTTTTGCAAGTTTTTGCATTTGTCTTTGAGAGAATCCTTTTGACGGGTCAAACTCTGATTGAGATTTCATCATGTCATTGAGAAGGTCATGCTGCTTCAAAAGAGCGCGAATTTCAGAAGTATGAACGCCTGCGCCTTTAGCAATTCTTGAAATTCTTGAAGTTTGTTTTTTGATCACTTCTGGATTTTCTTTTTCTTCTTTTGTCATTGATTTTAGGATATGTTCCCATTTTGCAACTTTGGTTTGCTGGTTTTCCAAAAGATTATCTGGAATTTTTGCTTTTCCCAAGCCAGGGATCATTGATTTTATTTTGTCAAATCCTCCAATCGAGTTCATGGATTTAACTTGTTCAACAACATCTTCAAGAGAAAGTTTTCCCTGTTCTTGCATTTTCTTCAAAGCTTCTTCTTGAGATTCTCCCGTCGCTGATTTTATTTTTTCTATTAATGACTGCAGGTCCCCCATTCCAAGAAGCCTTGATAGGAAAGATTCTGGATTAAATTTGTCTATATCGTTTATTTTCTCTCCTGTCGTTATAAAATAAACTCCGGAATTTGTTTCTGCGCATGCAGTCAAAGCTCCGCCTCCTTTTGCAGTTGAGTCCATTCTTGTTATTATTACACCTGTTATGTTAAGAGCTTCTTTGAATTCTTGAGAAAGTTTTCTCGCAGATTGCCCTATATCTGCAGGGATAACAAGAATAGTTTCTGTAGGCTTTATTTCTTTATTTAATATTTTTATTTCATCAATTAATTCTTTGTCTAGAGTGTGTCTGCCTGCTGTGTCTATTAATATCAAATTATAATCTTTCAGTTTTTTTTCGAACTCTTTCCATATTTTTACAGGATTTTTTTCCTTGGGGTTGACAAAGCATGTAAGCTTGTTTTTTTCAGCCAGCTGTTTTAGTTGGTCTGTTGCAGCTGGCCTGTGGACATCCAAGCCTAGCAACGCAACTTTATGGCCTCTTTTTGCGTAGTAATTCCCGAGCTTTGCAATTGTTGTTGTTTTTCCAGCCCCATAAAGTCCAAGAAGCATTATCCTGTTCTCTTTTTCAATGCTTAATGGTTTTTCTTCTCCAAGCATTTTCAAGAGCTCATCGTGAAGCAGCTTGATTATGTGCTCTTTTTTGTCTATTTCTTTTATTCTTTCATCAAAAGCTGTTTTCCTTATTTTTTCGGATATTTCTTTTACCAATGCGATGTTTACATCTGCCTCTATTAGCGCTCTCTGAAGGTCTCTTATAATAGAATCAACAAGATTTTTGTCAAGAAAAAGGGCATTTGCTATCTTGTCTGTTGTTCTTCTTAGCACTTCTCCGAGCTTTTCAAACATTTTAAAAACCTACGGTTTTTGATCCCTCAAGCGACTTCCTCTTTCTGCCTCTGATGGAAATCATATTAAAAATAGTGAATAGATGGTTAATAAATTTTGGGTTTAGAAATTAAACTTTTTAAAGAGGTGTTCTGCAGTTGCAACTCCAAACATACCTATTATTAAGCCTAGAGTGACTCCAACTTCATTGTGGTTTTTTGAGATTATTCTCTGAATAGCCATTATAACCACAACCGCAGATGAGAAAATGAAATAAGGAATTCTCCAGGATTTATTCTGGTCTATAAAAAACCATATTGCATAAAGAGCTAGTATTGTTCCTGCAATATGATTTGACGAGTCGAACAATATATCTTTGCCAAAAACTTTCATAGGAAGATATTTGAATATAATCTGGCCTATGATTATCAGTATTGCTGCAGTCAAGATTTTTTTTATATGGTTTTTTTGAGCCATAATTTGGATAAGGAAAAAGGAATTATAAAGCTGTGGTAGCTATATCTTGAGAGCTTTCAGGGATGGAACGCTTATGCAAAATGGGCAAACACACTTGGATTAAGAAGAATGGTTGTTGGTAAAATCTATACACAAAATTCACAGCCCTAATTTTTCAACAAACTTCTTTTTATCAAAGATTTCGAGATCGGAGTATTTTTGGCCTGTTCCTAGGTAAAGAATCGGCTTTTTTGTTATATAGCCTAAGGAAAGGGCTGTTCCGCCTTTTTCATCTATGTCTGCTTTTGCAAGTATTATTCCATCGATGCTTATTGATGAGTTGAAGGCTTTTATTTGCTCTACTGAATCATTTCCAGTTATTGCCTCTCCAACGAAAAGCTTTAAGTCTGGTTTGCAGACTCTTGATATTTTTTCAAGCTCTTTTAAGAGATTTTTTTCTGAGTGCATTCTTCCAGCTGTATCAATAAGGACGCAGTCTATCTTATTTTTTTTTGCGTAGCTTATTGAATCAAAGCCAACAGAGGCAGGATCTGCGCCATAATCATGAGAAATTAATTTAACACTTAGTTTTTCAGCATGCACCTTTATCTGCTCTATTGATGCTGCTCTGAATGTGTCTGCAGCCGCCAGCACACAAGAAAGCTTGCTTTTCTGAAGCAAATTAGCTATTTTTGCGATTGTTGTTGTTTTTCCTGTTCCATTTATCCCGCAGAAGAGTATTACATAAGGCTTTTCTTTTTTTCCCATGATTTTGTCAGTTATTGAAAATGGATCTACAAGAATATTTTCTATAGAGTCTCTCAAAGAATCCTTTATTTCAGAGTCAAGTTCTTTCTTCAAGATTTCCCTGTTAACAAGGCTTCTTTTCAGGCTTTTTATTATTTTATCAGAGACTTCATAGGCAACATTGTTCTCAAGAAGAATCATTTTAAGATCTTCTTCATACTCTTCGAAATCTTTTTCTGAAATTTTAGCTTTAGTTATTTTAGACTTTAATTTTGCAAAGAAGCCTTGTTTTTCCTCAATTTCTTCCTTTTCCTCGATTTCGTGAACTTTTTCCTCAAGCTCTTTTTCTTTTGCGTGTTTTTTCAGAGTTTTTGTTTCTTTTTTTATTCCCTCAACTTTTTCTTTTAGAGCCTCAAGATCCGGCTCAAACTTTTCCTTCCCAACTTCGAATTTCATAGGAAGAGGAATTTCTTTTATTTTTTCAGATTTTTCACTAGACTTTTTAAGAGTTTTTCCATCCTCTTCTGTTTTTTCAGCCTTTTTTGAAAGGTTTTTTGCCCAGCTTTTTAGCTTTTCTTTTAGTTTTCCAAACATGTTTTCTTGATGGAGAGGATTATTTATAATATTAACTATTAGGTTCAAAAACTCTTGAAGTGTTCGCCTGTTTTATAAACTGGCTTGAATTGCAATGATTATGTGTTTGAATAAATTAAATCTAGCAGGAGGTTAAATATAGCGTAAATGAATTAAGATGAAAACAAATTTAATGAATGGAATTGCTATTTTTGCGATATTAGCTTTGCTTATGTTTGGAATTATTGCTGCTGAATCCGGCTCTTCTGAAACTAGTGTTGGAAGTACTGGTTCTGGAGTTGGAATTGGCAATGGCGGTGGAGGTGTCGGAACTGGTGGAGGAGCTGGTGGTGGAATTACTACCACACTTCAAGTTTCGCCTTCAAGTCAGGTAACAACAGATGGGACAGCTGTCTATAAAATAGTTATTACAGATCCTCATCCGTTTCCTTGTGTTGGAAGTGAAACTGTGGCTTGTGTTTTAGGATTTCCTTCTAGCTACACTTACAAACTAAAGTTTGAATCAAGTGATAGTGTCAAAGGATATTTTGACAAGGAAGAAGTTGTTGTCAAAACTGGAGGAAGTGAAACTGTAACTCTTAAAGTTAAAACAGAAAAAATTGGATGGCACTCTTTTATAGTTGAGGCTAAAACAAATGATATAACACTCTTGGGAAAAGGTTCTGTAACTTACTTGGGTGGAAGCACAGAACCTAATGGTAATCTTTTTGTTGGAAAAGGCTTTGTTCTTGGTAATGGAGAAAGAAATGCAAAACTTGTTGAAATGACTGTTCTTGGAAAAGATGGTGTTTTGTCCGGCAAAATAAGTGTTGGCCAGGAAAATTTCAAGATTAAAGGAAGCTTTTCAGAACTTGCTGTTGATGGAGTTGATTTCGGATACACTTCTATGGTTATTGATTTTGATTTAATCTCGCCTAAAACAGGAGAGGTAGTTGGGAGCTTTGAAGGAAATGTAAAAGAATTGGATAATTTTAAACTTCTTAGAGGAACTTTAACTCATTATATAGAAGATCAAGTTTTTGTTTGGAGTTTGACAGCTTTTGGAAAGTCAAAACCTGAAGTTATTGGAGTGCCTATTGGAGAAGGGTCTACTACTATTGAAACAGAAGTTAATGGTGTTGTATCTTTTGGAGGCTCTGGATCTAGTTCAGAAGGAACAAGTGCTGTTGCAGGCTCTACAGAAGAAGAAACAAAAATTTACATAAGGCCTGTTAAAATAGAATCTAAGAAAATCTTTTGGTTTATTCCCAATGGAAAGAAAGTCAAGATAGAAATTGTTAAGGGAGAAGAAGTAACTGAGTCTGAAATTTCTGAAAATAGCGATAAAGTTATTGAAGGATACAAAGTTTCTGTCGGTTCTTTGGAAGACGAAGGCAGCATTGAGATAGAAGTCGAGCAAGAATAAGGTTTTTTATTTTTTATTTTTTTCTTTCTTTTTATTTTTTTCGAACTTTTATAAAATATTCAATTCTTTTAATGCTTTACCAACCTCATTTTCAATTTCGTTTAAGTTTATGTTTTCATAGCCTTTTAGAATTCTTATTTTCAATTCAGCTTTGACTCTTTTGACAATTTTATTTTTTATGTAGAAAGCATCTTTTTCTGGCAATGGGACTTTTATTGGATTAATTTTTTCTCTGTAACTTTTTGCTATTTCAAAGCTAGTTATAAGTTCTTTTCTATATTTGTCAGCTAAATATTCTTTGTCCTTTTTAATAGCCCTTTCTAGAATTATATGGACAATTGAATTGATCATATTTCCAATAAAAATATCAATTAATTTATTTCTGTTTTGAACCATTTTTTACACCTTCAAGTATTTTCCTAGAAACTTCATTGTACATCGATTTGTATTTTTTAATAAAGTCTTCTTTATTTATTAAATTCTGTCTTATTTTATCAACATCTAAACTAAATGTTACTTTTATTTCTTTTTCAATAGAATCTCTACTAATTTCTTTATTCTCCAAGAATAGATATATAACAACCATATTTCTCAAAGAATAATATTTTTCATCACCATTAAGAATATCAAAGCTGTCCATTAATGTTTTACTCTTCAAGAGATGCAAATCGAGCAGCTTGTAATTTATTTTCTTTTTCATTTTGTAAATAAATCTTTTTTTAGATGCGCATTTGTTCAACATTAGCTTGTATAAAGGATCTGTAGATAAGCCAGCCAAAAGTTCTTCATTTGTTAAATAAATGATGTGTGATTTTATGCCTGTTTGACCATCAATTTCATCTTTTATGCTTTTAAGAGATGAGAATTTTACATTACTTTCTTTTATAATTATTATATCTATGTCATTAAATTTAAATCCTTTGTCTAAAAAAGATCCTGTAATTATTATATTCTTATTTTCAATTTTTTTGTCTATAATTTTAATTATTTTATTTATTATCTCTTCTTTTATTGGTTCTAAATCTTTTAAATTATGGGAATAAAGTTTTTCTGTAGGCTTTTTTTCTATAAGCTTAATAACCACATATTCTCCAATATTAAAGCCAATTCTTTTTTTGTTAATATAGATTTGGTCCATATTACTTCCTTTACTTATTCTTGATATTATCTCCATATTACGTAAAATTACGTAGCATTTATAAATGTTCCTTTTTTGATTATATTGGGCATGATTTTACTTGCATTTTTTGACTTTATATCTGTAATTTATTAGTATTTTAATGTGGATTAATGCTTCATCTAAATTTTTATAAACTTGGAGTTTCTTGAAATTAAATGAAATTAAATGAAGAGGTTTTATTTACTTATTTTAGGAGAGCCAAATGAAAGGAGTTTTGGTTATACTTGATGGTTTAGGGGATCTGCCTTGCCAGTCACTTCAGGGCAAGACGCCTTTAGAAGCCGCTGAGACTCCCAATATGGATTTTTTAGCTACTAGGGGAGAGCTAGGGCTTTTTTACACTGTCAAGCCTGGTTTTATTCCAGAGTCTGATGAGGCAATTGTCTCTATTTTTGGAAATGATTTAATTAAGAGCACAAGAGGGCAGCTTGAAGCCAGAGGCACTGATTTAAAGCTTGTCAGGGGAGATTTGGCTTTAAGGGCTAACTTTGCTGCTATTGATTCTTATAAGGAAGGGAATATCATTGACAGAAGAGCTGGAAGAACTCTCACAACAAAAGAAGCTGAAGAGCTTGCTAAAGCTGTTAATTCTCATGTAAAGCTTTCTTGCAAATTTGTTCTTAAGCCGACAATTCAGCATAGATCTGTTCTTGTTTTTAGGGGAGGATTTTCAGACAGCATTATTGGAAATGATTCGACTTATATTCAAGGGCAGTTCAAGCATTCTGATAAAATAAGGCTGTGTTATCCTAGTGATGATGAAGATAATTCCCAGTACAGTGCTAATGTTGTTAATGAGTTTCTTGAAAAGGCTTACGAAGTTCTTGATGTTCATCACATTAATAAAAAAAGGAAAGGTAAGGGATTATTGCCTGCTAATTTTTTGCTTGTCAGAGGAGCTGGAATAGAACCTCCAAATTTAAAGCAGTACGGGAATTGGGTTTCTTCATGTTATATGCCTTTGGAAATAGGTTTTTCTAGAGTCAGCGGCATGCAGGTAAAAAGTTTTGATTATCCTAAACTTAAAGGTGTTGATTCTTACGGGAATCTTTGGGATGCTTTGAGAAAAGCCTGCAAGTTTTCTGTAAAAGTTATAAAAAAATACAATAAAAAAATAGATTATGTTTATGTTCATTTAAAGGAGACAGATCTTCCCGGACATGACAATAAACCTATTGAGAAAAAAGACATGATAGAGCACATTGACAAGACTTTATTCAAGTTTTTGAGGAATTTTGCCCCTTCTAATAATATCAAAATTGTTGTTACTGGAGACCATGCAACTCCTTGCAGGCTTAAGTCTCATTCTGCTGATCCTGTTCCTGTTCTTTTGTATAATAGCAGCATTCCAAAAGAAAAAAGATACGATGAGAAAGAAGCTGCTCGCGGAAGTTTGGGAAAGATTGTTGGAAAAGAATTCTTTGAGAAAATTGGGTTTGATAAGTAGAATGTTGAAAGAAATAAATTTATATTAAATTATGGAAATTCAAATAAAGGCATGCCTCTTCCTTCTAATATGGTTCTGGAACTATCTTTTTTTTCATTATTAATTCTTGAAGCAAAGAGATAGTGTCCTACCCCTCTGTTTTGAGGTGTTTCATCCTTAATTTTATAAAGTAGGTCTCCCGGCCCTCTTTGTTCTTTTTCTTGATTTTGAGATTCAGCTTCTTTTTTTGAAGTGTTATTTTCAATCCAATAAATTTCTCCTTGCGCTGGAAAGGGACCAAGCCAAGGATTATCTTCTAACAATTTTTCTGTTGTTATTTTGTTTCTTTTTGCTATTTGATCAAATGCCTCGCCGTATTTTATTGTTTCTGGCTGGTCTAATGGCATTACAACTATATCTCCGACTTTAAGGCCTGATATAAGCTCTCCTTTTGCATTCATGTAAAAAAGGTCTCCGTTATCTTTTGCAATTTTGTAAGCTGCAGATTGACTGTTAAAATATTTTCCAGCAAGACTGAATGCGCTTTCTCCTTGAGTTGCCCTGTGATAAATTTTGTTGCCGAGAATTGCGTCTTGGGATTTTTGAGGTTGGGTTTCTTCTGGAGCGATAAATGTGTCAAATTTGGGATTTTCACCACGTGCACTAATTGGTACAAGTGTTATTAATCCAGTTATTGCAAGAATTTTTCCTAGTGTTTTCATGTCTAAATCTTTATTTTTTGATATTGAATTTACGATTTATATTCCCTAGTCATAGATATGTTCAAAGTTTTCTTTTTTTGAAACATCTTTTTCTTTGTAAATAACATCACCTTCTTTTAGCTCTTCTTCATTCCATGAAAATTTTATTCTTGCTTCTGTTTCAGTGATTCCCTGCTCTTTTGCAACACTTGCGTATGTTTCGCCTTTCTTAACCCTTAAAGGCGTCACATTTTTTAACATGACTATATCTCCTTCTTTGAAGTTTGAAATTAAATTTCCTTTATTGTCATAACTGGTTAAATCAAATTCCTTATTCCAATCTGCAATTGCGTAAGCCATTACAGGCTCATTATAAGATTTGACGGCTAAACTAGAAGGGCTTTCTCTTTTTTCAACAGTGTACCATGTTGATTTGCCATGATAGTTTTCTAAGGGAGAGTTTTGGATTTGTTGTTGGATTTTTTTTGGATAATTGTAGATATCGCTTATATCTTTTCCACGAATACTAATCGGTACGAGTGTAAGCAATCCTGATATTGCAAGAATTTTCCCTAATTTTTTCATATTAA
>ERZ1292632.1013-Hain-H43-01um-R2-1013-length-29510-cov-7_pt2 | contig 27710 bp, 43 predicted proteins | sample MGYA00564407_ERZ1292632 | MGnify/ENA primary metagenome ERZ1292632 (study PRJEB36523, sample SAMEA6512637) | groundwater metagenome | collected 2019-01-08 | study: AquaDiva: Metagenomics assemblies of 32 groundwater samples | reverse complement strand
ACTTTGGGCACCCCGTGTATGTCGGTCCGCTGGGGGAGGGTTCCCGTGGTGGTATGCGTGGGGGAGTATGGTGGTATGCGTGGGGGAGTATGGTGGTATGCGTGGGGGAGTATTGTAGGACTCGATTTAAGACGCCCCGGATCGGGCACGGGGTCGTTTGGGGTTTCGAGGAGTGTAGGCCGGGCGTGGCGAGACAGGTAGGCTGCGGAGCATGGTGTGTGATCGATCATGTCCCGGTGACGACAATGGCCCGTTGGTATCGGTGACGCAGTCCGATCGGTTCGATCTTGCCGGCCCAGAGATCGAGAATGGAATCGACGGCCTGCTTGACGTGGGGCTCCGGATGAACCCGGCGGCAAACGTAGTCGTCAAATATGACGATCGAGCCAGGTCGGAGGCATTGCCAGGCGATGGCGAAGTCCTGAACTACACCTGGCGCCGAGTGATCGCCGTCGATGTAGAGGATGTCGATTCTTGGATCCCGGCCCGGCTTGGCCTTAGTCAACCACTCGGGCATGAGGCGTAGGCCAACAATGCTTGGCAATTTAACCCATCGCCAGCGGTCGCCCAAGAAGTCAAGGCGCTCGGTGGCCCGGCGTTGGATGGCGGTTACGGGATGGCGGGCGCGGTCTGGCCAATACGGATCAATTCCGAACCCAATCGACATGGGATGCGTAAGGATGTTCCGCGCTACCCAATCAGATGATGCGCCGGCCCAACACCCGATCTCAACGTAGGTGATTGGCTTGCCGGCGGACGGCAGGAGAAGCGGGCAGAACTCCCGTCTGACCCGTCGGAACCACCGGTCCCAGCCGTCAACAATGTCCTTCGGGACGTTTCTCCAATCGGTTTCGCTATTCACCTGCATCGATCCATTTTTCATTTGGGTTCATTCCTCCCTGTTCGGCCCGGTCAATGTCGTCTGGGTTCCAGGATCCTGGCCAGTAAATCTCGACCGCAATACCGCTCTCCAACACACGGAAGCGATGCCAGACCAGAGCCGGAACTGAAAGGGTTTGTTCCGGGCCGACCTCGACCGTCTTGTAGGGTACGGACTCGTCTGGGTTGAAAAACTCGACGGCAATCCGCCCGGTGGCAACGTAGAACAGGTTGGCCTTGTGGAGATGCCGATGACGTGAACAGTATCCACCTGCGATCAGATTCAGGTAGTGGACATCCCAGCTTGATCCCAGGCCGATGCGCCGGGTGTCTCCCCAGCATTTCCGCTCGACCGCGCAGGTTTCATCCGAAGTGACGTGCTGACCGATGCGGTCGGCAACGGGAGGGGTATTCATGCGAATGGATCCGTTTTCGATTTCAGGGCACCGAGGCGGCCACGGAGCGATTCTTCGTCCGCGATTTCCGAGTTGAGCCAAGCCATCTCGGCCGGATCGGTCGTGCTCGCGACGGTGGTTCGTCTGCCTCGGATTCGCGCGGCGATCTCTGAGTCCACGGCTTTCAATGTGGCGTCAACCGCAGCGCTGGACTTCCGGGCAGACGTTATTGCGTAACGGACGGCAAACACGAGCGCTGTCAGTCCGACGGCCGCCAGGCCTAAACTGACTCCCAGAGGAATGGAAACCGATGCGCGACCGGTTGCCGCTTCCGCTGATGCCGCGGTCTGGCCCAGTGACGATCCTATTTCCAGCGTCTCAGCGAATGGATGGGAATTGGTTCCGGACGGACTTGGGTTGATGGCGATCTCGACCTGGTTCGATGCCCCGCTGACCGTGACGTTCGGCATTGGATGAGGTTCCGCGCGCTTTTCCCCTTCGATTACTCGTCGGACAGTCAGGTTCTGCTCAGATGACAGTCGGTCCGTCGTCTTGACCGCGGACTCCTCGCTGCGCTTGGTTGGAAGAATTGAGCATCCCGCGATGAGGCTCAGCACGATGAACATTGATACTGGTTGCGCGAGTTTCATTTCTTGTCCTGTTTGTTGTCGAGTTTATCGAAGATGCGCGTCTGCTGCTGCTTCAGATCGTCGATGTTGCTTTTCACGACATCGAAGCCACGCTCCATTTGCTTTTCGAGCGCCCGGAACGATTCCAGAAACTCGGAGTGAGTCGGATGCCTTTCGGCTATCTCTGTTCGAAGCTTTTGAAAATCGGTTCTCACAACGTCGATTCCTTTGGTGTTGTCGTCAACCTGGCTCCACAACCGCTTGAATAAAATGCCGGCCAAGACTTGGGTTAAACTGATGGCAATGCCGCCTCCCCAGACCAGCACTTGTTGAAGGGTATCGTTCATAATTTGGATTCAGCATGTAGCGCACCACCGCGATTGTTATGCGTGCCTTTCGTTCGCCGCATTTTGCTTACTGAGTTCAAGAACCGTTCGGTGCATTGCCTCAAGCTTTGCGATCATCGCTTCCCGCTCGTGGTTAACCGATTTCTCAATCTGCTCGACCTTCACCGCGCTCGCCTGGGCGGCGATGTGAGCAAACTCTGTCTTGACCAATGACGCCCGGGAATAAAACACCGCGATGGCCGCAAGCACTGGGGTCACTGCGTAAATGATCATCTGGGTTACGACAATCAAGTCCGATGGTCCGACCGCCTCTTTTTTTTCGGCCAGAATTCCGATCAGTTGAGCGACAAGATTGGTGTCCATGTCAAATTAGTCGAGCTTGAGAAGGCCGTGAATGGCCAGAATTTTCAACCACCTCTGGGCTCCTGGGTTTTGCTGCCAGGATTCTCGGTTCAAGTCTTTCTTGCTGAAACGATGCAAGCCGGAGACTTCGACCGTGGTGTTTGCCACGGCATCCATATCTTGAGCCCACTGGCGATAGTTTGGATTCGTCACTTCGATTCTTCGGATGCCTTTGCCCGCGTCTCGGTCCCAGATTTTGGACCGGGCGATTTGCGCCGCCTTGGCGTGAGGCGAGAGCATGACCAATGTCGTCGCGGCTTCAATGACCGCGTCGCCGTCGAAGTGGAGCGCCTCCAACGCCGCCGTAATTTCTTCGACCTCCGCGTATGTCTTGGTGACTTTGTCCGACGGGCTCGGTGGGTTCATGTCAAATGTCCCCCCCGCACTTTGTTAAGCGTCGAGTTGTAATCCCCCTGAGTGACCGCGGCGTTGCCGGTGAAGTTGGCAAATTGCGCAGCCAGCGTGATGAACGATGCGACCTTGGCCGCCGTGAGATTCTCAGATGCGACATCCCCGTCAACGATGGCGTCGGCACCACCTCCGTTGTAGGTCCGATCAAAGTAGATCGAGCCGATGTCTTCCGCTTCATTGGCCGCTTGAGCAAGCTTTGTGGCCGTAGCCCGAACCTGCGCCGCAAACTTTGATTTCTGTGACATGATGATTCCTCGGTTGATGGTTTAACTGGTCGCGACAAATCCGAAATTCTCGACGTAGGTGAGCAAGGTGTTGAACTTTGTCGTGATGTCGGCGAGCGTCCCGTCCGCATCTACAATGTGCGCCTGACGAGCAATAGGTGTGGCCCCAAGTACTCCCAATTGAGCCGCACTACCGCTTCCTCTCCCCCGGAAGACCTCTCTGGCCCCCGCGCTGTCCGCCGCCTTGAGAATCAGATCCCCAAGCCAGGATGCTCCGACTGTGCTTAACGTCGATTCGATGAATCCTGGAATGACGTTGCTTCCAGTGCTGTTTTCAACCTCAAACTCGACGCCAACGCCTTGGCCAGCCGCCGATGTTCCCGACGTAATGTGCGAAATTCGTTGGGCGTAAGTGACGGCGTTTGTAACAGCATCGGCTATCTCGAGATGGTGTAACCGATCCGGACCAGTCGTCCCAATACCGAATTTTCCGTCGCTTGTGATTCTCGCTTTTTCATCGTACGTCGGATTGTTATTGTTCGTAAAGAACGACAAGTATCCCTGCCGACCGCCATCCGTCGTATTTTCCCGCGCAGACAAAATAGCTGCCAGAGGTAACACTCCACCCGTGCCGGAATCTTGACGAAACCGCAATCCGAACTCTGTGATGGACGTGTAGGCACTGGTGTTTGTGATGCTCACCATCGCCGCGGTGCCAGCGCTTGCAACATCGACAATTGTCGTAGGAACAGTCGCTCCAATACCGACAAAACCACCACCCAGCATTGTCAGAATATGTGTGCTGTCGTTATAGAACTGAAAAGCGGTTTCAGACGATCCGATTCCCGTAAAAGATGTGGCTGTATTACGAGCGACATTGAACCTTACAACCGGAGTCGTGTCGGTCGGCGTTGTCGTTCCCATAATACCGTAAATGGACAACGCTGTGGCGTCGCCATCAGAAAACCCCCATTGTCTCAAACCGCCAGTGGTTTCGCTGACCATATCAAACAGACCGTAAGTAGCAGCCGAACCCCAATTCGTCGTCGGCTGATTCACATCCGCGTCCGTCAATGCTAGATAGCCATCGCGTATATCGAGCCTGGCAGTTGTCGGAGGGTTTCCTCTCACAGCAATTGTCGTCGTCCCGATGCCGACGTTGCCTGTGCCATGCGGAGAAAGGATGATGTTCCCATTACCGGCTCCCGTAGCTATGGTAAAGTTTCCAGTTGTAGTTCCTATCTGACCGGATCCTACGACGTAAAACTTGCTGTCTGAGTCGATATACCAGCCGTTGCTCCCGCCGATCTTGAAATTGATTGCCAGAGAATTCCCAGTGTCAATGGTAAGGGCTCCGATGGATGTCTTGATTGTCGATGCTCCGATCAGGGAGATTCCACCGCTCACCTGAAGCGTAAGCTGAGCCGCGTCGGCATCCGCCCCGATTGACAACTGGCTTCCGTCATCCCGAGCGATTGAGTTGACCAACGTTTGGCCGCTCGTTCCGATGCGGGCAATTCGATTGGCTGTCAGACTTGAAATAACCTCCGGCCCGCTGGCGCCGTTGCCTCTCAGAATTCCGGTGAGCGCATTGGTGCAAGCGATGTCGTCGCCGCTCCGCCAATAAATACCCCCGGCCTGACCCAAAGCGCCAAGCGTTTCAAATACATCGTTGACCGCAGATGCGGCTGCACCGAATGGCTCGTAAATATCGACCCAATCGTAACCTCCGGCGTGTCGCTTGAGCCGATTATAATCTGAGGCGTCCTCGATCAGGTAACCCGTCGGAATCGTCCCGGAACTCGGTTCCGATCCCACCACCCCAGAATAATGCTGCCGCCATGTCCCAGGGGTGCCGCCGACGGTGCATCTGTACTCGGCGAAATTGGCATCGTGCCATCGTTCTTCGGCGACGTGAGTCCCAGTCGTTGGCGGGCCGATGACCGTTGTGGGAGTTCCGTTTTGGTAAGTCGGCGTGAATTCAAACACCTCTTCAGATAAAATCTCGAAATCGGTCTGACACACGGCCACTGGATCGCCTACACCTTCGATGTCGAGGAGTCTTCCGGGTGCTATTGTGCTCATACTTTTCTCACCTGAATCTGATCGTAGTTTAGGGATTTCAAGCCGTTTCGCAACCCGTAACTTCTCACCATGAAATCCGCGTTGACGTTCGTCACCAGATAGGCGCTCGTCAGCGTCGTCTGCTCTCCCGTTGGCGACACCTCGGTCGTGTCGTAAAGCGTGGCCCCATCGTAGCTTCGAAGCTCCAAAGAAATGCCGCTTAAATCCGTGGCCGGAGATTCGTTCAAAGGCAATCCGAACACGCTGCGAGCGCGGGACGAGTTGCTCCAAGCGACGACGACATCGTTGCCAGATGTCCAGGTCGGATGCTCGCCGTCACCATTCGCCCGAAGGTTTTTTGGCGGCAGCGGCAGAAGGCTTCGTGCGTTTTCCGTGTGCGCGACCGGATCCACGTCGGCCAAAGATAATTCCGCCACGCCGAAGTGAGTCTGAAACTTGTAGTAGCGCTCCGATTCGGAGAACGGCGGCCAGGCGTCCTTATCGAGCTTTGAGCGCAGTTGAATCCATACCTTGGCCCCGGACGCATGGCTTTTTCTCTCCGTGTCGTAAAGACCTCGGACCGTCTTGGCCGTGTAGGTAGTCGCGCTCGTGGGCGTCACGTCGTAAAGGGCCATGATCTCCGTGGCCTCGTCGCCTACAAATGCCAGAAGCTCGTGGTTGAGACCCGCCGCTTGGTCCCATTCATCGTCCAGCAGGTCGTCGTCCGGGGAAAGTATTTCGAACGAAATGCCCGTCGTGTCGTCAATGGGAAACGTGTCGTCTGAATAGTCAGCGCTCAATTTAGCCCGCACCGCGAAGTTGGAGAATATCTCAGCGCCCCGCCGGTCGCTGGCTGCAGAGTACGGGCCTCCTTGCGCGCTTGCCTTCCAAACGTCATAGCCGGTCGAGTAATCGTCTCCTCTGGCCACCAGCCACAGAAGGCTCGCCAGCGTCTGGGAATATGCCACGGCGTAAGGCGCATCCTGGATCGTAGCCTCGTATGGAGCATCCGGAGCATAAACCGGAGTCGCCGGAATTGTGTCCGCCGTGGGCATTGTGACATCGAGATTTGCCCAACCCGCATCCGAGACAAATCCGATGTCCACAAAGCGGCGGTCAGGAGACGGTTCCGTGCGCTCCGTGCAACGCATTCGCATCAACTGGCCGTCTCTGGTCTGAAGATCGAACACCGATCCCAAGGTGACGCTGGCCGCTGACGATTCTCGAAGTTGAAGGCGGCCCCTGGATTGCGGGCTCCCGGACACGCGCGCCAAAGCGCCAGCGATTGTCCAGGCCACCGCGTGTCGAGTCGCCCATTGCCGATCCACGTTCAAAGCCTTGTGGCGGCCGGTGATCAGAAAATTCGCCCGTTCGTGAATCTTGGCCAAATTTTCGCCACCTTCCTTTTCGTAATCGGGAAACTTGACCCGGACCTCGTCAAACGTCTCGGTCCATTGCTGCGTCTCAATCTCTGGGTCGTTTATCAGGCTCGTATCCCCGATGGTCGATACCGTTCCGGTCGTCGGCCTGGCCAGTTCAACGCCGAGCTTTCCGTCCGTGCTGGTCGGATAGCCGTCAAAGTATTCGAACAGTCGCACGAGGAGGTTCTTCATGTCGTCCTCGGTTGTAAGCATCGGGCTCACGCCCAGGTCCTCGGATGCCAACTGGCTAGCCGCGTCCGATAGACTGTCCAGGTCAAGCTCGTCTTCGGACCGGCCCAGGCCGTAACGATGATCCGTCCACCACTCCCATAGCGGGATAATAGGGTTGACGTCGTGATTGATCCAGAAACCAACTGGAAACCATGACGGGCGCCCGACCCGGCCCACCTCGACTTGGATATTCGGCACCGTCGTTCGATCAGGCCCAAGAAGAATCTGCTCTCCGATCAAGTAGCACTGACCGCGGTAGGAGGAATGATTCTGACCCGAGCCCGACAGCAGCGCGTGATAGGTTTGGGTTTCCGTGCCCCAGTGAAAATGGACGTTGCCTCGGTTTTCGATTGTGATCGTGACGAAGTCCGTATCATCTCGGTCGATGATGCCCGACCAAACGACCTCGTCATCAAATCGGATTTTGGTGATCCGGTCAACCGGGCCAGCCGACACAAGGCCCGCAAAGGACGCATAATAATTGTAGCCGACCGTCTGCCGCTTCTTGCCAACCTTCTCGGTTATCGGAGTCGTCTTGACGCCGAAGACGTCGCCCACCCATGTCACGCCCATCCACCGCGTTCCAGCAAACCACGGAAGAACCCGTCCGGATTCATTGCTGTCAACTCGCTCCTTCTGAGCCCCGAATAGTTTGGGCTCGTTCGCCGGAAGTGCCTTGCTGCTACCAAAAAGAAAGCTCATACGGTTTCCTCAGCACGAGATGAACGGTCGCCAAATACTTTTCAGACGGCTGCTCCACGTCTCGTCTCTCAGATCCGATTCTACCACGCCGTAGCGACGAATGCAGTGAACGAACTTTGTCTTTGCTACAACGATGCCAACGTGGTGATCAACGCGACCGACCTTGAACGTGATGACATCCCCGATGCCTGGTGCCGTCTGGACCTTGTGGAAGTATCCCGTTGCGGCCAGCCAATTGGTTACCGCGCTTTCCTGCAAATGGCTTCCTCCGTCCAGAGAGTATTCGGGTAGCGCTTGTGATTCCGGTATGGCGCCGGCCGATTGAAAGACTCGCAGAGCGAACGTCACGCAGTCGGCTCCAACACCCTTGATCGCGACGTGTGGGTAAAACGGAGTCCCGATCCATGACCTCGCCTCTTCGATAATGCGCTCAATCATTTCTTTCCGCCTTTCGTTTGCACCTTGATGGCCGCCAGAGTGAGATTGTCGCGCGGCGTTTCGTGTCCACCAAAGTTGGCCAGGTTGTTGAACTTTGAAATGCACGTTGAACGCTCGCCAGTGCATCCCGGGACCGCTGTGGCCGATGCTGGGATTTCAATCGATAGCGGATTGCTCAGCGTAAGCACGATTTGATTCCCGGATGCCGCGGCGCTGTCCGTGACAAATCCAACACGACGATCCAAGCCGGTGCCTGTTTCGATCCAGCCTTCCGAAAACCAGCCCGCCGCCAGCCCGGTCAAACCAGCTCCTTGAATCGTCGCCGTGCGACCGCTCAATGCGACAATGGACACGGACTTTTGATAACTCGACTGCGATGCTCGGCAAGTGTTCGCGTCGTAAACCCGATAGTTGCAGGTTCGCTGAATGAAGAAATTAGGGACCTTCGATTCGATGGCGTCTCCCCACTCCACACAACTCACCGTCACGCGCCGGCCCTTGAGCCTCGGATTTCTCACGGTGCCGTTGAATAGCGTCTCCGGTTGTCCGAAGTCGGTATCGGTCTTAAGGATTTCCACCTTCAACGGCACGTAAATTCTCAACGGGATGCAAAGTCGCAGCGGTTCGATCGTGTCATAATCCCCGGTGATGTCCACTGTGCCGCCAAGCTTTGTGCTCCGGCTCAACCGCGAATGCTCGATGCCGGCGGCCAGCCATAGCGATGTCGCGGCCGGCCCGGATGAGGACGATGACGACCGGGATGAGGATGAGGATGACGACCGATCCCCGGACGACGAAGATTCTGACGAGCTTGAACTTGATGACGATAGGCTGGTGGATGAGCTGCTCGATGCGCTCGAAATGTCTCCCGAGGACAGTGACGATAGCGATTGTGACGATGACTCCGACGAAACCGAAGAAACGGTGCCAGATGACGATGAACTCGACTGCTCGTCAATGGTCACGTCGTCCGGATGCGACGTGAATCTCCACACGACGTCCCCATCGGGCAGCGCGGCCGTGAACTTGTAAAGAAACACCGGCTCCGTTGGTTCCAAGATCGTGTCGTAATCGTTCGGAATCTCGACGACCCGGAACGTCCGGCGCTGCCAACGCTCGGCAAGAATCTCGACGCGCTCCGTGTCGTCGGCCAATCGAACCAGAAATAGCGGAACGATGTTCCATGTCTCGTCAACGGACTCAAAAGCCGACGACGATGATGATGACGTCGGGCCGACCAGTGACGATGACGACGACGAGCTTTCGGATGCTTGAGCCGTTGAGGAGCTGCTCGACGTCACGCTGGCCGCAGTTGATGAGGAACTGCTGCTGGACGTGACCGAGGCTGCGGTCGAGGAGCTGCTGCTCGACGATGAACTTGTTAACGATGATGACGTGACCGACTGGGCCGTCGAGGAACTACTGCTCAATGACGAGGATGACGACACCGATTCCGACGAGCTACTGCTTGATGACGACGTCACGCTTTGAGCCGTCGAAGAACTCGATGAAGATCGAACCGGGGTTGAGCTACTGCTGCTTGACGAAGAACTGCTTGACGACGTCACGCTTTGAGCCGTCGAGGAACTCGATGAAGAAACGCTTGTGCTACTCGACGAACTGCTGGAAGTAACCGAAACAGCGGACGACACGCTGCTGGATGAACTGGACGGATTACCTCCAGACGTAGATGACGACGACTCTGATGTCGTGCTACTGCTCGAGGTGACGCTGGCAGCAGTCGAGGAACTAGACGAGGAAACGCTGGTTGACGACGATTGCGATGTCGAAGACGTGATCGATTGCGACGACGAGCTTGAACTGCTCGAAGAACTCGACGAAGAAGATGTCACCGACTGAGCCGTCGAACTCGATGACGAGGATGAGGAGGAGCTGCTCGCCTCTTGCGCCGGCCAGATCGGTTCTATGGTCACCGTTTCCGTGCCGTCTCCGTTGTCTGACACCGCAGTGACGCGAGCCATCTGAGGTTGCCCGCCGCCGCCAACCTTTGTAATCCAGATGTAGCGATTGGGTTGCAGCGTCCACGCCGTGGCGGCGCCCTGCTCAAGAATTTTGAACTGCGTGGAAGACACTCCCGACTCGACCGCGAATTGCGCTTCAGGCCCCGGCAACCAAAACGGCCACGCCCGGCCCTTCAACCCGTCAAGGAAGGCGTCAATGTCCGTGATCTCGTCGTTTCGGAATTGCGAGCGAAACTCCCAGCCGTGAATAACGTGGTCTTGATGAATGTCGAGCAACTCCACGCCGAAGCCGATCTGCAATTGACGCAGATCGAAATTCCACTGGCCATTGACCGGGTCGGTCCAGTCGATGTCCCAGGTGAATACCGGATGGCCTCGCAGGTCCATTGTTCAATCCAATCTCAAGGCCCGGATGGATACCCATTCGATGCCGCGCAGTTGCTCACTGACGTAGTTGGGCATGTTGCTGAAAACGTTCACTGTGTCCAATGATCCAAAGGTATTCTCATCTACCGCGGTTTCCAACTCGAATTCCGCAAAGGTGTCGTGCTTGTTCACGCTCGACTTCCAGGCGTGTCGATCTTCCTGGACAAGAAAATCATATTCGTCCGGAGCGTTGAGTCCTTCCGGCGCGAATAGCTCCAGCCTCATTTGGCTGCTGCCGAGTTTTGTAAATCGAAGATACCACGCGCTGCATTCGGAATCTTCTGGCTCACTTACCCGAAGCGTTGCCGTCGTGCCGGATTGGTGAATCGTGTTGCCGCTCGCCTTGCCGGTGAACAATTGCCATCCCGCCGTCCACCAGTTGCGCACGCCGATACGCTCCCAGCTTTGAAGGTTGGCTCTGACTCCAACGAAATGCTTCGGGTGCGGAGATCCAAACGGATGGACCGTGCCAGAGCACAGGCCAAACCCAACACGGAATTGCTGTGTCAGCGTGTTCGGCGCCGTCCAGGTTGCCGCGCGGCTTTGCCGGAATCGCACTCCCAGATTCAGAATCGTCCAGTCTGAACCGACCAGCATTTTCCGAGCTGCGTAGCGGTTTGGGATGTAAAGCCCGTGCGTCCCCGGCGGAATGGCGTTTGGGTCGTCTTGGTTCCCAACCGGAACGATTTCCCCGATGTCGATTTCTACCGAGTCCGGCGAAGAACTCGACGAACTGGAACTGGACGAGGACGACGAACTGGAACTGGACGAGGACGATACCGATGTTGTGGATGAGGATGACTCCGATGATGCCGAGGATACCGATAGTGATGACGATGAGCTGGCCGACGATTGAGACGTCGTTGAAACCGAAATCGAGGATGGCGACGATGATGAGGAGCTTGAGCCGCCTCCCGATGATCGCGACGATTCCGAATGGCCAAGAGACGAACTTGATGAGGAACTCGATGACGAACTTAAACTAGATGACGACGAGGTTTCCGAGGCGGCCGTCGAGCTTGAGGAACTCGACGTTACCGATAGGTCGGTTGAACTCGATGACGAGGACGTTTCCGAGGCGGCCGTTGACGAACTGCTCGACGAAAGGCTGGTGCTACTGCTTGAGCTACTGGACGAAAGGCTGGTGCTGCTCGACGACGAAAGGCTGGTGCTGCTCGATGAAGATGCGCTTGTGACTGATAATTCCGTCGAACTGCTCGACGACGAAACGCTGGTGCTACTTGAGGACGATGATGAGGAAACGCTCGTGCTGCTCGACGATGACGTCACGCTCTGAGCCGTGGACGATGAACTCAGGCTTGTTGAACTCGAACTCGATGTGACGCTCTGAGCCGTGGAACTCGACGACGAGGACGAGGATGAAAGGCTTGTTGAACTCGAACTTGATGTCACCGAGGCCGCCGTCGAGGAACTGGATGATGAGACGCTCGTGCTACTCGACGAACTGCTGGATGACAGGCTGGTGCTGCTTGATGACGACGTGACAGATTGAGCGGTTGAACTTGATGACGAGGACGTCAAAGATGCCGCCGTTGAACTGCTCGAAGAGGACAGACTTGTGCTGCTCGATGATGACGAAGAACTCGAAACCCCCAGCGACGACGCCGAGCTTTGGCTTGAAAGGCTCGTCGAAGAACTGCTTGACGATGTGACGCTTTGAGCCGTCGAGGAACTGCTGCTGGATGACGATGACGTAACCGACTGCGCCGTCGAACTCGATGACGAGGACGACGAGGACGTGACACTGGCGGCCGTCGAGCTTGAAGAGCTGCTCGTTACTCCCAACGCCGTGGAACTTGATGACGACGACGTCAGCGATGCCGCCGTTGAACTGCTCGAAGAGGATTGGCTACTGCTGCTTGGTGAGCTGCTCGACGACGTAAGACTGGCCGCGGTCGAAGAGCTGGATGACGATGACGATGACGTGACGCTTTGAGCTGTCGAAGAACTCGAACTCGACGTCAACGACTGCGCCGTCGATGAACTCGAAGATGAGCTTACACTCTGAGACGACGGACTGCTACTGCTTGAGGAAGAAAACCCTCGCGATGATGACGAGGAACTCGACGACGCCGAGAATCCCAGGCTTGATGGCGAGCTGCTGGAAGATGAGCTTTGACCAAGTGACGATTTTGACGATTCGCTCGATACGCTGGTGGATGAGGCGCTGGACTCTGACAGCCCTTGAGAAGAAGAGCTTGAACTGCTTTGAGAAGATTGGCTGCTGACGCTGGATTCTGAAAATCCACGCGATGAACTTGACGATGACGATGGGCTTTGGGATGACTGCGAAGATGAGCTTATTGACGTAACACCGAGGCTCGATGACGAGGAGCTGCTTGAAAAAGAGAACTCAAGGCTTGATAGCGATGATGAACTCGACGAGCTGAATCCTGCCGATGATAGGCTCGATGACGAAGACTCGGAAAACCCCTGGCTTGATCGCGATGACTCAGAAAAGCCGACCGAAGAAAAAGAACTTGCTGACGATTTGGATGATGAGCTAGGCATCGCCTGCCTCTGTATCGACAACGCCGATGCCGCAGCGCGCCGATACTGGGGCCGACTCGTCTATGATTTCACGCCATTCGTGATGCCGAGCTTTGATGCGCGCCCACGCCGGCGCCACGGTAGAGCCTTCCAGCACGATGTCGTGAAACCCTATTAGCATCGAGTTCTCCGCCACCTTTTTGTAGTCGTGCCAGACCCACCGTTCAAGGTGTCGCGCGTCAATGAACGATGCGCCGTATTGCTCCGATCCAAGGTCCATGTGTCGGGAGTTCTGGTTTCGGAACTCTATCGTTCCGACCTCCGACTTGTAGAAATCGAAATCGCGGAGCTTGGCCGTCTGATCGTAGCCGACGCTCCCAAGATAAAAAGGGACGGTCGTTCTCAGGTAGGCATCTGCCGCCATCCATGCCCCTCCAGTGCTGGTTCCGATTTCCAGATACGAAGTGACTTTGCGCTTGGCCATGTGAATCAGCCACCGCGCAAACTCGTTTGGAAACTGAATGATTCTCAACCGGCTACCCCTCCAGTGCATCCGGGTGATTTTGCAATGCGGGGCCAGCACGGCCGTCAACCAGCTTTCGTCTGCAAGAGATTCTTGGTTCTTCCGAAATTGCCAAAGCAACTCGACGTGGTTTGTCGCGATGTCCATTTATTTTCTTTCCGCCTGAAGGACGGTTTCAAATCGCACTCCGTGCCGCCCGTTGATCCTGTCCCGGTTGTCAAAGTCGTGGAATTCGCAATTGAACCGCGCTCTGACGCAGGAGTCCGCTACCTGCGGTCGAGAGTATTGGTTTGCGTGAATGCGGCGACGCTTTCCGTAAACAGGTATCCCGCCGAGCGGAATAAAAAAGATCACCAGAAGAACCTTGTTCGTGCATTGCAACAGCCAATCCAATCCTGGCTGTAAATCGGCGCAGTGTTCAAGGACGTGCTGGCAATAGACAACGTCGGCGAATATTCCATCCTGGGGCATGTCCAGATTGCCGACTCTCCAAGTGTGTTCTGGCCAACGAAACCGGCCCAACTTAACGCATTCGGGACGGCTATCGACGCCGATAAATCGAAGCTCCGGCCGGGCAACAAAAAGATCGTGGAGCATGATTCGCTCGTTACCGCCGCCGAATCCTACGTCCATGATCGAATCAATTCCTCCCAGCCCAGACATTGACCGAATGACATTTCGGCAGTAGTCGCGTGCGTAGCTCCGTCGGCGCAAGCTGCGCAGATAACCGCTGGGATTGCGGTTTAGGTAACGGCTCATCGCTGCGTATCTAAATGCTTACCGGCCTCTGGATCCCGGTCGTGGTTCAAATGAATCGCTCCGGCTGTGAACCATTCCGGAAGAGCTACCCGACGACCGCCACGCTCAGCAACTCGACGCCGAAACTGCATGTCCGATTTCGGGTTGCTGCCGCGCTTCGTCCAATCCCAGTCCCGGTTTTCGTCTGGCGTCACGTAGTAGCCGCCGTGCGGACAATGACGCATGTTGATGATTTGAGAGAACCCTGCGCCGCAGTTGCGCATCCGCCGCGGTAAAAGCCTTTGCGCCAAAGCAAACGGCTCCGGCACTATGCGAGATTCGTCCTTCACGTATTCGCAGACCATCTTCTCAGCATCGTCTTTGAGATTGCTCATCCGACCGGTGCTCAACAAGTAGGTCGCCCGTGCGTGTTTGGATTCGAGTTCTGCAACAAGCCGCTCGAAGTATTCCGGGCAATAAACCATGTCCGAATCCCCGAACATCAGCCATTCGGTTTGGCAGGTTGCCAACTGCCGATTCCGGACCAAGCCCCGGAGTTGAAACTCGGCAAAGTCGCTCATCACAGTCGGCTTGATGTCGATCCGTCCGGCAAACAGGGCAACTACCTCTTCGGTCGTCGGGCGCCCATTACCTGGCATGCAAGCGACATCCACCCGCACCAGCCCCGGCTTGGTCTGCTGAGCCAAGCTGGAAAGCATCCAGCACAAACGCCGCTGGAAGTTGTGGCACTGGATGGCGATGGTTAGCTGGGGCGATTGCATTTACAAGAGCGCGTCGAATTGAACCTTGCTGTTGACGCCCAGATTTTGATTCCAAAACGCAACCACTTCAGATTCCTTTCCAAACTCTGTCCGAAATGGGTCTTTCGGATACGCTTCCCCAGGAAATAGTCGCTCTTGAATGCCGCATCCCACCCACAGCCGAAATCGCGTTCCGTCGTGGTTCTCTTCACGAACCATGCACATTTCCTCGCAATACCGACATGAGTCGAGCCCGTTTGGAATTGGTAAACTCACTTTACTGTTACAGTTTTGCTGGACGACTGTTTTCTCCGAAAAATGCAGCCTAATGCGACGCATTTCTTGGCCTTTCGCTTTCCGCGTCGATCCCGCTGAATCAGGATTGCGTAGCCACCGCCTGGGCTCCAACCGCTCATATTATCTCGGGCTAAACCATAATCGTTGGTTGACAAGTTTGACAGGCTCGTTCCAGAGGCACGCGCAATACCAACTGAGCGTGTCCTGACTTGGAATTGGAAGTCGCCCGCCGTTTTTCTCCGTGATTACCGCGGCAATCCTCTGCGTGAAACTCGTCCGCTCAATGTGAGCAAACGATCCAAACCGCATCGGCAGTCCGTTTCGATTGTGACGCACGCGGTAGTCTTTGACCGGGTCGTATCTTCGTTTGAAAAACGGCTTGTCTGGGCTGAACAGATTGTCTAGTCGGTGAAACCAGTGTTGATCCGCCCCTTCGTCGCTCTTCATTTTCGTGAATCCCCACCGATGCGAGACGACCGCAAAATTCTCAAACTCCGGCCAGTCCCACCATGACCGCACGGGCCGGGTGTCAACGTCGAGCTTCATCCAGTAGGCCGTCTTGACGTGCTTGGCCGCTCCGATCACAAACGCTGAAAGCATCAGCTCTCTCGGGTTTCCATTCGCGTGCGGGTAATCCCAACGAACGACCCGGATGTTGGGACGGTCGAGAAACTTGCGCTCTTCTGGACCTTTGAATCCGTTCACGAAGAAAATGAAGTTCTGTTCACGAAGGCCCGGCGTGCGCATCCACAGATCGACGTTTCGCTTGGCTCTCTCGACGTAAGCCGGATTGACCGCGCTCACGATGGTAACGTCCCGACGGCGCCGCACGATGTTTGACCGCCATAGATCAACCGTCTTGTCTTCGCTGGGCGGCTCAAATTGCTTTGTCAGATCGGGAAAGTCTTTCCTCAAATCGAAATACTCCTGCTTCCAGAGCATGCAATTTTCGTTGGCTCGGCAATGCTTATGCCCGTGGAAATGAATGATCTTGGCCGCGCGCCAGTCCCCGTGCATTCCAGAGATGTTGTATTCCGCCGGAGCCAGGAAATGTTTGAACCTCGGAAGGAGCAACTGCATGGCCGTCTCGTCCAGAATCTTTCTACGGCAACCGGCGTGGTAACCTTTCTCTGTGAGATTCTCGTATTCTGGAAGGATCGCGGCCCCGCGCTTCCATCCCATGATCCCCGTGTTGACGGCCCATCCGTATTTGAGAGCCGGAGCCGTCATGCTCGGATCGACCTTCTCCCAATCCCGGATCCTCCGGGCCACACGGCCCCGTGCGGTCCGCCAGTTATTGAAACAGGACACAACGCAATCGTGTTCCTCAATCCACGCCAGGAATTGGTCAATGGGCGCCAGGATCAACGTGTCAGCGTCGAGGAACATCGTGCAATCAAAAGGCATCTCCCGCCAAAGCCCGGCCTTGCGCACCAGCACTTGCTTGTGGCCTTTTTCGATTTTCTGAACAGTTGTGTTCATGGCCGCGCATAGATCAACGAACCACTTCTGCTTTGGATCGTCCACCACGGCCCCGTCGTCCATGATGACCACGGGACCGGAGTAGTGCCGTCGCAGCGAATGAATCGACACGGCGATCCGTGTCAGGCAGCCGAGGTTCCGATTGAAGTAGGCGACTCCTTTTGTCATTTGCTTCAGAGTTTGTCCACGGCGACGATCCGATAGAGCTTTTGCTGGCCGCCGACATCCCGGTCCAGCCACTTCGTTGTCAGACCATCGGACTGCAGGGGCCCAGACCTGTCGGCCCATGGATAATTCCCAAACTGCGATCTCGTTTGGACTTTGTAAAATCGCCCCGGCACCGACGCCCATTCGATTTCCATCGCCGGCCGGATGACTGCGGTCGTATCCGTTTTGAATGCCGGAGCGTTTGGCGTCTCGTTATCGGAAGAGTATTCGACGACAAAGCCCACCGTGTCATCTGGAGAAAATGTTTGCCAGGTCCCTGGAATTCCCCGCGTTGTCAGGCCCCACATTGCCGTTGCCCCGGTGCTGGTAAACTCCGACGGTCGCGACGCCGACGTCCAGTTCTGATACGGCGCCGCCGGCCAACTGGAAAGACTTCGAAGGCTGCTTCTCAAAACGACCGTGTCCGCGTCGGGCCCATCAATCCACCTCCAGGCTCCGTCGTTATCGACGTCGTGGACACCAAGCCAGGCGATCGGAGCCCGACGTTCCGCCAACAGCTTGTAAACAAACTGATTCTCTTGCGGGCTTGTGATCGAAACGAGATGACCACTGCGGCCGTCGTGCGTCATGACCAGGGCCGCGTTGCGAGCGCTGATCCATCGCACTTGAGTCGTCACAAACTGATACCAGTGACCGTTTCCCCCTTCGTCGAGTCTCCATTGAACGGGTTGCGCGCCGAGTGACACGATCATGGTAAACATTGCGACCACGACCAGCATTTGAGTTTTGAGAGCTTTCATAATGTCCTTCTGTTATTTGCCGTTGCCGAATCTTTGATTCCATTCTTTGACTGCTTCTGCTTCCGGTTTCGCTGATGTGCGAACCGTGTCCATTGACCCCGTGTAAACCGCCCCGTTTTTCTTCCACAGCTTTTGCCGGCTCTGCTCGCAGTTGGCCGCGATTGTGATAAGACCAGGAGTTGTTTCGTCGCCCGCGGTCTTCATGCACTTCCTACCACAATACCGGCACCTTTGGCAACCCCGTGGCGTGTTCAGGCGAAACCACGTCAACGCCTGACCGACGCTTTCTTCCTTTTCTCGCGTTTCGGTATCGTAAAGATTTCGCGTCCGCTCGTTCGCAAAGTCGGCGAAATCCATGTGAGATTGGCACTCTTCCAATGACGCTTTGTAGGTTCGATGATCGAACACAGTGAGCCGGCTGTCCGGGTTGCAATTGAACACGAAAAAATCTTCCGCTTCAAACAAGGGACGCAATTGACCAAAGAACTCGTTGAGCTTTCGGTAGGTGTCGAGATTGCCAGTCACTGAGCCAGGATGCCGGCGCTGGTCAAAATGGTAGGTGTTTGCGGCGCTCATGTTCAGGTCAACGCCAAGAAGGTAAACCTTTCGAACGCCGAGAACGAACAGGATCCGGATGGCCGCCAGTAACACCGACCGGCCGCCGCCGTAGCTCTTGTGGTTGCCCCAGTTGACGCAGTCTTCCCACAGCCACTGTTTTGGTTGGAAATGCTCGTTGCGCTTGAAATAAACGATGTTCGGGCAGTCGCCTACCCGGATCGGTAAAAACTTCCACTTGTCCGAATTGAAGACCTTGCGAGAAGCCATGCTGATGGGAGCGAACTTTTGAATTTGCGGGTCAAGCCAGATTGACCGGATCCAATGGTCCGGTGAATCCACGCAGGTCCAAAGGTTTGGCCGGAATGTCCGGGGAGAATTGTTCAGTCCCATCGTGAGCATTCCGGGCGCGCGGAGCGGCGCATGATCCAAGGCCCCAAACGAAGGTCCGCTCGCGATCAGAAAGGCGGAGCGACCTCGGTAGGTGTCCGCGATCCACAACGGATGATGATCTTGCGTGAAAAGAAGCGGCGCCGGTTGAAGCATCTTTTGGCCGAACTTGCGATAGCCTTCGTGTCGCGACCGGCCCCAACTGGCTATGTTGTCGTCGTTTTTGTCCTTCAAGTCTGCAACGGGTGTGATCTCTTTCATGTCTCTCTCATGTTGATTTCTGTCCGCTATTTGCGGAGTGTTATGCAGCCACTGTTTCTCCGATTATCCAGGGGCCCGACCACCCTTCGCCGCTGTTCAAGCTTCCGGTGATTTCCCCAAGTTCGTAATCCTCGAACGTCTCGTAGGCGTAAGCGCTGATTTGCCTCTGGTCAAATTGCACTGACACCTGATAACGGCTTCGTGTGCGATTGAGAATTTCGAATTGCTCTGGGATTGGCCGACCGAAAAGCAACGGCCAGACTCTGGTTCCGCGCGCATAGGCGTTGTCCAGTCCAGATGCGATTGTGATCGTTGCTCCCGACGTGCTCAGCACAAGAAGCAAATCCCAGTCTTCAAATTCCGCCGGAACCGAAGATTGAATCAGCAGATACTGGCCGTCCGTAAATCCGTGATTGGACCGCACCAATTTCAAAGACGTGGCACCTACCGAAGCCGGATTTTCGATGGCAACACCTCTGCCCCAGTGCGGCACGGTGATCTTTCCCGTCTTGAGAGCCGCCTTGAATCTTGCATCGAACTTCGCCCGTTCGACATGGTTAAACGGCAGCACCGAGTATTGGAGTTTCAACCATGCGTCATGTCGGACGGCCAGGCGATCTTCCGCACCGCTCATCGCGCTATCAACTCCGGCTCTCCACAATCGATCTGTCGTCGGTGGCTTGAGCCAATCGGGTTGATGAGGCAAAACGTAATGGTCGGCGGCCGTGACAAGCAATTCGCGCGTTTCGCTGCTCGATGATTCCGAGGATGCCGATTGACCCACTGACGACGATGAACTTTCCGACGAAAGAGAAAATCCCGCTGACGATGCGGAGAAGTTGCCACTGCTCGATGACGAAACCGAAAGGCTCGAAGCGCTGGAACTCGACGATGATGAAACCGACAGCGAGGATAGCGACGATGATGATGATGACGATTTTGAAGATGCCGACGAACTTGATGAAAACGATTCCGAAACGCTGGAACTCGAAGACTCCGATTGCGACGAAAACGAGGAGGATGATGATGCCGAAAATCCTTGGCTCGACAGCGAGCTGCTTGAAGAGGTTTCCCCCAGGCTGGACGGGGATGATGAGCTTGACGAGCTGAGTCCACGCGATGACAGGCTTGATGACGATGATGTTTCCTCTGCCGCGGTCGAAGAGCTTGAGGAAGAACTTGACGACACGCTCGACGACGAGCTGCTCACTGCCTCTCCGGGAGGGCAATAGGCTACCCAGATTTCCCAACCGGCACCGACATTCAGATCGTATGAGCCTGCTTCAAGCGATTCTGAGAAAAAGTATTCTGAAGACGCAACGTAAATCCAGTAAAGCAGGTAATCCGAATGCGGCACTTCGTCGGCCAGCCATGCCGCCACCACCTGGTCATACCACCAATCGATATGGGAAGCCGTGAGAACCGAATTTGGGTTATCTCCTGAGCCCGGCCCGGAGTGCCGCACAAACCTGGAGATTCCTGACACCGGATTGGTTGCGGACCACGCCCAATTATCTTGGCCTGCGCAACCCAGAACCGGAGGACTCCCGGAATTGTAAATCGGTTGGCTCACGTGAGTCCGATTTGAAGCTTTTGGTTTTTTATCACCTCGGCGATCACAGTCTGTCCGTCGGAACTGACTGCCCAATCGCGAGCGGCTTGCGCGTTGCGGCTGTCCACAAGAAGGATATTCAAGGTCATCGGCTGAGAAGAACCAGGCGACATCCCTCCAGACGGTGCAAAGCCGCTGCCGCGGTCGGACCCGGCGCTTGATGCAAATGCGCCGGAGTCTGCCGGAGGAGCTACGCTGGCCGCCACACGCGATTCGTAATCCATCATGCCGGCGTTTAGCGCTGCAATCCGATCCGCTCCAAGCATCGCGGTCGCTCGGGCGTTCAGCACGGATTCCCTCCTACCGTCCTCATTCACGCGAATCATCTGCGGTCCACCCTCAATGATTCCACCTTCCTGAAAACCTCCCGACATAGCTGTAATCGATGCGATTGCAGCCGCCAAGACACCCATGTAAATCAGTAGTCCCACCCAGCCGCCTTGCGCTGACGATGTGCCTGCTCCGGCCATAGCGCCCGCGACAAATGTTCTCATGTGGGTTGCCACAGCAATTGCTCCGACCATTTCCATCACGGCTGCGAGTCCCAGCATAAGGCCACGAACGACGATCTGTTGCAGCGCGATAGAAATGAGCTGAGAAAGTATTTGCCGACCGACTTGTCGGAACATGTCTCCCCAAGTAGCCGTTCCGTCAACGATGTTCCAGATCCCGTTGGCCACCGTGTCGATTGCGCTCTTGACGCCACCCAGCATGATGTCCGCCACGGAAGCTCCGAAGGTTTTAAGCGAATCGCTCCACGATTTTAATCCCGCTTCAAAACGACCAAAGAACGTGTCTTGGTCCAAATCAAAAAGCTGTTTCTGAATTTCAGCTTGCTGAATCAATACCCCGTTCAATTCCTTGACAGCTTTGGTGTGGGCTTCAGTTATTCCCGCCGGACCGAGTGCGGCTCCTTCTTGGACCACTCGATCCAAAGCGGTCCGCATTTTTTCCACCATTTCCAATCGCTCGCGGTAGGCTTCTCGAAGTTCCTTGTTTTTTTGTTGGGCGGACAACGTCACGTCCAGTTCAATCAGCTTTATTTGTGTCGCTGATCGCTCCAAACTATTTCGCAAATCTGTCAGGTCTTCTATTTTCTGAGACGGAGCGATCTTTTTACCATCGATTTTGGCATCTGCCGCGGCCGCTTCTTGGCGCGCTTTCACCTCCCTATCGTACAGTGCAGCCAAGCGCTCTCGCGCCGAAATAAGACCTTGCGCCTGATCTTCGGATATTTGCCCGTCCGTAAGCAGTTGCCTCGACTTTTCGATTTGCTGATCCATCAGGCTCAAAATAGCGTCTATGCTTTCTTGGCTCGCTTTTTGATGTTCGGCAAATATCTGACCAAACGCGGGAACAGACGGACCTTTGAATTCCAGCTCTGGAGCTTTCACTGAGTCGATTTTCAACGCCGCTCTCAAAGGAAGCGTGGATAGGTTAAGAGCCGCCGCCGCTTGCGCAAACACTGCATTTAGCACCGATACCATGGTCTTACCCAAGAGCGTCCCTATGTTCACAACGACAAACTCCATGCCGGACCCAAACGCATCTACTGGTAATTTAACCGCTCGAAGCAGACCTTCGGCAAGCAACCTGCCAGCATTCGCCGCAAGCATTACAAACTCCACGCTGAACAGCTTTCCAAAGAGAAATGACAATGCTTTGCCCCCCACCTCCCCACCTTCTCGAATACCGATTTCAACCAAAAGCGAGATCAACTCACCAAGCCGGCTTTCTTTGTAAGCCCGCACGGTCATGGCCACGGCGTCTTGAAGAAATAGTCCGATGCGCTCTGCATTTTCACGTCCCCAGGAAATGACCGACGTGGTTAATTCGATCAGGCCCGGTAAAACTCCTTCGGCGATTCGATTGAACAGGCCACGTAGCAACCCTCGAATGCGCGTGATGTTGTCGTTGAATTCTTGCGCGCGACGGGTAAAGCCCGGTCCTACTATCAATCCAAACATCTCCGCTTCGCGAATTTGCTCGCGCAAAGCGGCGGAGCCTTGGTTTAGCAACGGAATCATGGTTTGGCCGATTCCTTTGTGAGAACCGAATCGCTCCATTGCCAGCGTCGTTTTGTAAGCGTTGTCTTCGAGAACGGCAAATGTGTCAGCTTGTTCCAGTAAAACATCGATCACATTGCGGCCCCCTTGTCCGCTCTTTACCATCCACTCGCTCAGCCTGGCGATTCCCATGCTCAGCTTATGGGATTCAATGTTTGCTAGATTTGCTGCGTGAGCTATGGTGCTAAATTCTCTCACTGTCATTCCAGCGCCCTGAGCTGCTTTTCCCATCGCATCGGCATTGTCGATGGCTTCTTTGGTAAATCTCGAAAAAGCACCGGTGCTAATAAGAGCGGTTAGCGGGGCAGCAAAGGCCGCTATTTTCAAAGCAAGCGATCCAAAGTTGCGGCCCAACTGCTCGACACCCTGCTTGACTGTTGTCAATCCTGCAATCGTCGTAGTGATACCCTGAGTCTGCGCTTGGGTGTTAAAATAGATCGTGACTGTCTCGGCCATGGATTATCTCCGATGTCGCGCCGCTGACATGCGTGCGTTTTGCTCTCGAATCCGATCCGATACCGTTTTGACGTAAAGCCGTAGCTGTCTCATGGTCATTTCGTTGATGGCTTGAACGGAGTAGCCGGAGCAGACGAGGTAATCGACGGTGCGAGCGAGAGATTCCTCAACCCGAAGATGTCCCCCATCTGTCCGGCCAATTCTTTTCCCGATTTGATGTACTCCTCACTGAGGTTCAAATCGACGACCGCTTTCAGGACGACCAGCATATCCCGGCCTCCCAACTGAGAAACCCATTGAGCGTCCCGGCCAGTGGACTTTTCGACGACCCACTGAACCAAACTTTCCTGGGCGATCACCGCTTCCAGAAGTGAGTCTTTGTTCAGCGTGATGGACTTTCCATCGCCGCTGATGAGTTTGATCATTGCGCCGGCCAGTTCCTTGACGGCCCGGACGTGGTCTTTCCACGTCAGCTCGGTAACATCGATAGACTCCTTGCGAAGTTGAACGCGTACAACCGGATTGAGTATCTCGCTCGCCATACTTCAGTTGCCTTTCGGTTACGATGAGGATGACGAGGACGATCCGCTCATGGAGCTGCTCGAAGACGAGGAGCTGGATAGGCCGGCGGCTTCGTCGGTTTCCGTGTGGCTTGCCAATGTGGTTCCCTCTTCGCGCTTCTGCCATGTGACCGGGGCGCTCGGCGTAATCTTCGCCCGGTAGGTTCCGAACTCTCCAGTCTGTGACGGAAACTCCGTGATGTTCAGATACCCTCGAAAAGCCGCGCGCCGGAGCCACATCTTATGGAACTGATTGTGTTCCTCGATGATAACGTCCACGTAGAACAGCGGCGAATACTGGGACTCGAATCGTTGAATCGTCAGCGCCGGCTGATCGAATGTAACCGTGATGTCTTCCCCGGCCGTCGCGCCGCCGTCGGCCAAGATGTGCAGGCGGCCATTCTCGACATCCACTTCCCAGTCAGAGCCCTCGATAAGATCAGAGCCGGACATGGATCCCGACACGGCGACGTTGGCGATGTTATAGGCGCCAATGGTGTGCCACCGGCCCAACACGATGTCCTCAAGAAGTGCCGTGGCTCCCTCGGTCATCGCCTGGGATGAATCCGACAGTTGCCGGGCGAGCTTGAGAAGCTTTTCCTGGGCGTCGTCACGTTCGTCGAGGAGGAAGGTGAATGCTTCGTGGTTCACGTCAACCTGCTCGTCGTTGACAAACCTGGCGCCGTCTTCCGCGCGGGCGCGCGTGACCAGGCTTCGGGTTGTCGCGTCAACGTATTCCCGCACGTTGCCCGCGTCATTGTAGCCGGTCTCCGTCGTCAGTTTCCAAAACAGCCGACCAGTGAGTTTTTCGTGTGCCTCTGCGTGTCCAATGTTCATAATGTCCTCTCTCTTCTGAAGCCGTTCATCGGCTCAATTGTTTTTTTGGGTTGTTTCTCGGTATATCGGCCGAGTCCAAAGTTGATGAGCTTCGCCGCTGTTCCCGGTTTGAGCGCGATCACGCTGCCGGCGTTGCGCCGTTGACCGTTCAAAAACATTTCCTTGCGGAGCCTTATTCCCACCTTGCCATCGCGTCTCATATCAGCACCTCTTTGGAAAACAAAAGGTCGTAAACCCATAGCCCTTGATCGAATCTCGAAAGGGATACTGCGTCATTTTCCAACCGAAAATGTTCACCGCCTGGATGATTGTCCTTTTGGCAAAGCGCATTGATCACAGCCACGACCGCATCGTAAATGTCAGCTTCGGCGCCGTCGCTGGCATCGTTGCGTTCCGGATTGGCCATGACCTTGATCATGATCATGGCGTTAACAATCCACGCCGGCCCTGACTGATCCCGCTTGGTCGCCCCGAGTAACGGCTGAACTGCGACGATGAATCCCGACTCGCGCAAATTCTTTTCGATGGTTTTGTCGCTCTGACCGCGGTCGGCCACGACCAATCCGTTTGTGCGAATCGTATTGTCATTGCGCTTTGTGGCCGCTCCCGCCGCCAGAGTCTTGAAATAGCTAGCTGCCGCAATGGTGTCCTTTGCCAGGTCCTGCAGCTCTCTGAGCTTCGGAATTGTGCTGGGCGTGCTCATCGCTTCACCATTTGGCGAACGGCCTTCGTCACAAGCTCTTTTTGCTTCCGCGCGACATAAACCATGATGTCGGCCCGCACGGCGTCAATCGCTTGGATTACGGCCGCCGACGGCCTCGGGCGTAGAAGCCCTTCCGTGATCCTCTTTTGTTCATCGTGTTCACTCGGCCATGTCAACCGGGCGTAGCCAGCATCCCGATTTACTCTGATGCCAAGGTCAGACAGAAGGTAGCCGTATTTGCTCACGGCTTTTTGTTGCTGGGCAGCGTTCATCGAATACCTCGTCGTGTAACCCATAATGCCGACTCCCCGAACGCGCATCCCGATCTCCGCTCCGACCAGCTTCTGTTGCAGCCGCCATTTCCAGTGCAACTTTCCGGGAGCGCTTTCTCCCCAGAATTTATCCTCTTGTTTCGCTTGGTCTTCACGGAACTTTCCAGCCCATTTCTGCGTAACCGCTTCTCGGATGCTTTCCCGAATTCTGATGCCTTTGCCGCTACGCAATCGCGACATCAGCGCCCCCTTCAAACTGCCGCGATCCGGGGCAAGATTCTTAAGGCTGTAGTGAATTTCGCGCGCTAGCTTGGATCCCTGCTTCCACAATACCTCCTTGGTATTCAACCCGCTCAACTGCTGGTATTGAGTCAGAGCGTTTTTCAGGTTCGCGATGTTGTGACTGACGTTCATGAGTCTGGACCGGCTACTTCGCAGTCGCACTTGTAGGAAATATCGGTGCGTCGAAGAACTTGGATTCTGTGAAACTCACCGTCACCGTCAATAAAGTGTTCCCCGACTCGCGGCGCGGAACTGACCGCTGACTGTAACAATTCGACGTGGCTTTTGTTACGATCCGAAAAATCGATCTGGCCGGCGTCGAGTGCCTTGGCGTCAAGGCCCCGGTTGACAACCGCGAAGATCGTCCCACCGCGGTATTCGAGCGTCTCGGAATCTTCGTCGAGCAATTCCGTGAACCCCTGCTCCCGATCTGAAGCGGCTCTGGACACGTCATTTCACCTTGGTGCCGAACATCGACCGGATACGCCCAGCCAATGTCGAGGATGTCCCGTTCGCCACCGGCTTCGGCTCCGGCTTTTTACCGTTGAGCGCTGGAGACGGCTCTCCGCGCCGGCGTCGACCGGCGCGCGTCTGTTTCAATTTAACCCGAAACACCGGCACGGCTCGAATGACTTCGGCCACGTGAGGATGTTCCTTCGACAATCGAAACTGCTTGATGAATTGCCGATGCTCCGACATCGGAGTTTCTGGACCAAGCACGGCAACAAAATCTTTCTCGCCGTGCTTTCGAACTATGGTGAATATCTCTCGCGCCATATTTTAAACTCCGGATGAACTTGAGCTTGAGCTTGAGCTTGAATTGACCGATGAGCTGCTCGATGCCGAACTTTCCGTCGATTCGCTCGATGCGCTGCTCGCGCTTGAGGTTTCTGAAGCCAGTGTCGAGCTTGAAGATCTCGAAGACGAACTTGACGAAGATGGCGATGCTGACGACGACGTCGATTGGCTCGAACTCGAAGGCGAACTCGCCGAACTTGTCGAAGCGCTCGAACTGGAGCTGTTTGAACTCGACGTGGTGTCCTGACCGAGTGACGAGCTGCTGCTGCTTGATCCCGATGTGCTAGAGGAACTTGATGAACTTGTCTCGACATCCTGGCCCGTCGGCCCAAATCGCAACACGTTTTCCGGAGTGGCATCCACGATTTCCGCGAAGCGCCGGTCGGTCGAGTTGAATCGCAGTGCGTTGACAAAGTCCCGTTGCACCGCCCGAGTGCTGTCTGGACCGTAAAGAAGTTCCCAGGCGGTCCGGTTGTGCCGCCTCCCTAAAATAAAGTGTTCCATATCGTTCTTTCGGAATTGCCCCGCCGGTGCCTATAAAATCACCGACGGGGCGCGTTCCCGTTCCCGTGCCGCTCAGGTTACCCCTGAGAAGAAGCGCTCGATTGTGACGAGGATTGCGAGCTGGCCGTCGAAGCTGACGACGCCGACGTCGTCGAGGCAGACGAGCTGGAGGTCGATGAGCTGGATTCTTGCGAAGCCGCTCCGTTGGTCACGCGCTTGAGAGCAGACGACCAGCCGGTCAGGTAACCGTAGTTGCACTCGACAATTTCACGGTCTTCGTCCATGTCGGCATCTCCCCAGTAGCGATACTCAAACGAAATGCCCGTGTCCGGATCGGTGACAAGGTCGTAACTGAGCAACCGTGACCGGACGCCCGGAGCCGGCGCAATCGGCGATGTCGCAACCAAAATGCCCGGCGGCAACACCGCGAACCCTGCCAAGTTCTCACTGTTGGTCGGAACGCGCGGCGAGTAGAACATCTCGAATCCCGCAATTCTCCCGGTGGCGCCTTCTCGAATCGGCTGATTCGATCCGATGTTCAGCATGTGCTTGACGCTGTCGTCAGCGAGCAATGCGGCTTCCG
>ERZ1292632.1119-Hain-H43-01um-R2-1119-length-27711-cov-5_pt1 | contig 27711 bp, 45 predicted proteins | sample MGYA00564407_ERZ1292632 | MGnify/ENA primary metagenome ERZ1292632 (study PRJEB36523, sample SAMEA6512637) | groundwater metagenome | collected 2019-01-08 | study: AquaDiva: Metagenomics assemblies of 32 groundwater samples | reverse complement strand
TGACCTTGACCTTGACCCTGACCCTTACCCTGACCTTGACCTTGACCCTGACCACATACTACCAATGTAATTTGTAGCTAACATAATTATTCCTGTTCTTTTGGAAGTGAATAAGTATACTCACACGCATCAACAATAGTATCTACATTTACAAATACTTTTTGATTCCAGGGTTCTGTTTCGTGTGAGTCTGCTTTATCAATGCCCTTCTTCATCGCATCGGCAAATCGTCCTGTGTCTGCTATCCAGCAAGCATCGTCAAAAATAAGGAACTTGCCTTTTATATCCACCAACTTACCTGTTAAATGATAGGTAACAGTTCGCAGGAAATACTGTTTATCTATCTCAAAAGGCAATTCGGTAGTTTGTACATTCTTGTTTTTTAAGAGTTCAAGAACTAACTCCAGAACTTTATCGTTCATATTTTCCTTTCCGGTGTTATTAACACCACTTAATATTCAAGTCCACAAACAGTTTTTAGTCCAAACATTTGCTGGTTTCATAAACATATCAACCAATCCCACTGTTTCACCTTTTTTGTTCATAAATTCAAGCAGATAAGCTACTCCCGGTTTATAGATATAGACAATAGTTCCCACATCAAGTTCTTTTGGTATGTAGTCAAATTCACTTTTCATTCTTTTTCATATTTCCCTTAAATACTATCTCTCCCTTTCTTTTAATAAATTAGTTAAGGGTTAACTGAATTCTAAATCTACAAATCTAATCCCAGTTATATCTTCATCGTTTTCAAACCTTACAGCAATAACATTTCCCATGTTTCTAATAATTAGTTCTGCTATTGACCTATATTTATTATTTAATCTGTCGTATGCTTTAAATTTAATATCCTTACAAATATTTGAATCAAGATTCATATTTTCTCCTTATCAGTAATAGTCATTTTGAGTCCTTTGGTTTTTCCATTTCTTTAATATATTTATTCCAACCGTTTTTCTTTATAAAATATAAGTGTCCCCAAACCGCCTGAACCATTGCTCCTGTAACATCATCATTTCCTTCTAAAAATGCTTTTTCTAAATCTTTGGCATCTTGAGATTGAGCATCGGTTAGTCCATACACATTTTTATATGTTTTAACTGATAAGTTAGCCTTTGGATGTTTTTCAAGCCATTCAACTCCTTTAATTACCATTTGTCTGCAAACATCTTCATAACCTCCGCCAAACCCGCTTATTTGGTGCATTTTATCTGTAAATTTATATTTATCCATACCCTTTTCCTTTCATTTTGAGTCCTTTAAATTTGGTGTGCAACTTTTACAATGTACGCAATGTGCTATTTGATAAATATTTCCTAACGCTTGCGACATTTCTATCGCTTCTTTTTGTGTAAAAGGATAATATTTAATTTTTGCAGTTTTACCATCTTTTAGAAATTCAACATTAGTTAAATCTACTTTTCCATCAACCATTTCAAATCCCCAATTACCGCCTACAATTTCATTTATTGCTTCAAGCATTTTTTTATAAGCTAATTTTCTTGTCATATCCCTTTTCCTTTCATTTTGAGTTGTTTATTTTACATAATTTTATAATGAGAAAATATTGGTTTTAAAACTAAAAGCCTATCTCTTTTTTTTTGGAAAAGTATTTCTTTGGGTAAGCATTTTATAAGATGAAAATATAAATCTATATTGTATGAATAATTTGCAATAATCATCATATTTCCACTTCTTTTAATTTTTCTATTTATTATTTGGTGGACTCTTTGTTTACTTAGCCCAAGCTTGTTTCCAAGTTCTTGATAAGTATTTGCTATTATGCCTCTTAATTTCAGCTTTTTCATATCTATGTTTTATCTCCTTTTGTGTAGATTAGTTGTTTTATATCTATGGTTCATCCGCTTTTCTCCTTATTCTCTTTTGTTATTCTTAGGCTTCCATTCAATCTTAGGTATCTCCCACCAGCCTTCTTTTTTGGATTTAATCCATAACTCGTTAATATTCGTATAATTGCCTTCAATTGACAACCATGTGCCATGTTTGAACTCATTTGGCATAAGCCAATATCTTATTTTAAAAATTAAGTCTTTAAACATTTTCATATCTATCTTTTATCTCCTTTTCCGTAGATTTGATTTTTTATATCTATTAAGTGGGGTCTTTCTGGTCCCATCCTTTATCTGTTGTCGGGCGCAAGCTCGCAGACTTACGCCCGACTACACGTAAAGGAAACATTATTTTAACGGTGTTTGGAATAACAAATTACTTTCTCCTCCCAGATAAATTGGTAATTGCCGATTAAAATTGATGTTAGGCAAAAACCTAACAATATACCTATAATCAGTTCTTTAGCCATATTTACTCCTTTACTTGGAACTTATTTCTCCTTTCCTCCCGCTTTTCTTAATAGCCCACTTTTTTATCATCCGCTTGTGACCTTCTTCCGCTTCTTCCCATGTGGTGTATCTCTCTATATCTAAGTCTAAAAAATCATTTTTTTTAGGAAATACCATAGTTTCAAACCATAAGGGTTCTCCTATATAAAACCCGTGATTTATTCCTAAAAATACGGTTGATATCCACTTGCCATCTGATAGCGTTTCTTGTTTCACAATTCGATCCGCCGTTTCAAACCATTCTTCCCACACCATAAAACTCTCTACTGGAATTACTTTTTTGTCTTTAAGTATTGCCTTGTCTAACATATCCTCTCCTTCCTTCAATCAAGAGATGGGAAACTAAACAACTTCGTAATCTGCATATTTAGTTTCTGTTTTGTCAGGTTCCATCCCTAAATCTTTTGTTGCAATATTCACAATATTTACCTTGTTTTTTCATATTTTATTTTTGTGTTATCGCTATTCCTTCAATAAGTGAAAGTCTGCCGCGTTTATTTAGGTAAGTATCCCCTCATAACAGGTAAATCTACCCAAGAACAAAGCAGGCTATATGCCTACCCGTTCCTTTTCCTTGGGATCCGTCTTCTATTGCCAACCATTTAACATCTCCTAAATTTCTCACTTCTGCACCCGCTTTTAACATCATCAACACCCATTTATCTATTGGAAAAACCATGACAACCTTTTTGCCTTTCTTATTTTCTTCTATAGCTTTTCTTGCCCATGCTGTCACGCCTTTTTTCTTTCCATCTTGCATAAATGATCCAAAGGGAGGATTAACATAATTAGACTTTCCCCATTCAACAATAAGACCGTTAAACCCATCAGGTAGTGGATAAGGGCATGGGTCGAAATCAAACTTAAATTCATCATCAAGCTCTTTATAGAGGTCGGGTGGCGTTAGCCAATAATGCTTACCATCTTTTGCCCCTTTATAAAATTTATTATCTAGACTTTTTAGCATATTTGTCTTTCCAACTTACTTGAGCTAAACCAGCAACAATACACTCTGCTTCCTCATTGGTTAGCTCTAACAAAAGCTTAATTAATATTACTTCCTGACAGTTTCCAAATAATTATTTTGCCAAGCCCTATGGTTGCTAAAAAAGCGAATATAAATAAAGACAAAATTACCAGCAAATTATTTTTTATTTTTTCTCTTAATGACATATTCTTTAAAGTTAATTTCAGCTATAAATACTTTCTTGCATTTCTCACAGGCAAATTTATCACCAGCGGCCATAAAAATGCCGTATTCATCCTGCCAGAGGCAATTTGGACATATAAATAACCACCTATCGCTCATAATTAGGTGAAGTATTTATAACTCCCTCCTTTATTTTTGGTTTACTTGTTTGTTTACACCAGGATCCATCAGGATTTTTTTGGGCACAACCCCAGAAAGCATAAGCCATGCCGGCTTTACTAATACCGCTGCGGTATTTCATGGGAATTTTATGTAAAGGACAAACCTGGGCCGGTGGTTGAATTTGAGCTATAGATACAGCTATATCACCTTCATCATCGGGAAAAGCCTTAGCTTTTGGCAATAACCCCTTATATTTGGCAACCAGCAGATCAAATTCTTTTTCATCATCGTGCCTGATAACATATTGTTCGCTCCTGTCAGGAGAAAACTTGGACCATTGGAGTTTATAGCTTTTTTCATTATTCATATTGAATCCCATCTTTTCTTTAATTAAATCCCACAATTTATTCATAATTCACTCCTTATTTTTATTTTTTTTATAATTTTCCTTAACCCAGATCCAGTAACATTTTTTATGTATATTAAAAACCCTGGTATCTAATGGCTGCCTTTCCATTGATTGTTTGCAATATTTGCATTTAAAGCTATTAATCATGGTTGGTTTCCTTCATAACGCCCTAATTTTGCTTTTACCGATGCTTCTGATAAATAATCTTCCAAGAAACAGGCAAGAATCCATAAAAGATATTTTGGTTTTGGGAAGGTACTGATTCATTGATGGTATCTTTGCCCACTTTAACTACTATCGAGGTTTTTTCTTTCAAACCTGGCCTCGTCATCCGGGCTTGAAGGCCTTTGTAGATAACTTCTACGTCTTTTCTATATCGTGCCCCATGACCCGTTGATAGTTTAAATTTTTCTTTTAAAACTGTTACAGTTATTTTCATTTTATTTCCTTCATGGCTTTTGAAAATACTTTAATCAAATGATTGGCATATTCAGGGTCTTTGGGGCCGATGTGGGCTGTACCGTCTTTTTCCAGCCATAAATAGAATTCTCCATAACCATTTTCTTCACTGAAAAACTTATATAGATTTTGGCTGATTTTGGTATAAGTCAGTTTCATATATAGATACTATACCATAAAGTAAAGCAGAAGTCAAGCAATGGTTTGGGGCAGAGGCGACTGGATATAACCGGCCTTCTTCATTTTTAATTCCAGGGCATATTTTAACAGTTTTCCCCGGATTAAAGTAATTTTATCCGGGCGCCGTTTATATTTTTCTCTTAATTCCTTTAATTTATCTTCTGTTTCATTTAAAGTAAACGCTGGATTACTTTTAGGAAACTTAAAATTAATTAATTCTGGCGACTGTTTGTCCATATTTATTCTCCACAAATTCTACTTTTTTTAATAATTCTTTTTTTTTCCTTTCCTCTATACTGTACATATAGTCTTTACTAATATTCCTTTCTGGTTTCTTATTTATTATTTCTGATTTATCGTCAGTATATATGCTACTATGGATACTACTATCGAGATTAAATATCCTTTTAACCTCTTCTGGTATGAGGTTTAACTCTTTCTTATAAGCCAAAAGGTTTTTAGGACTAGCAATATAATTATTATATTTCAGGACGTTGATGACATAAACCCAGTCCTTATAAAACTTGATTTTGTTAAAAGTTTCCAGATGTTTCTTGGCAATCTTTATTTGATCTAATGACAATTTACTAAAAAAGGTAATCTCATCTTCGGTAATTTCAAAGATTCCGCAGATATTTATTTGAGGACAGAACAGAAGAAAAATAAACAAATCCATAGTCTCTTTTGGGCTTTTAATGATAAACGGATCAGACCAAAATTTAATATGGAATATTCTAGTTTTCATTAAAAATTAAAAACCCCTCCGCAATGGGCGAAGGGGCTAAATTTAAGCTCAAATTCAGGGTACAAAAAAAGTCCCGTACCCCATTGCAAGACTATTAATTAAATTAATCATAAATTAATTAAAATTCTTTGTCAACCACATCAAAATATATCATTTGCATGTCTTTACTTTATAGTATATAATAACAGTTAACTATGGTTAACCAACTCATTACTTACAGGAAGGCAATCAGAAGGCGCTGGAAGAAGATTTACCAGGAATACCTTGACGGCGCAACTTCGGCTGAATTATGCAGAAAATACTCTTATGAGCAGGGTTATATGTGGAAGATGTTATGGCAGATTAAACATAAAAAGTATGAAATTGACTAAAAAATCAGTTAAAAGATTTAAAATACCGCTGCCGGTATTTGAAAAACCTAAAAAAAAGCTCAAAGAAAAAAAGATCAAAGGAAAAAAAGTTAAAACCCGCAGCCAGTTGAAAAAATTGGCAGATAAGCTTTTCAGTTTGTTAATCCGCCAGCGGGGAGCATGTGAAATGTGCGGTTCTAAAAAAAACCTTCAAGTTGCCCATGTCATCAGCCGGTCTAACCTTCATCTGCGATTTGCCTGCGACAATGCCTTGTGTCTTTGTAAGGGCTGCCACATGTTCAAATGGCATAAAGAGCCATTATCATCTCTTTTGTGGTTTGAAGGCGTTTATCCAAAGGAATATAAATACCTTTTAAAAGAAAAAGATACAATTGAACCAAATATGGATTATGGGAAAATTATAATCAGTTTAAAAAAAAGCCTGACCATTGGAGAAAAATGTGGAAAGAAATGATTTTTTTTATGGCTTTTTCTGTGGTTTTTTGTCAGGTATTTTACTGGGAATGATTTTTGGTTATTTATTAACTAACTGGTTTTGGTCATTATAGACAAATGAGGATATATAATCCCCACTTAAATGAAAACGTATAAAATCCGTATTTGTCAGGATTGTAAAAGAAAATTCAAGGCTAAGCATAAAGACAGAAAATATTGCGACAAATGCCTTAATAAAACTGATTATAATTCGGAATTTGAAAAAAAGCTGGATAAAAAATTATCAACATTAAACAATTATTTAAAAGGCAAGTGAATAAATCACTATTTTGGATTGTTGTCGCAATCTTATTTACATTTTTAGTTTACAGAATAAGTTATGACGCAGGAGTAAAAACTGAAAGACAAAGAATTTGGAATAAAATACAAATGTGTTTATAAGGGGGTGAAAAATTGTTAAAACAAATTAAATGCATAATTAAAGGTGAAACTCCGTTATTAATGCACCGTTTTCCATTAGAAAAAATTGAAGCACTCGAAAATAAATCTATAGAAGAACAGGCAGAAATAGCGGCTTATAGAGATGCTGAAACTCAAGAATTATATGTGCCAGGAATAGCATTTCAACGAGCTTTAATTGCTGGCGCGGTATTTTCAAAAGGAAAAGGCAGATCTTCTTTACAAAAAAGTGCTGCTGCCTGTTTAATGATTAAACCAGAACGTATTTCTTTAGGCACTAAAAAATATGAAATTGACATACGACCAGTTGTTGTGCCAGCAACCAGAGGTAGAATTAATAGAGCAAGACCAAGACTTGATGAATGGAAATTAAATTTAGAAATTGAATATGATGATGTTTTATTAACTGAATCGCAGGTAAGGAAAATAGTAGACGATACGGGAAAAAGAGTAGGAATTTTAGATTTCAGACCAGAAAAAAAAGGCTATTTTGGCAGATTTATAGTAGTTCATTGGGAATAAAGGGCGAGGCTAGGCGGGGCGTGGCAAGGCAAGGCGGGGCAAGGCTAGGCGAGGCGAGGCGAGGCGGGGCGTGGCAAGGTGGAACAAAACAACTTTACAAAGGAAATTAAAAAAAAAGGAATAGTATGAAATATAACGTGAAACCAACTGATTTGCAAAAAGCTACTTTACTGAATTTAAAAAATAATCCAAAAATGTTATTAGGAGATGCCATGAGAAAGGCTGGTTATAAAGAAGAAAGCGCACAGAAACCTAAGCAGAATTTCACCGACAGAAAAGGCACAATAGTAGCAATGGAAGAATGGAAGGATGAACTTAGCAAGGTTGGAATAACCCAAGAATTCTTTGCCCGAAAATATTGGGAATGGATTAACGCCAAAAAGATTAAGGGTTCGTTTACGGAACCGGATCGGGTAGTGCCTGATTATGATACTCAATTAAAAGCCGCTGAGCTGGTAAGAAAAGACTGGGGAATGGAAACACAAATAAACTTAAATCAAATAAATGTAGGTGAAGATTTAATAATTATCAAAGATGGAAATCAAACTGACCAAATGGCAGACAAAAGTATGGGATGATCCGACTCGATTTAAGGTTCTAGTTTGTGGTAGGCGAGCAGGCAAAACTACTTTTAGTGTATTAAGACTTATTTATGATGCAAACAAGGAATCGAGTAGGTTTCCCTGGTGGTATGCTGCCCCAACATATCGTCAAGCAAAACAAATTGCCTGGAATTTATTAAAATATTATGCAACCTCAAAAATCCGTGATCCTAAATATGATAACGAAACTGATTTGTCAATTAGACTTAGAAAAACGGGAAATACAATAGCTTTAAGGGGATTAGATAATGCACCTTCATTGGAAGGAATTGGATTAAATGCTTTAATTGCAGATGAGGTTTCGGCAGCTAGAAATTGGAATGAAGCATGGGGAAGTTCACTAAGGCCGATGTTAATGGATAACCCTAAAAGCTGGGCCGACTTTATATCAAAACCAAGAGGATATAATCATTTTCATACATTAGCAAAGAAAGGAGACTGGAATAATATAATTGAGGGAGAACCTCTTGAACCCATTGTAAAGGACAAAGATTATATTACTTACCGGTTTACAACTTATGATAATCAACATATTTCTAAAGAAGAAATTGAAAAATATAAAAAAGAATTTAGTGAAGATTACTTTAATCAAGAAGTTTTGGCAAAGTTTTCTAAATATACGGGCCTGGTTTACAAAGAGTTCCAAAGAGAAGTCCATGTCATCGAGCCGTTTGATATACCCGAATCGTGGTCTATCTATCGCTCTTTTGATTGGGGCGATACTAACCCCACTGTTTGTTTGTGGATTGCTGTTGACAATGATGAAAACTGGTTTATTCTCAACGAACATTATGAACCTTTACACGGGCATGGGTATGATTATCTTGCTGGTGTGGTTAATGCTAACCCTTTTTCTAAAAGACATATTATGGGATCTTATGCAGATCCTAGTGATCCGACCGCCATTACAGAATTATCCCTTAAAGGCATCTACATCACCCCGGCCAACAAAGAAGTCGGAACAAACTTCAACAGTTGGATACGATTCGGAATTGAAAAGGTTTCAGAACGACTCAAGCTTATGCCAGAACATATCGTGGCATCATTATTATCACAAAAACATAATGAATCTGGAAATAGATACGAATCGATGCCTAGTTTGTTTATTTTTAGAAACTGCACCAACCTTATCCGAGAATTTGAAACCTACCGTTGGAAAGAAAAAAGCGTTACACAAGCCCAAGACTTAAATGAGCCGGATGTACCAGAGAAGGCTAATGACCATTGTTTTACAAGTGAGACTATGATTTTAACTAAGACTGGATGGAGGCGAATAGATAAAATTAAGAAAGGTGAATATGTATGGTCGCCATTTGGTTGGAATGAAGTATATAGAGCTGGAAGTACGGGCAATAAGAGAGTAAAAGATTATGGAGTATTTAGGTGTACACCAGACCACAAAGTATTAACAGACAGGGGGCTGATTGATATTGACAAACTGCGTTACTTTGATAAACTTATGGTATGGAACAAGTCGAAACCGCCTACTTTAATGGAGTTCCTTATAGACGCTATCCAAACGCCAAAAACTGAACTAATCGGTTTTACTTTCAACGCTCTGCTTACAAAAAGTTTAATGGCAAGACGGAATTTCTACACCGAGATGTATGGCAATTCCACAATGGTGAAATTCCTGATGGCTATTTGGTTCATCATATTGACGGGAATACTAGGAATAACAACATTAACAATCTTGAGCCTGTCGTTATTAGTGAACACGCTAAAAAGCATAATTGGGGTATTTGGGAAGGGTCAAAAAAACATTTGGACAAGATTAGACTACTTGCTTCACTCTGGCACAAGTCAAAGAAGGGGAGAAAGTTCCATGTACTCCTGGGTCATAAAGCCCGGGAAAGAAAAGAAAGGGTTGTTCGGAAATGCTCTGTATGCGGGTGTAAATACTCCACTTATTTTCCGACTAGGAGCAAATTCTGTGGTGGAACCTGTAAAGCCACGGCCCTCCGGCGCAGAAGAGGTATTCAACCTCGCTACCCGCTTCGGAATGTACTTCGCTAATGGTGTCCTGGTTTCAAATTCTATGGATTCTTTAAGGTACTTTGCGGTGAGTTATAAAAAGCCTAGTCCGATGTGGATATTGCCGAAAGATGATATATCAAACAGGAATTGGAGTCTGGAATGAAATCATTATCCACAATTGATCAAGCCAATAAAAATAGATTGTTTGACATTTTAGCCACAATTGATCCGGAATTTTTTAAACTTAAATATATTCTTGAGGACATGAACTTAAACCCTTTAATTTTAATTCCTATTGCCAGATCATTATGTCAACTGGCGATAGGTACCGGATATGGCAAAATCCAAATTCAAATGACTAATAGAAAGATTACGCTTATCAGGGGTGAAGAAAATATTGAAATTAACGAAACAGTTATAATTGACAAAGAAAACAATAGATGATATTTTGATTTAAATGGGGATATAAAATCTCCATAAACAGCCGAAAATTTTAATTTGAGGCCATTCCGATTAAATCGGAGTGGTCTTTTTTTATGGCAGACACATTAGTTCTTCGCGGGAGTCCGGAAGAACAAAAAATATTTACTGAAGTTCATTCGCATTATCTTTTAGCCAAAGAAGATTTAGAAGTCCGGATTAAGGATTTTGATAAAAAAGATATTTTATTCAGATCCCATATTGAAAAAGAAAAATGGCCATATAGAGCTATAGTTTTTGATCCTCGGACATTTACTGCCCTTTATGAAAAGACAGCCAGATTATTAGGCAACAAACCCAGAGGCAGACTAATTCCCAGAGAAGGTGGAGATGCTATAGGAGCAATGGTGAATAACGCTTTATTAGATTTTCAATGGGATGATAATGAAAGAGTTGATAATCTGGCCATGCTGGCAAAATGGGCTATCATGGACTTGAATACCCGTAAATATGGAGCCAGTTTTGGTCTGGCAAAATGGCATTACCAAACTATGATTTCAGCCAAAGACAAAAAAAGGACTGTCTTTTTTGACGGCCCTAACTTCAAACCTTTAAATAACCGCGATTGCTTGCCTAACCCGTCTTATACCACTATCAAAAACTGGTTTGACCACCGGGATTATTTAACTTTATCGGAACTGGAAAATATCAATGATGCCGCCCGCGGCAAACCAATATATAAAAACCTGCATTTATTAAAGGATGCCTTGCAGGAAGAAGCCAAAGATTCGGGCGGAGACAGAAGATCAGTCAATTATCAAAGCAAAAATTTGATTATTAAAGGTTTGACGGACTTTTTGGGCAGGGATGAGTATAACAAAGTGGTTGAAGTCATTACTGAGTACAGACCCGAACGCTGGATTACTTTTTCTCCACGTCATGGAGTTATCTTGCGTGATATTCCTAATCCTTATCATCATGGCCAGATCCCGATTGTTATGTTGCGGTATTACCAGATTGATGAGGATTTGTACGGTTTATCAGAAATAGAACCAATTGAAAAGCTGCAACGGGTGGCTAATTCTTTATTGGCTCAATATCTGGATGCTATCAATATGTCATTATATGCGCCTTTAAAAGTCAAAAAGACAGGAGGAGCGGTTGCCATGCACACTCTTGAGTTCGGGCCAGGCAAGAAATGGTTAATGGATAATCCGGCAACAGACGTAATAACACATGATCAACAGATTACCGGAGTCAGTGAATTTGCTTCTACTTACAGATTTATCATTGGAGCTTTACAGGAAGGTTTAGGTGAAACCAGCGCTGCTGTGTCTGGATTAGTTCCTGGAGAAAGCGTTAAGACAGCTACTGAAATTACTGATTTGGCTATGCAACGAAATGCCAGAGACAATTTTAATCAAATATTTTTAGCAGAAGCATTGAAAAAACAAATGACTTTCTGGTTGAAAATGAATCAGCAATTTTTATTCAGCAACCCAAATGAGAAAAATAAGATTATCAGGATTGTAGGCAAAGACGCTTTAACTTACTTTTCTGAATTAGGATTGGATAAATCAGGTTTAGATGATAGAGCCATTGACTTATTATCCAATTCTGCCAACCCTGAAGAAATAAATTTGCAGGATTTGGAACAACCGCTTTTCCCTGTCCCTGCCGAAACTGGCCAGGAAACTAAATTTTTAAAACAACCTGGAAGCCAATTTGGCAGTTTAGTAATTGAACCGGAAGATTTGGCAGGTACGTATGATTATATCCCTGATATTGAAAGCATGAGATTACCTAATGAACAGCAACGGATTGGTGCTATGCGGCAAGCTATTGAATTGGCATTAAATCCAGCTACTCAACAATTATTGGCTCAAGAACAAATGAAAATTAAATTTTCTGATTTATTTGAGGATTATTTGGAACTATTGGGCAAAAAAGATGCCGACAAGTATTTTGAAAAAATAGAAGGAGGTGGATATGGAACTATCCCAGGAGGAGCAGTTAGTCCTCAAACAGGCGGAGCTGGTGTCGCGAATGGTCAATTCCCGTCCGTTCAAGGAAGTGTTCCACCCATGGCTGGTAGAGAAGCTCAACCAGTCATTCCCGGACCCGTCTAAATTTACTAAAGAGGAGGAATTTATTTATGCAGCAAAAGTTACCAGCGTTTTTAAAAAAGTGGTGGCTGAAATTTTACAATGGTTTGATTTTCAAACTGAAGAAGTTAAAAGACTTAAGATTAAAGAAAATCAAAAGACTGACCCATTCAGGTTAGAATAAAACATCTTGAAAGAAGGTGTTGAAAGAAGGTGTTGAAAGAAGGTGAAAAATATGGCAATATGTAAAGTAAATAAAGATTATCAAAATTGGAAAGCCGGTAATTTGGTTGAAGCTTTTAATGGCAGATTAACAGAATTGGTACAAGAGGGAGTGGTGACAGTTATCAAACCAGATCCACAGCCACAACCAGAGCTAGAAACGGAAGAACCAGCCAAGCCAGTTGAAGAACCGGCCGAACTTAAAAAAAGGGGCCGGCCAAAAAAAGTGAGGTGAGAAACATGAGTGTAAAATTAAAAAAGTTTTTAAATAATACCGGAACCGGGACAGAGGCAATAGTTTCCCAAACGGAATATAAAGATGTATCGTTTGAAAATGCCGAAACCACAGTTGATGGCCAAACATTCCATTGGGGGCCAAATGAAACCAGGAATTTTTTAGATGATGGAGTGGGATTGGCTCACGCAGACTTTCAATCAGGGGATACGACTGAAGATAATGTGATTGCCGATACTCAACCATTTAATAATGCCAGATCATAAAGAAAGAAGGTGAAAAAATATGCCTTTAGGGTCAGGAGTCAGATATAGATGGGTTAAAAGAAAAGGAAAAATGGTCAGGTTGGCATTTCGAGGCAATAAAGTTATTGAAGTAAAGAAAAAGGGAGGTCGAGCCCATCGTGTTGCCTAATGGAAAAAGTAAACTGCCTGATTTACCAAAATCATCTGATAAAGATTTTTGGTTGGATGCCCGAAATGAAGTTTATTATTTAAAAAAAATAGATTGTAACCATTTTTTCCAGCATATATCAGCTCGGGAAATTGAATGTAGAAATTGTCACATAGGTTATTTTTATTCTTCAGGCATGGAAGTAAAAAATGGGCATATTTATTTACATGGCAGTTTGGTGATTTGAAGCGTAGATATAAAAAATTATATCTATATTTCAGCTTATCAAGCTGTACCCGCAATGTCTACGTTACAGACAAAAGAAAGGAGGTCGTATGGTAGACGACCAACAGGCAAAACCAACTCTTGAGAAGGAAACTCAAGCATCAACAATGCCTATTGATGAACAAAAAACCGCTCCAGAAGCTAAAGTTGACCAGCCTCCAAAGGAATCTTTAGAGGATAAGGATACAACTACAGTAACTGAAGGTGTGCCGGAGAGCGCTTCGGAACGCACAAAACGTGAGTTTGAAAAACTTAGGCAAAAATTAAGGGAAGAACGAGAGGCCAGACAACAAATTGAACAGGCATACCGGACAGTTATGCCCAAAAAGCAGCCAGTAACTGAAAAACCAATGGAATTGTCGCCTTTAGTTGATCCCCAAACAGGTCTTTTAAATGAAGAAGCATTGGCTCAAAGGGATAAATTGCTTTTAGAGGCTCAAGAAAGGGCTAAATCGGCTGAAAAAACTGCCAAACAAGCAATTGAAGATAGCCAGCAACGGCTTTTACAATCAGAAGAAAAAGAAATGTTTGCCGAATTTCCTCATCTTGATCCGCAATCGGATAAGTTTGATAAGAAATTACATCGGCTTACCAGATCAATTAAGCTGGATTCAATGCTTAATCCAGATGATTATGAAGGGAAACAACTATCAGGTGTAGAAGCCGCCAGGTTAGCCAAAGAACAATTAAAAGACTTAAAAAGCGTTAAAGCTGAAGGAGCGCAGGAGGCCATTGATCAATTAACGCCGAAAGAGCAGGCGGCTCTCGAGGCCACAGGCACTCCAGCAAGACGGCAACAAACTATTAGTCTTGATGATCTCCGTCGCAGGTCTCGCAAAGGAGATTGGCAGGCAATTATGGAACGCCTGAAATCTTCCCAGAGCTAACCTGTTTTAAGAGGCAAACTTAACAGAGAAAAATATGATGCAAAAGGAGGTTTAGAATTTTTATGGCCTTTGGATTACAGACCTTAACAAATTTTTCCAAATTGCCATTTGCACATTTAAAATCATCATAGGGTCCGTTAGAGGCAACTCTAATGAAAAAATAACCCTCTGGAATCGGTGGAAATCTGACTAGACAGGTATCCTCAAACGTTGTATAATAATACAGCTATGACGAACCATGTAGAAAAGACAATACCGAGCGAAGATATACTGCCATGGCTTGCAGGAATTGTTGAAGGTGAAGGCTCACTTGGAACGTATAATCAACAAAAAAGTGGGCGAAAATTTCCCCGAATATCTATCGTAAATACAGACAGAAAGATAGTGGATCGAGTAAAAGAAATACTTGATTACTATAAGATATTTTACTCTTCGGCAAAAAAAACGAGAGTAGAAAATTGTAAAATCTGTTATTACATAGCAATTCACCGCAGGGATGATGTGGCAAAATTACTGAATTTACTGATTCCATTTATGATAGGAGGCAAAAAGGATACAGCTAAGGAGCTCATACAATATGTAGAGCAAAATCCTACAAAGGTAAATCAGTATCAACAAGTTGGAATTTACTTTATTTGCAAGTACTGTGGAGATAAATTTACTGGCAGAAGAAGAATTTTTTGTTCTCTTACTTGCTGGCATAGATTTGCAAAAGGTAAAAATAATCCCAACTATAAAACAGGAAAGTATATCGCGCGTAACGACTAAACGAGGGACTCCTTTATTATAAGGATGAAGTTATAGTCTGAACTTTGTAGAAATACAAAGAGTCAAATAGAAATATTTTGACCTCTTTTATAAGAGTAACATAATTGATGATGACAAAACACGCAAAGAAGATTTAGTGGATATTATTGGTGATGTCAGTCCGGATGATAATCCGTTAACGACAATGTTAGTTATAACGAAAGCTACCCAAACCACCCATGAGTGGCTGGAGGATTATGTCAGCCGGCCAACTTCAAATACTGGACAAGCTGAAGGAGCTGCGGCTACTTATGAGGATTTAACTCAACCTTCACGCAGAACTAATGTAACTCAAATAATCAGGGAAACTTTTAGAGTTACTGGAACTGAAAGATCAGTTTCTGTGGCTGGAATGAGTGATCCTTATGCTTACCAAAAAGCTAAAGCATTGCGAAGATGGAAGAATCGTCTGGAATTTGCAGTGGTGAGAAGTTCTCTAAGTTCAGGAGCTTCAGGAACCAGCCAAACCATGACTGGAATTGAAGCAGTAGTAACTTCACATTATACGCCGCTTTTATCCGGTACATCTTTATCAGAGACCGAATTTAATACAATGGCATTGGATGTGGCTCGCGATGTAGGCAACGATGATGTGTTCGATATGGTTTTGGCTACTTTGCAGTTAAAACAGAAAATATCTACATTTACTGCCGGTACGACTAAATATGTGGATGCTGCTGATAAAAAACTCACTCGCAAAGTGATGGTTTATGAATCAGATTTTGGCGTTCACAGGATTTTTGGACACAAAGACGTTTACGCGTCAGCGGCTACACCGGGACCGAAAGTATTAGGTTTGAGAGAAGATAAATGGCGTTTAGCTTATTTAAGACGGCCAGAATCGGTAGAATTATCCAAGGATGGAGACCGGGATAATGGCATGATCATTGGAGAAGTAACTTTGGAATATCTGGCGGAGCGGGCAAACGCGTTGCGTTCAGGCTTTGCTTACGGTGGATAACTAAGGCGAAAAAATGGATGGATAGAAAGCTCTTTTTTCTGTCCATCCAAAAAGTTATGGCAAGTTTTTTTTATGACCAGTTTGGACAAGTTAGAAAATGGGATGATGTCGCAATTGTTAATCAACTTTACAGATTAAAACAAGTTAATGGCTCTAATCCCTGGCCGGTGATTGAAAAAGTTTTAGAAGTCTGGTCTAAACGGCCAACTCAAGAATGGAAATCATATCTTATCCAATTAGGAAAAATTAGAGCTACCCGCAAAGATCTTAAATTTGCTTCAACTAAAGATAAGATAACTGGCGGTTATTTACGTTATACTCTGGATATTCCAGAAAAAGTAATTTTTATGATCCGCTGTTTATATTCATCTCAAGAATTACCTATGAATCGGGAATTTTTCCACTATTTTGCTAAACGTTTTCCCGCTTTTAAAATAGCTGAAAAACTTTAATATGGAAATCATATTTAATTAAATATGGAAAAAATAGCATTAGGGATGATTATTAAAGGCAACGGTGAAGAACCGAAAAACCTTAAAAGATGTTTAACCAGTATCGCTCCTTATGTAGATGGCATATTTATTACTTTAACCGGATCAGATACGGAAATAACAGAAGTTAAAAAAATTTGCCAGGAATTTAAAGCCAATATATCTTATTACCGGGATTTGTATGAGATAAAAACAGAAGAAGTTAATTGGTTAAAAAACTTTTTCAAATATGATCCTCAAATTAAAACAGGTAATAAGTTATTTTTATTTGATAAGGCCAGAAATTATAACTTTTCCCAGATTCCCCTGGAATACCAATGGTTATTATGGCTTGATTGCGATGATGTTTTCAGGCGAGGAGAAGCCTTGCATAAACTAGCCGAGCTTGGCAAAAGGGATAATTATTCGGCATTTTATCTGAATTATCTTTATCAAGTGGAAGTTGATGAACAATTAAATATTAAACATGTCATTATTGAACATTTACGGGAAAGATTAGTTAGAAATGACGGTTCTTATAAATGGATCGCTCCCATCCATGAGACATTTATTGAACAACGGCCAACTAATAAGACATTCAGTCACGATTGTGATGTGTTACATCTTGCCACAGACGCAGACCGTAAATTTTCTTTAAGCCGAAACGTTAAAAATTTAGAGTTTGCGATTTATAAATCACAAGGCAAAGATCCCCGCCATCTGTATTACTTAGCCAAAGTCTATTATGACATGGCGATCCATTTAGGTTTGAAGGATTATTTTGAAAAAGCCATACCTTTGATTTTGGCTTATTTATATGGGGAAAATAAATCCGGCTGGCCGGAAGAAAGAGCCCAGGCCAGTGAATATTTGGCTGATATTTACCGCCAGAAAAGTGAATTTAATAATGCCATCAAATGCGGCATGAACGCCTTAATAGAGGCTCCAGAAAGCCCATCAATTTTTCTTAACTTGGCTACCACTTGTTTATATCGTAAGGAATGGGAACGGGCATTATTTTGGACTAAAATTTCCAGTCAAATTACGGAAAAGAAATCTACTTTAGTCAGAAATCCAAAAGATATTCAGGTAAAAACTTTAGAGATTATTTATCAGGCCTGTTTGCAACTGGCTCAAATTGATCAAGCCTGGGCAGCGGCTCAAAAATTAGTTGAATTAATGCCGGGAGATCAATATTTTATCAATAATTATAATTTTATTAATAATTTACGGACTCAACGGGATTTAACTAAAACTATCGTTACTTTGGCTGATTATCTTAAAGCCAGTAATCAATGGGAAAAGTTGAAACCATTAATCATGTCTGCTCCGCGAGAAATAGAACAAAATCCTTTTATTCAAGATTTATATCAAAAGAATTTTCCGCCTAAATATTGGGACAAAGATGAAATAACTATCTACTGCGGCCCGGGATTCACCAACTGGTCGCCTAAGGGGTTAAGTGACCCTCAAGGGACATTTGTAGGCGGGAGTGAAATTGCAGTAATTAGAATGTCTCAAGAGTTGCAAAAACTAGGATGGAAAGTTGTTGTATATGCGGACCCAGGACAAGATGAAGGTAAATACGATGGGACAGAATGGCTACCGTATTATAAGTTCAATAAGTTAGATAATTTCAACATTGTTATTGCATGGCGTAATCCCAAATTTTTCACAAATGGAATAAAGGCTAAGAAAAAGTATGTATGGGCACATGACATACTTAATCCTTTGGATTTTGATGAAAACGTTATAGATAGTTTTGACAAGATATTCGTACTAAGTAATTGGCATCGTGAAACTATCAACAAAGTACCAATAGAAAAAATATTTATTACAAGTAATGGTTTTGACTAATACCTAAGATGACAACAGGATTGAAAACTTACAATTATTTAACAGTCATTCAGATCATCTAAATTATGGAAAACATAAGAGATTATAAAAAAGTATTTCATGGATCATCACCAGATCGGGGTTTGGAACATCTCTTAAAGATGTGGCCCGATGTCAAAAAGGAAGTTCCTGAGGCAACTCTTGAAATAGCCTACGGTTTTCAATTGTTTGACAAGTTCTATGCCGGCAATCCCTCGTCTATGATGTGGAAAGCGAAAATGCTTGAGATGATGAAATTTGAAGGAATAACTAATCACGGAAGATTAAGTCAACCAGATGTAACAAAACTTATGAAAACTTGTGGGGTGTTCGCTTACCCTTCTCATTTTGGAGAAATAAATTGTATCTCAGCTCTTAAAAGTCAAGCACTAGGACTTGAGCCGGTGGTGACGAATTATGCAGCACTTAAAGAGACAGTTCAATTTGGCCGAAAAATTGAAGGTGATATTTATGATGAAGAAACTAAAGGTGAATTTAAAAAACAACTGATTGATGCCCTTAAACATCCTATGTCTGACGAAAAAAGGGCAGAAATGATGGCCTGGACTAAAAAATATCAGTGGTCTAATATTGCTGTCACTTGGGATAAGGAGTTTAAATTATGAAAGATTGGAAATGTCCTTTTTGCGGTTCAGACACATTGATGATTCCCACGGGTTATGTGGTTTCGTCAGGCGATAAGGGCGGACATGAACCGGAAACTACTTTTTGTTGTCTGGCGCAAAAAAGAAACCATGAATATATTAAGAAAAATTATGATCCAGATCATCAGCCTGATCCAGACGAAATTAGCAAATGGTAACTATGACTGCTAAACAATGGTATGATTTGGGCATTAAGGAAATGCCGAAACTTAATTTAGTATCGGTAATTTCTGGTTTGCGCCAAGCCAATAACGGAGCTAAAGAAGATGTATTTAATATCAATGGTAACGGGTATTATCAATGGTCAATGGCAATTGCCCAAAAACAACAGCCAGTCCAGGCAGTAGAGCTTGGAGGAGCAATGGGTGTCTGGGATATTTGTATGCTCAATAGCCTGCCCTCTTCTTCAAAACTTTATTCAATTACATTGCCGGAAGGAGGATTGGAATTTTCTTATGTTGCAGATACTTATCCTAATTTCGTTCCTATTCTGGGTAATGATTTGGATTTATTGTGCTGGCCGAAAGAACTAGATTGGAAAAAAACCCAGATTCTTTTTATTGATACGATTCATCAGGAAAAACAATTAAGGCAAGAATTGGCTCTTTATTTGCCTTTACTTTCACCAGGCACGCTGGTAATGCTGGATGACATTCATATTAACGCAAGCATGAATAAAGTATGGGATGAGTTGAAATACGATAAATTTGATGCTACTGATCCTTTACATTGGAGTGGTTTTGGTTTAGTTGTTTTATGAGTTTAGTTTATTTACAATCACCTGTTAAAAAAATAGGCAAACATTCTTTTACGGGGATTATTGATGACTATTTTAATCCTGAAATAGAGATTGGCAATTTTACTTCAATTGCACCGCCTTTATATGTTCATGGAGCCACTCAACATCCCTGTGTTTTTACTCCTGACCTTGTTTCCACTTTTCCTTTTGGTGACAAATGGCAAGTCAATTATCCAAAAACTGCCAGTAAAGGCAAAATCATTATTGGCTCTGATGTCTGGATTGGTGAATCAGTCACGATTTTATCAGGAGTGAAAATAGGTGACGGAGCGATTATAGGAGCCAGATCCGTGATTGCCAATGATGTGCTCCCTTACGCTGTCATGGTGGGAAATCCAGCCCGCATTATCCGTTTCCGATTTATCCCCGGTATTATTGATAAGTTGTTAAAAATTAAATGGTGGAATTGGCCAGCTGATAGGATAAAAGAAGCGATCGAAGATTTAAAAGATATTAATAGTTTTATTAAAAAATACGGATAATTATGAAGATAATAAAAATAAATTTAGGAAAAGAGATTGTGGTTGATGATAAAGATTTTGAAAGGATCAAAATTCGTAAATGGTCTACAGGACTTAACAAAAAAAGAAATCAATGGCATTGTCCAGTTGCCTCATTTAATGGGAAAAATATTATTTTATCAAGGTTTATTTTGAACGCATTGCCAAATTTCCAGGTTGATCATATTAATAGGAATGTTTTTGACAATAGACGAACAAATTTGCGTCTTTGTGATAATTCAACAAACGGTCATAATCGAGGGTTATTTAAAAATAATACAAGCGGATTTAAGGGCGTTTATTTTGATAAATACCACAAAAAATGGCGAGCAGAAATTAAGAAATATAAGAAAATATTTCTTGGTTATTTTAAAACAAAAGAAGAAGCAGTATTAGCGTATAGTTCAAGGTTTAAACAAATACAATAAATTTGTGGATAAATATTATGTTGAAAAGTGAATATATAGAGTTACACAGGTGGATACAAAGGACAAATATGTATGGCTTTAACAAATGAACAAATAATAGAATTGGTGCAAAAGTACTTTAGAACAGAGTGGAAATTGTCGCCTGACAAAAAGAGCAATGTTTTGTTTGATAGATTTGAATGTCGATATGACATTGATTCTTCAGCAATTTTATATTCTTTAATCAGGAAATATAAACCAGAAAATACAGTTGAGATTGGTACTTGGCAAGGTGGATCTACATGTGTGATTTTAAAAGCACTCATTAAAAATGAACTTCCTTTTATTCACATAGCTTCTGAGATGTTATCAGAATTAAGAACAGAAACTGCAAAAAATACCCTACTAGAATGTCAAATGACACCGATGATTGTTGGAAAAATAGAAGACAACTTAAAAATATTACCTGAAGAAATAGATTTTCTTTTTGTAGATACTAATCATGATCGGGCGACGACAGAATGGATTGCTGAAAATATATGGCCTCGTATTGTAAAGGGTGGAGTATTTAGTATGCATGATTGGGCAGTTTGGGAAGAAGGGGGAGTTTTAAAAGGAAAAGGAGATAATGAACAACCTGCTTTATCTGAGACTGAATATCTATTTGAAAGGATTAAAAGAAATACATTTCCTTTTGAAAAGATGTACTGGAGTTACAATAACCCGGCGTGGGATGGTATGAATTCCACACGCGAGAGTGGTTTTTGGAAAAAAATATGACACTTGCTTTTATTTGGTATTTTAAAAAAGCATCACAAATAATGCTTTATTGGCGGGATGGATTACGAAGTGCGTTAGAAATTTTAGCCAAAGATCATCAAATAGTTTGGTATTTGGATGAAAAAATACCTGATTTTAGAGATAATTTTGACGTTTTGTTATTTTGGGGTGACAGCAATTGTCCGGTTTTTTTAAAATTAGATGAATATCATATTCCTAAAAAAGGTTTATTTTTATCAACTATGCCGGTTAATTTTGATAATCTAAAAAAATTAACTGTTGTATATTGTGAGAGCCAGCCAGTTTATGACCAAGTCAGGCAACAAGGCATCAGGGCAATCCTGGCTTTTGGAACTGATACAGAATTTTTTAAATCAGATAAAACCATTAAAAAAGATATTCCTTATTTTTATCCAGCTACTTTTTCTCCTTGGAAAAGGCAATCCAGTTTGACAAAATATGGCGCGAACTTATTATGTGTCGGCACAATTCAACCAGATGGTAAAGAAGAAGTAGAAACTTGTCAGCGTTTTGGGGTAAATATAGAGATTGGCTATTTTCCAGCAGAAAAAATCAGGTCATATTATAACCGTGCCGAAAATGTAGTCATTCCGGCCATTCATGGTTCTGAAAGAACAGTTTTAGAAGCCATGAGCATGAATATATTGCCAATTGTCGAACCTATGAATTTAACAGCCATATCTTATGTAAAAGAATACAATAATTCTCCTTATAAAACTCCCAGAGAATTTATAGTTGATAGATATTCACATATTATTTATAGCCAAAATATTTTAAAAGGATTATGACTGTCAGCGTTATCATGCCTTGTTATATTTTCAACAATGAATTGATGCAATTGACCAAAAATGCCATTGAGTCAGTTAAGTCAAATGCGGAATTGATTATCGTTGACAATAATTCTTTAATTGGGGGAGGATATTTACGCAATGAAGCCAATATTTATATTAAAAATCAAGAAAATTTAGGTTATCCTAAAGCCATAAATCAAGGAATAGCCTTAAGTCATGGAAGTATTTTGGCCATTGCCAACAATGATATTAGAGTATCAGCCAATTGGCAAATAGTCAGCCAATTGATTTTAACTGGTGATCCTTTAATTGGATCAGTCCATTTTAGAATGATTGATTATGACCAGCCAATGGAATATGGCAATAGATTATGGGTTAAGGGCAGAGAACGGTGGTGTACTGCCTCATTTTTTGTCATCAGAAGAAAAGCTTTTATAGAGTATGATGTAGAATACGGATTGGGAGGATATGATGATTGGGATTTCTTCCACCGTTTAAGGCATGTCAACCATTGGAAAACAGTTTACACTACCAGAGCCTGTTATCAACATAAACATTCTTCGACCTTAAAAATGTTAGATGACGGCAAAAGCCGACAATTAAGGGATAACACTAACCGGGAATTGTTTAAACAAAAACATGGCCAATATGCTGAAGAAATTTGGCAAAAGTTATACCCAGACCAAATGAAACAAAATTATTATGCTTTTTTTAATATTATATGAAATGCAGGAGTTGCGGCAATGATAAATTAAAAGATATTCTCCAATTAGGAGATCAATATTTATCTGATTTTGTTCCTATTGATTCTCCTAAGCCTGAAAAGTATCCACTTAATCTTGTTCTTTGTAAAAAATGTAGTCTCCTTCAACTTAAAGATACAACACCCTCTACAAGTCTCTACAATGACCACTATGGATATCGTTCTGGAATTAATCAAACAATGAAAGATCATCTCAGGGAAATAGTCGAAGAGGCAATGAAAAGAGTTAAATTGAAAGAAAGAGACGTAGTTGTTGATATTGGATGTAATGATTTATCACTTATAAAAAACTATCCTCTTAATATTATACGAGTTGGTTTTGATCCAGTCAAGAAATTCAAAACAGAAACAAAACATATACGAGCTATTTTTATTGATGATTATTTTTCTTTTGATAAATATCCGAAAGATCTACCAAAAGCCAAAATAATTACAGCCATTTCCATGTTTTATGACTTGGATGATCCGAATAAATTTGTGTCAGATATGGTTGACATCCTTGATACTAACGGAATCATTATCATCCAACAGAATTATTTAGTGGGAATGTTGCAACAAAATGCTTTTGATAATATTGTACATGAACACTTGGAATATTATTCTTTGACTTCACTGGAGAAATTGCTCAACAAGCATGGATTGGAAGTTTTTGACGTGGAAACAAGTCAGATTAACGGTGGAAGTTTCCGGACTTACATTAGACACATGAGCAACTTAAAAAAAATGCGTTATATGGAACGGAAACTTAAGTTAAACAATGAATGGACTTATTATTTATTCGCCTTACAAGTCAAAAAAATAACCCGGAAATTGCATGATTTTATAGAAAATGAAGTTAAAAAAGGCAAAATAATCTATATTTTTGGTGCCTCTACAAGAGGAAACACTTTACTTCAAGCTGCTAATCTTGATAATAAGTTGATTAAAAAAGCGGTAGAAAGGAACCCTGAAAAATGGGAAAAGAAAATCGCCAGCGTTAACATTCCCATTATTTCTGAAGAACAAGCTGCCAAAGAAAAGTTTGATTACGCTTTATTCCTGCCCTGGTTTTTTAAAGATGAGTTAGTTTCCCGCTATAAATATTTGGCAGATAAAGGAGTTAAATTCATTTTTCCACTTCCTAAACTGGAAATCATATGAAAATCAGCGTAGTAACCCCTTCATGCCGAAAAGGAGGATTGGATTTGATCAAGAAATGCCTTGACTGGCAGGAATTTCGTGATTTTGAGTGGATTACCTGTACTCCTTATCCTTTTTATGGCTCCCACGTACAAGTACCCGAACCTGTTAAAAAAGATGGCGAAACATATAATTTGAATAAATGTTGGAACGCCATGTTTAAAAAGGCTCAGGGAGAGCTTATTGTGTCAATTGTTGACCTACTTTGGTTCCCGCCTGATGTGCTGGATAACCTCTGGGCGTATTATCAGATAGATAAAATGTCTTGTATTGGCGGATTAGGTAACCAGTATGAACGATTAGAACAAGAAAAACCTGAAGGCTTAGTCTGGTCTGATCCGAGATTTGGTTTCAGCGATGAAACATATTTTAAGACCCAACCGCTTCACTTCGAACTTTGCTTGGCTTCGATTCCTAAAAAGGCGATATTAGAAACGCTTGGAATGAAAGAAAAATGGGATCATTTTGCCGCATTGTCAGAAAAAGAATTATGTGTTAGAATTGAAAAACTTGGATATACTTTCTGGTTTGACAAAAGCTTGGAATATAGAGCAATCCAACATCCCAGGCTTACAAAAGATTGGGATGAGCGATACCAGAAAGGTATTCAGTATTTCAATGAATGTATAAGCGATATAAATAAAGGTAAAAATCTTCAAGGAGATTTATGTCTGGAAAATACATCAGAACAGAAAAACATAGAAAAGAAGTTGGAGAAACAATTAGAAAATACTTCAGTAACTCTGACAATAGAAGGAAACACTTAAAAGGCAGATTATTTAAAAAAGGACAAACACCTTGGAATAAAGGAAAACCACATTTAAGGGGGAAAAATCATCCAATGTGGGGAACTCACCCTATCCCTTGGAATAAGGGGAAGAAAGGTTATCAAGTGGCTTGGAACAAAAAAGAAAAAGTTGTTTATTTTTGTATAGAGTGTAAAAACAAAAGAGAAAAATTGGAATCTTCTAAAAGAAAATTCTGTTTAAGAAAATGTTATGCTAATTATTTAAAGAAAATCCCAGCAGAAAAAACTTCAAATTGGCATGGTGGAATTGCAAAAACATGGAATAAAAGAAATAAAGAACTTAGGAATTTTTATACCAATAGAAGAAGAGCTATTAAACGGGGCAACGGTGGAAATTTTACTAAAAAAGAATGGGAAGATTTAAAAGAATCGTGTTTTTATACTTGTAAGGTATGTGGTTTATTTGAACCTCAAATAAAATTAACCATAGATCATATAAAGCCCGTATCTAAAGGAGGAAATAGTTATATTTCCAATATTCAACCTTTATGTTTAAGTTGTAATAGCAGAAAGAATAATAATGAAATAGAGGCAGATCACAGGCGTAGATTGACATTCCTTTAAAAAGGGGTATAGTTAATTAAACAGCCTAATTTATCGGCTCCGGTTCAATCGGAGTTTTTTTATGCCATACCAAGATCTTATTGGTGATAAATATAAATACGACCCTAATTACCATAAAACTGCTGAATTTTTTGGTTTGAACCAGTTTGACAGAGAAGATTTTAATTTAGTCAAAAAAATGTCTTTTATTTATGACTGGGGCGGGAAAATAAGTGGAGATGACCAAGTCCAACAGGTATTGACTGAAATTTATAAATTAAAAAAAGAGTTAGGCGTCCAATCAACAGGAAAAATATTGATCAATGAGCTGTACCAATACTTAAAACTGGAATCACCAATCAAACAAGTTAAAGACGCGGTTAAAAAAACAATCAATAAAATAACCAAACCTAAAGAAGAAGTTAAAATTACTATTTCAAACAAAAAAATTGTTGATGAAAAAAAAGTTATTCCACCAGAACCAGAGAAAAAGTCTGATGCGGCCCAAAACGTCATTAAACAAATGCTCCATTCAACAATTGAAAGATCTTTAAAAGATGTAATCAAAAATACTATTTCAAATAAAAAAAATATCTCTGAATCAATTAATAAAACAGTCAATGATTCTTTACAAAAAATGGTTAGTACGGCTTTTACGACAAGCAAAATAGATGAAAAAACAATTGGAAAAATGTTACAGGAGGCATTAACATGAGTTCTACCCATTTTGGAAACCTACTTAATCAAATTACTTTTGAGGAACATGATGGCATTTTAAACGCTAAAAAGACCTCCCTTATTTCCGCTGCCACTATTTATGCAGTTGTCAATACTTCAGCGCAAGGTCAAGCATCAATAATTTTAGATACAGGTTTATCTTGGGTAGGTTTTGCCACAGTTACTACTACCAATCCTTCTGCTTTTACTGGCAATATCACTCTTGATCCCGGATCTAAAACAGCTATTGTTGGCAACGTTACTTTGTCTGACAGTAAAGGATTTATAGGATTGGTTAGTGTTGCACAACCAATCAGCACAACATTTTCAGGCAACGTAACATTAGATGCCGGTTCAAAAACTGGAATAGTAGGAAACGTTACCTTAAATAATTCTGCCAATTGGATAGGATTGGTTTCAGTTGCTCAACCTGTTTCAACTACTTTATTGGGAAACGTAACTTTAGATGATGGCTCATTGACCGGTATTGTCGGCAATGTCACATTAAGTGATGCTAAAACATTCATTGGCTTGACAACTACTACTCTGGGTGCTTCTCCCGCTTTTATAGGTATAGTCACTATAGCAAACGTGGCTCGAACAATTACAGGCAATGTAACATTATCTGATTCTAAAACTTTTATTGGTTTAGTTACTAACATCCCGGCTTTAAATTCAGACGCAACAGTTCATACAGCGGTATTTTCTACTCAAGCAACTATTTTTGTTCCGGCAGCAGGACAAAGGTTCTTTTTGAAAGCCCTGCACATAGGAACTCTTGGCAGAGGTGAAGTTGAGATAAGATCAGGGGCAACCGCAATTATTCCCTTCACCGGCCTATCAACAACGAGCGGATTTTATGAATTTTACGGTGATAATGGACTTCCTGCGCGAGCAGCAGATCATGCTTTAACAGCGGTTTTAAATAGTACACATACAGTTTCACTTATGGCATTAACGAGATTTGTATAAGGAGATATTATGGCATCAGGAAATTTTTTAGCAATATTCACACCATTGTCTAACGAACCGCCAGCGAGTGCTTTTATGACTCTGGATACAAGAAATTCCCAACCAGTTCTTGACGCAGACGATGCAACTGACGAGGAAGCGGTATTCAGTGGAGTAATTCCGGATATCTATGCCAGCGGTGGATTTACAGTTAAAGTTCATGTAATGGCAACAACCGCCACTTCGGGAGACGTCGTGATACAGGCAGCTTTTGAGGCATTGGCCGCGCAGGATGT
>ERZ1292632.1118-Hain-H43-01um-R2-1118-length-27718-cov-6_pt1 | contig 27718 bp, 29 predicted proteins | sample MGYA00564407_ERZ1292632 | MGnify/ENA primary metagenome ERZ1292632 (study PRJEB36523, sample SAMEA6512637) | groundwater metagenome | collected 2019-01-08 | study: AquaDiva: Metagenomics assemblies of 32 groundwater samples | reverse complement strand
CAAGACCATCGGCCTCCGGCAGTGCCTGGTCTGGATGGCGGGTTGTCGTCCGCCGTCGGCCTCGATTTCTCGGCCATCCACCACGGGGGTTCCTGCCGGCCACCGCGGTCGTACGCCAGCAAGGCCCGCACGAACCCGCCCAGGTGGGCGTAGCCGTGGTTCTTGCCGTCCCACACGTGGTCCCCGGCCAGGCAGCGGTCGAAGTAGTCCGCCATCCAGACCAGGCACTGCCGGAGGCCGATGGTCTTGACGGCCCGGCGGATAGACGGCAGCTGGTGGACGACATCCTTCGGCTGGAGCGGATGGTTGCGGGACTCCCCGGCCGCGTGGTCGCGGATGAACTCGCTGTCGTTCCAGGCCGTGATCAGCAACGCTTCGCTCTTGCTCGGCAGGTAGCCGGCCTTGGCCCGGTCGGCCTTGGCCTCAGCCGACAAGGCCGTGGTCCGGCGGACACGGGACGGGTCCACGATCAGGATGTCGGGGGCGAAGGAAGAGTCGGCTGGACGGACGATCACATCGACCAGGCCCCGCCAGGCTATGTTTGACGCGATGGCCTGCTGAGCTTTTTCTGGAAGCACGAGCAGAAGTTTCATTCCAAAGGTCTCCTTCCAGCCTATTATAGATAGGTAGGAAAGATTTAGCGAAGTTTTAGGAGACTGACCATGAGAACGCTAGCGACCCTGTTTTTGTGTTTCTGCTCGGCCAGTCTCGCGGCAGACGCTCAGCCATCGGAAGTCCGGGCGGAGATGTCCACATATCAGGCGGTCAGCACCAAGGCGGCCAAGGAGTACGACGCCTCGGTGACGGCCGCCAAGAGGATTCTAGATGCGAAGGAAGACCAGGCGAAGAGCAAGGCCGTGGCCCGCCTGAGAACGCTGCTCCGATCCTACACGAAGGCCGGCGACCTGAGCAAAGGGCTAGAGGCCGCCAAGGCCATCTACTCCTTGAGCCCAGACGACGAAGAGGTGTCGCGGGTATTGAAGGCAGCAGGAATCGGGCTGCCGACCACCCAGCCTAGCACACATCCCACCGGGGTCAACCTGCTTAGGTCGGACAAGCTGAAGATCCGCGCTCTGTCGGGGAAGTGGAAGCTGACCGACAGAGAGATGATGACCGAAGGCAAGGTCGGGCGAGAACCCGCCAGACTGTTGCTCGCGTACAAACCTACAATAGAGTATGAGCTGGCCGTGGCGTTCACGGCCGACTCCCAGGAGACCGTCATGCTGAATCTTCCGACACCGATCGGGCAGGTGGCCGTCCAAGTGAACGGATACGGGAAGGACGCCGGGTTCGACGGCGAACCGACTGTCCAGCATCCGCTTCCCGGCGGCGTCCGACACACGGTCGTCGTCCGCGTCCGGAAGGATAGCCTAGAATTAGAGGCGGACGAGAAGGTCCTGGTGACCGTGGTGCCTGGCCCTCGTCACGTCCTGAGGACTATGTGCGACACGCCGATACCGTCTGGTGTGATCGCGTTAGGCACGCACGTGGTTGGTAAGGTGGTGTTCCACGAGGTGTCGGTGACCCCGCTTTCTTCTCGGTGACTGAAATATTTTCCGTCGGTTTCCAGGGCGAGTCGGATAACTTAGAGTTGATGGCGAGGAATGGACGACAACTTGACAACCTCTTGGGCGGCTTCAGGCCAGTCCGTTTCTCGCCAGAAACTTTGGCCAACCCCGCCCTGTTCCTTAAGTGCCCGGTCCCTCAAAGGCCGGGCACTCTCTTTTTACAACAAAGGTCTTCAACGAACGATAGGCCAAGCTTGCCGCCAAACACCTGCCAGTGGGTTCCTTCACCCACGATCCGCTAGCAGGTAATGACTGAACTCGGCTGAGGCCGGTGGAGTGCCCCACCTCCAGGAAGTCTGGGGCCGGATGAGATTCAACCTGCTTCGCTACTAGACTATGGTCGGATCGTACAGGACTTGGGACACCTCTACGGCGACACGGCGGGTTGATTCAGGGACGCCAGGAGAAGCGTGCGACATACGGCCTGGCTATGAAGCCCTGACGCGGTGCGGGTGAAACCGTCGCGACCGCGAAATCAAAACCAGCGACGGACGCCAGGCTCCATACTCTGCATGCTTGGACGACCCCGGTCTACCCTACTCTCTGGGTCGGCCGGGGTCGCTCTCACCACCTCGCATCAACGCCCTGGCCTTTGAGACTCAAAGGCCCTAAAGGCCAATCAGCCGTCTCTGCCTATAATACCTTTGAGACTCTAATCCCTTCGAAGCTACATAGGAGTCTTAAGGCAGGGTCTATGAAGATCAAGAACGACCTCAAGACGCAGCAGGTAATCAAGGAGCTAGTACTGGGTTGTCGTACTCGTAGAGGAGGCTTCAAAAAGGCTCTCTTCCAGATGCTAGGATTGGTAGAATCTACTCAACAGACGCCTTCGGCGGGATGGTTTGAAACGAATGAAACCCAAGTTGATCGCCCTGTACTCCCCCGTGCCGCAGAGCGGCAAGAGCACCATCGCCAAGCGTCTGCGGGACGCCCACGGCTACGCCATCGTCTCGTTCGCCAGCCCGGTCAAACGCACGGCTGAGGCGTTCCTGCGGGCCTGCGGTATGGACCCCGAGGAGTCGATCCGTCGAATCTACGACGCCAAGGACGAGGCGTTCGAGCTTGTGTCGGGCCTTTGGACTTCCGGCCGGCGGCTGCTGCAAACGCTTGGCACGGAATGGGGGCGGCGGTGCGTGATGGATCGCCTGTGGATCGAAATCGCCTTGGCCCGAGCCGCGAAGCTCCCGCTGGTGGTCATCGACGACATGCGGTTCGCCAACGAGTTCCTGGCCGTCAAGGAAGCAGGCGGAATCTGCGTAGAGATCATCCGGCCCGGCTATCCTGCCCCGGCGGTCCACGCGTCGCACGAGTCCAATGGGGGGCTGGAAGGCTGGCAGTTCGACTACACCCTCTCGCTAGCTGAGGGCCTAGACGCCATGCACGCGGCGGCGGATTCGCTGGTAAAAGGAGATACCTAGTAGTCATCCTTCCAAAAGGCCCGCCAGCGAAGTTTTCTTGAGGAAAAATCAAGTTGAATGACCTGGTCGCCTATAATAGAACATACGGGCCAGAAGGCCCCGCAAGGTTCTAACCAGGAGAAAGAAACATGACCGAAGAAGCAACGACCCCGCGTGATCAGTTCTTGAAGGAGTGCCCCGGATTCGGCGTGGACAACGGCCTGAGCGCCCTGGACCTCTCGACGGACGAGTGCCGTCACTGCCAGTCGGGCAGCAACACCCGGTTCCTGGCCTGTTCGGCGGAGGTCGAAGCCAGCAAGGCCGTCCAGTCGGCCGGCACGGTTCCGTCGGAAGGTGGCGGGACGGCCGTGATGGACCCGCCGGCCGATCCGGCAGCGGCCCCGGCGACTCCGCCCGTCGTCAAGAAGGGCAAGAAGCCGCCGGCCGAGAAGAAGCCTGCGGCGACGACTTCGCCAACGACTCCCAAGCAGGATCACCGGATCACGAAGGTGCGTGCTCTGGTGGATGCCCTGAGGTGCGCGAAGGCTGGACTCACTCCCGCGGAGTTGCTGGAGGCCGTTAACAAGGCCACTGGCGCCCGCGACGCCCAGTATCCCGTGAGGGGGCTCTGCGAGTTCGGCGTGCTGCTGGGCGTGCTGGAAGAGGCCGACGGCAAGTACGTGATGAAGAAGTAAGGTCGTGGACTACGGCAACGGCCTAACCATCCGCGGTGATAGCCTGTACTGCCCCTTGGCGTTCGGGCTGGACACTTACTGGAACTGCCCCTACGACTGCACGTACTGTTACTGCCGGTCGTTGAATCATACCTGGGGACAGGAGCAGCGGGTGTTCAGCCCGGACGCTTTGCGGGCGAAGCTGGAGGCTGGATCATCAAACAAGAATCCGCGTACGCCTCTGGCTGCGGCAATGCGTAATCGTAACACCATCCGTTTCGGCAACAAGACCGATCCATTCCCACCGGAGGAGCAACAGCACCGGGCGACGGAAGGGGCCTTGCGGGTTCTGTCGGAGTTGAAATGGTCCCTCAAGTTGGAGACCAAGACCGTCACCTATCTACAGCCAGAATACTTGAAGTGGTTGGAACCAGAACGGTGCGTAGTAACGGCAAGCGTGTCCTGTGGGCTGGACCGGGACTATCGGGCCTTTGAGCCAACGGCTCTTCCTTCACCAGAGGAGAGACTGAGAGCATTGAAGACGCTGGCCGATCAAGGATTCCAGGTCGGTGTGGTTAGCGAACCGTTCATGAACGGTTGGCACACGGTGGAGGATTGGCAGAGGCTATTGGAAGCCTGTGGTGACTACGGCGTGCGACGGGTCAACACCTACCATATGCACCTGAATGCCTTCGTGGCTAAACGGCTGAACGAGGTGCCTGGGTTCGACCTGGAAGCAGTCTGGCGGGGGAACGAAGACGATCAGTGGAAGCCCGTCTTGGGTCAGATCATAGAGGTGTCGGAACGGGCAGGCGTCATCCTGGGGTGTCCGGACTTCGTGAACAGCGGTCGGTACTCGGAGGCCAGCAATACGTGTTGCGGGGTTGACGTACCAAAGCCCACCACCTTCAACTTCATCCATTGGAAGCGACGGGGGTTGGCTGCCGGACGGCTGACGAAGATCGACGTGGAGACCACTTGGGATGGGGTGGGGGACCTGGAGCAGGGACGCCAGCTGTTTGACGGCCTCAGTTCCGAGTTCTATGGCTGGAAGGATTTGGGTTGGCGTCGGGAAGGGGAAAGCTGGATACCGGATTCAGTCGAGCCTCAGAGGTTCTTTTGAAGCTGGTGCTAGACAACACACCCGTCGAAACCTATTCAGTTGGGGGTCGAATCGTCCACGTCAAGCGAGAGGACCTGTGCTGCCCCTATCCGGGGCCGGGCTTCTCGAAGATTCGCGGGCTACAGGCTCATCTACAAGATTCTCTAGTGAAGGGTATCCGCGAATTCGCCGTGTTGGACACTTCGACCAGTAAGGCCGGTTGGGGCACAGCTTATCTAGGAGCGGCTACGTGCGTCGGGGTAACAGTCTATTCCCGGCCAAGCAGGGGGCGTCTAGCCTGCCGTTAAACCAACGAATGGCGGAGGGCCTGGGGGCTAGGGTGATCCGACTGGACCCAGTAGCTAGGGCCAAGATTCTCTGGCATCGAGTAGCTCAGGAATGGAAGGACAAAGCCCACGCAGAATTGCTGCCTCTGGGCCTCCGGCTGAACGAGGCCGTGGCCGAAACGGCGGCGGAGGTCCGGAAGACGAGCGATGTCATGAAGTCTGGTACAATTGTTGTGAACGTGTCCAGCGGTACCATCTGTGCCGGGTTGTTGAGTAGTCTGATTGAACAGGGATTGACGCCGCGGGCTCTGGTAGGCGTAACGAGCCATAGACTAAACGTAGAAGCCAAGAGGCGTTCCATCTGGAACAAGGCACTGGATTATCTTGGGTTCGGATCATCGGTGCCGCCGTCGTGGTTCCGGCTGGAGGTATCTGACTGCGAGTATTCCGATGCCTGCGAGGAACCCAGTCCATTTCCTTGTAATCCGTGGTACGACAGGAAGGCCTGGCAGTGGCTGGTCTATAATGTAGGGAACCTGGCGGAGCCTATACTGTTCTGGAACATAGGGAGCTAGCGTGGACTACTGGCAGCTAAGAGAACTCGTCAAGAACCTAGTGCCCCGCCGGACGGCCCTGTTGCCGCGTGGCGCGGCGGATCGGTCGCTGATCCGGGAAAAGGGCCGCAAGCGCAACTACAGTCAGATGAACGTCCTGACTGGTCAGATGGAGAAGCAGGAGCGCCTGCTCAACACGGCTGAGATCAACAGCTGCGTGGAAGTATCGTGTCGGGCTTCTCAGTGCCCGATGCCGCTGAATCTGGACGTGTGGGACGGGTTCGCCTGTCCCTTTAAATGTCGCTACTGTTTCGCAAACTATTTCCGGGCCAGCCTTTATAGCTCTTTCTTCGACAACCATAGAGCCATGGGCCTGCGTTCGAGCAACCCAGATACAGTCATAGCCCAGATCGAAGACCTGCGGGCCGGTCGTGGTAACGGCGAAGAGGTCAAGAAGGCTCTGGCCTTGCGTATCCCGATGAGGTTCGGTATCCGCTTCGAGGACTTCCTGCTGGTGGAAGGCACGAAGCAGGTCAGTCTCAAGATTCTCAAGTACCTGGCGTCGGTTCACTATCCGGTGATGATCAACACCAAGAGCACCCTAGTGGCCAGGGACGATTACGTTCACGTCTTAGCAGACAACCCTGCTGGTGCGGCAGTACATATAACGCTCCTGACCACGGACGAGCCGTTGTCGAAGATGCTGGACGTGGCGAGTCCGTCGGCAGCAGAGCGGTTTCGGGCAGCAAAGATTCTGACCGATGCGGGTGTGAGGGTGGTCTTGCGAATCGAACCTTTCATGGTTCTGGTGAATGATCAGCGGGAACGAGTGGACGAGTATATCGACCGGGCCTTGGAAGCCGGGGTGCGACACATGACGTGGGACACGTACTCGTACTCGGCCCATAGTCAGGGTATTGCCAGAGCGTTCGCGGCCGTAGGGTTCGACTTTGACCGGATGTTCCTGCTCACCAGTGACGCCCAGTGGTTGGGTAGCCTGATGCTGAGCAGTATGATGGACTACTTCCGAGGTCGCGGGTTGAGTGGAAGCACGTTCGACTTCGGTAGCGTCCCCATCAACCACCAGAATATCTGCTGCTCGGTGGAAGACCATTTTCCAGACGCCGGTTATAATTGGGGTAACGTACTCTCCGCCGTTCGGTTGGCGACTCAGCGGGGGAGACTCCGATGGAGCGAGTTTGTTAGCTGGGTGGAAGGTCGTGGAGGTTTCCTGTCCGAAGGAATGAAGGCTCAAGTCAAGGAGGCTTGGAACTTGGACAGCGGAGCGGCGTACGAGCCCTGTTGGGTTCCTGGACTGTATCCTGCTGGAGAAGACGAAGACGGAATCGTGTGGGCCTATCGGAAGGGTTGGGATCATAGAATGGAAAAGCTGAGAGCTGTTACAGGAGATAGGGCATGAAGTTGGAAGACGTGGCAGTGATTGGGGTAGGGATGAGCCGCGGTACGGCAGCCGACGCCTTCCTGTTGAGTAAGGCTGGTGTGGCGTACCTGGTGAATGCCGAGTCTACCATTCTGGTCCGATACGACGGCGTGACCGACTCCACGAGCGAGCAGCGGTGGAAGTGTGCCGATTGGGAACGGGGAACCGTCGAGATGGACGGGGATCAGGTCGTGTTCCGTTCTGAATCTGGTGGGTGTTCTCGTTCCAAGCGGTGCTCGGCCCCGGCCATCACCTTTGGTGAAGTGGATGAGGCCTGGAAGACGCTTTCGGCCCGCGTGGGGCCAGATGTACCGAAGGTGACGTTGACGGACGCCTTGTTCAAAGAGAGTAAGGGGCGGTCCGCTGCTTTGGACGAGGGACTGAGCCACGTTGAACTCTGGTACGTGGACGGCCGGGTGATTCTGAAACAACGGGACCTGTATAGTGGTTCCTTGATCGAGGTGGACGTGCAGAGCGCCGGTGGCATCGGGTTCTTCGCGGAGGAACTGAAACCGTTCGACCGAACGGCGATGCGCACACGGGACTTGCTGGCCTTGTTCTTGCTGGAGGCGTCCCTGGACTTCCAGCTGGGAGATCACGTCATGGCCGTCCGGGGTTCGGGATTCCAGGCCATCGTGGGCAACTGCGTCTATGACGACATGTACAGCGTGAAGGAGCTTTCAGATGGGCGGAAAGAGTCGTAAAGGCGGCCGGGTCAGCAAGGCCCTGATTGATCGTTTGAAGGCTGCGAAGAAGGCCAAATTGGGACCGACCATTTCGGCAAAGCCCGTGGAGGAAAAGAGTGACAAGTCCTTCGGCTTCTGATTACGAAGATCGGTTGAAGCTGGGAGGGGTGGCCCCTAACTTCTTCGTGTCGGTTCCTTATATGAAGGCTGCTCAGTGGACGGTGGTGGAACGAGCGGGACTTCTGGAGGTGCTGGATTCAGACGCCGTGTTGATGCTGCCGCCGGTTGACGGAATCGGGACGTGCGTAGCAGATCGGCCTTGGGCTGGATTCCCCGAATATTCCGGATCGGGGCCGGGAACGTTCTTGGATTGGCAGTTCGTGTACGACCCGACGGCTGTGACTGGTTTTCAGAATGTGTCCTCAATCTTCCGCCGGAACGTTCAGAGATTCGAGCGGTGGCATAGTGGGCTTTGTTACAAGCCGGCCGATGACCCAGAGGTCTTGTTGGCCTTGTTCGGGGCCTGGTTGGACGAAGGGGAGACGGCCCAGGACGCGGACACCATCGTATCTTACCTGGAGGCCGTGAGCCCGGAACGAGGGGCCGTCTTGTTCGAGAACGATCAACCCATAGCTTTCAATGCGTGGGATAGCAACTATAGGTATGTCAACTTCCGGTACTCGTTTTCTGTTCGTGGGGTCAAGTATCTATCGGAGTACGTTCGGTGGCTGTTTTATCATGATGCTGCTAGTCTTGGGGGGACAGAGGAAGTGAACGACGGGGGGAGCCTGGGCAGTGAAGGACTCCGCCAGTTTAAATTGAAGCTAGGACCGAAAGCAGTCCTCCAGATAAACAGTTGGGCCACGTAGTCCTAAAATAGACTAACGACAACGGAGAGACAAATGAGCAGCCGGTTCTTTGATCCCAACGGAAGCGATGTCAAGAAGTGTTCCGGCCTTTGTGGTAGGGAACTTCCTTTGAATCGGTTTCATCGCAGTTCTTCGTCAGGGGATGGTCGGCAGTCGGATTGCAAGGCGTGCCAGAAGGCACGGAAGCACAACGAGCTGCTGTATGATGGATTGAAGAAGCAGGTGGATTTGAAGCGTATGGGCCGGGAAATGGCCCTGGTGAGATATCAAGCCGTGGACAAGAAAGTTGTCTGGTAAGACAATCTAACAAGGAGAAGAGCAAGTGAATCGAGCGAAACTGTTGAAGGCGTTGGAGGCGTTGAACACGGCGGTGGCCGGCAAGCCGATCCTGGCGGAGCAGGGCTGCTATCGGATCAAGGGTAAGACCCTTCGGGCGTCGGACGGCGTGTCTCTGGTTCAGGCCGAACTGGATGAGGATACCGGCCTGGACTGTACCGTGCCAGCGTCCCACCTCTACAAGCTGATCAAGGGCCTGGGCAATCCTGACGTGATGCTCACCGTCACGGAGGACAACAAGCTGGCCGTCAAGACTGACAAGGTTCGCGGGAGGTACGCCTTGGAGGCCGGGCCGGGCATGCTGGACGACTTGGACTTTGCCGTGGATACCTGGGCTGACTGCCCGGACGGTCTGAAGAGCGGCGTGGCCAAGTGCCGATTCGCTGCCAGCAAGGACTCCAGCCGCCAGGTGTACTGCGGCGTCCTGGTGAAGGGCGACTCCGTCCTCGCCAGCGACGGCATCCGTATCGCCTGCCTGAAGGCGAAGGTCCAGCTGTCCGAGCAGCCGGTCATCCTGTCGGCGGACGCGGCTGCCCTCCTGGACCGCAAGGCCACTGAGATCAAGCAGTGGGGTGTCAAGGGCGGCTCCGTCTACTTTAAGGCCGATGGCGTCATCTACGGCTGCCGCAACGTAGTGGGCAACTACACCGACAAGGTGTGGGCGTTCCTGACCAAGAGCGATACCCTGGATAAGCGGCTGACCTTCCCGGCCATAGCCCGCGACGTGATCGTCCGCCACATGGACCAGATGACAGAGGTCTTGGAGATGGACCGCGAGGTGGAGGTGAAGGTGGACGGCAAGACGATGATCGTCCACAGCACTGACGGTGTTCGGTACGACCTGGAGGAGGAGCTGGAGCTGGCAACCCCGCTGGACGTCCCTGTTCAGCTGAAGGCCCACCCGGCCTGCCTGGCTGACATCTTGACGACCACGAAGGAGATGCGGTATGCCGACGGGGTCATCTTCGTGGCCTTCGTGACGGAGACGGCGGCCGGTGAGTTCCGCTACTTGACCACGGTCGAACGGCCCAAGGCGTAGGAGAGCCTGTTGTCTACCTACGATCAATTCCTAGCAGGTAAGAGCCAGCTGTCGGGTTCCTATGGATTCAAGCCGCTTTGGATGCCGGACTTCCTGTTCGACTTCCAGAGTTGCCTGGTAGATTGGTCAATCCATAAGGGCCGCGGGGCCTGTTGGGCGGATTGCGGTCTGGGCAAGACCCCTATGCAGCTGGTCTGGGCTCAGAACGTAGTTCAGCATACGAACCGGCCTGTATTGATCCTGACTCCGCTGGCTGTGTCGGCCCAGACGATCCGTGAAGCGGAGAAGTTCTCCATCCCAGCTGTTCGATCCTCTGGCGGTACTCACGACAAGGCCGAAATTGTCGTGACCAACTACGAGAAGCTTCACCACTTCTCTTCTGCAGACTATGCTGGGGTAGTCTGTGATGAGAGTGGTATCTTGAAGAGCTTCGATGGGGTACGTCGGGACGCTATCGTGGAGTTCATGCGTACCCGACCGTATCGCCTTCTGTGTACGGCGACGGCGGCCCCTAACGACTACGTGGAGTTGGGTAATAGTAGTGAGTCGTTGGGCGAGATGGGTTTTCAGGATATGGTCTCGCGGTTCTTCAAGAAGGAAGATGCCGCTAGTTTCTTGGGTTGGGGACGGGCTAGTTATCGTTTGAGGTCTCACGCCTCTAGGGACTTCTGGCGGTGGATATGCTCGTGGGCTCGGGCGGTACGGAAGCCGAGTGACTTGGGTTTCGAGGACGGCCCGTTTCAGTTGCCGGAGTTGCGGATACAGGAACACATCGTATCGGCAGAACAACCGGCGGAAGGTCGATTCTTCGATGTTCAGGCCGTGGGGATGGTTGAACAGCGGGCCGAACGTCGCAGGACCCTCCTCGAACGGTGCGAACGGGTGGCGGAGCTAGTGAAGGACACGGGACGGTCGGCAGTCTGTTGGTGTCACCTGAATACTGAAGGGGACCTGCTAGAGAAGATCATTCCCGATGCTATCCAGGTAAGCGGTCAGGACAGTGACGACGAGAAGGAAGAACGGTTCATCGCTTTCGCGAAGGGCCAAGCACGCGTACTTGTCACGAAGCCTATACTGGGAGGGTTCGGGCTCAACTGGCAGCACTGTTCGCATCAGACGTTCTTCCCGTCTCACTCGTTCGAGCAGTGGTATCAGGCCGTCCGCCGTAGCTGGCGGTTTGGTCAGAAGAACTCGGTAGTGGTAGACGTGATCACGAGCGAAGGCGAACGAGGCGTCCGGGCGAACCTTCAACGGAAGGCTGATCAGGCGGACGCGATGTTCGCCAACCTGGTGGAATTAATGCACGACCAGTTAACCATCACGTCCAACAAGTCGTTTCCTGAGAAGGAGGTATTACCGTCATGGCTGTAATTGATCAGCAGGTTGGGGATAACTACGCCGTCTATCACTCGGATTGTATGGAGGTCCTGCCGTCGCTGAAAGACGGATCGGTTCATCTGGTGCTCTACTCCCCGCCGTTCTGCGGCCTGTACAATTACAGTTCATCGGAGCGGGACTTCAGCAACTGTCGATCCTATGCCGAGTTCTTTGAGCACTATGAGTTTCTGGTCAAGGAGCTTCATCGGGTTACGATGCCTGGCCGGATCAACGCGGTTCACTGTATGGACGTGCCGAAGACCGGAGCCAACCTGGGCGGCGGCCTACAGGACTTCCCCGGCGATATCATCCGACTTCACGAGCGGCTGGGCTTTCAGTACTGTGCCCGCTACCACGTGTGGAAGGAACCGTTGGGAGTTCGTAACCGCACGATGGCCAAGGGCCTGGCCCACCGACAGCTGGTGGAGGATTCCTCGTTGTGCGACGTAGCCGGAGCGGACTATCTGCTGATGTTCCGGCGATCGGGTACGAATCCGATTCCTGTCCAGCACCCTACAGGTCTGGATCACTATGCGGGCGAGCGGTCTATCCCCGCATACCTGATGCCCTACCGTAACTGGAAAGGCAGTCAGATTGAGAACCAGTACAGCCATTGGATTTGGAGGCAGTACGCGAGTGCGTTCTGGGACGATGTTCGTATCAGCCGGGTACTGCCTTACAAGGAGACGAAGGAAGAGGGCGATGAACGCCACATGCACCCGCTTCAGCTGGACGTGATCGAACGGTGTATCGTCCTCTGGAGTAATCCAGGGGAAGTGGTCCTGACGCCATTTATGGGCGTGGGATCAGAGGTCTGGGGGGCTTTGGTGAACGGTCGGAAGGGCGTAGGTATTGAACTGAAGCCGAGCTATTATCGGCAGGCAGTCAAGAACGTCCTTCAGGTTGCGGAGAATCCCGCCCAGGATTCGGGCGTTCAGTTGCTTTGGGAGGAATGATGGCCGAGGGGTTCTTCTTCGACGAGGGAGAGTTTCGTCCGGTCCCTAAGAAGGTTCGCAAGCCGTCGGTGGCCGTCAGCGGCTGCGACGGCTGCGGGCTTCACAAGCAAGCCGTCACGCCCAAGATGCCACCGTACGGCCAGAACGGCCTGCGGATCGTAGTGGTGGGCGAGGCTCCTGGAGAGACGGAGGACGTGGAGGGCCGACCGTTTGCCCCAAAGGGGCGGTCAGGCAGGTTTCTTCGTCAGTCTCTTGGGCGGTACGGGCTGAACCTTGATCGCGATTGCGTGATGATCAACGCGGTATCCTGCCGACCGAAGGACGGCGCCGACAATCGCGAGCCTACGGATGCAGAGCTGAGGGCCTGCCGGCCACGAATTGACGAGGCGATACGGCAGGCACGGCCTGGGTTGATCCTGGCCTTGGGGACGTCGGCTATCTCCACTATCTTGTCCGACGCTCCACCGGGTATCCCCTTGACGGCCACGATGATGCACGGCCGCGTCATACCCAGCCGCAAGCACGGATGTTGGGTGGCCTGCGGGTTCCACCCGTCCTTCTACCTGCGGGAGAACGGCCGGTACGACGGGCGGATGGACGACGTGGTGCGTGGGGCCTTGGAGGTCCTGGCCGACAGGTCGTTCCCCGCCCCGCTGGACGAGTCGGCCTTCACGGTAGTGGACGACCTGAAGGAGCTGGAGTCGTTGCTGACCAGGTTGGGGAACGGCACGGCCGACGTGGACGTGGACTTCGAGACGACCGGCCTGGACCCGCGGGAGCCAGGGTTCGAGCTCTTGACGGTGAACCTGACCGACACGGTGGACCACGGGTGGTGCGTCCCGGTCTATCATCCTCACGCCTGTTGGGGCGACAGGGACGCCGTGGTGTGGGATTTGATCCGTTGGTTCCTTGGCGACAGCCCGTGCCCAAAGGTGATCCAGAACTGGCAGTATGAGGAGCTGGTCAGCCGAGTCTACCTTGGCCTGCCGGGTGTCCATAACGTCGTGGCGGACACGATGGTGCGGGAGCATGTGCTGGACAACCGTCGCGGCGTCACTGGGCAGGAGTTCCAGGAGTACGTCAGGTATGGCGTCACCGGGCACAAGGGTAGCGTCAACCAGTCCAGGCTGAAGTACGAGTGGCTGGATGACGTGGCCAGGTACGGGACGCTCGACTGCCGATATGGTCTTCGATGGAAGAAGGATCAGGATGCCCAGATGACGCCCGACCTGGAACGGGCCTATCGGCTGTTCCACGACGCCACGCCTGTCCTGGTCTCCATGACGTGTCGCGGGATCAAGGTGGACGCAGGAAAGCTTGACGCCATAGAGGCGGAAGTGGCGGCCGACCTGAAATCGCTAGACGACGCCCGGCAGCATGCGGAATGCCTGTCGTTGTTCCGGAAGCAGTACGGCCACGCTTGGGACCCGTCGAACCCGCGAGACAAGAAGCGGATGTTCTTCGGTACGCTGAAGTTGACCCCGATGAGGCCGACGGACAGCAAGGAGGGAGAAGCTGCCTGGGCAGATGATCCGGATAGTTGCTGCGGTGATCAGGCGAGCCTGGAGAACTGTCTGACCCAAGTGCCGGAGGATTCGGAAGAGTCCCAGTTGTTGCGGCTGTGCCTGGATTCTGGGAAGCTGGAGAAGCTACTGGGCACGTATATCAAGGGGCTTCGCGAACAGATTCACCCGGACGGTTCGCTCCACCCGTCGTTTCATTTGAATACCGTCCAGACGTACCGTAGCAGTAGCAGCGATCCGAACTTCCAGAACTTCCCCAAGCGGGACAAGGATATGGCGAGGGTGCGGAGGGTAATGGTGCCGCAGTTCGACGTGTTCCTGGAAGCGGACTACGGGGGGGCAGAAGTGCGTACGATGGCCTGTCGTACGAAGGACCGCACGTTGTGCTTGAACGTCAAGAATAAGGTGGACTTCCATCGACACTACGCCGCTTTGTTGTATGAAAAAGACGAAGAAGATATCAAGAAGGCCGAACGGTTCGACGGAAAAAACGGCTTCGTCTTTCCGGAGTTTTACGGTTCACGTGTAGAAGGAATACACCGGAATCAGCCCCAGTGGCCGAAGGAACGAATAGCCAAGGTCGAGAAGATTCTCTGGAATGATATGCCAGACGTGGCCCGATGGCAGGTGGAGACCTTGCGAGCGTATGAACGCGACGGCTACCTGGATATGATGACAGGGTTCCGCGTTAGATTCGGAGACCAGGGCTTCCTGTCCCGCTTCCAGATATTCAACTACCCGATTCAGGGACCGTCCTTCCATCGGCTGCTCCTCGCGGCCGTTGACGTCGAGAAGGAGATGCGGCGTCGGGAGCTACGGAGCGTGCTGGTCGGTCAGATCCACGACAGCCTGGTCACGGACTGCGTTAGCTCGGAGCTGGAAGAGGTGATAGACCTCCAGCAATCTATAATGACAGGTAAGGCTTGGGACTGGTGCGAGGCCGTGCCGTGGGAGGTCGAGATGTCGGTGGGCAAGAACCTGATAGACATGGAGAGATACCTCTAGATGAGTGACACGCTCTTGGACCTGACCGTCGTGACTTACCACAACCATAAGCCGGTAGACGCCCGCGTGCTGATACCTTGGGAACAGGTTGAGATGGTGGAGGACGCTCGCAACGATCCTGGCGAGGATAAGGAGCAGAGCTACGTCCATCTTCGCAGTGGCAAGATCGTGGGTGTCCGTGAGGACTTTGAGACTATAGCGGAGTCCTTGGGCGTTCGTGGTGAGGAGCTTATGGGCTTCGGCAGCAAGAGGAGAAAGAGGTCCTAATGGGGATTGAAGGGTATAGGGTAGCTCAGATAGCTAAGGCAGAAGCCGAGCCTTGGTTGATTAAGAAGCACTACGCCCATTCCGTGCCTTTCATCACCTACGCTTACGGTCTGATTGATTCCAAGGATACGACTCGTGGCGTTTGCGTATACAACGGGAATCCGGCCGGGGAGGGTGTTGGGATAGATTTTATCGTAGACGTGTCCAAGATTCCCTTCGAGGTCGGTTTTGTGGAGTTGTGTCGTCTGGTGGTTGAAGACGGCCACGAGAAGAATCTGTTGTCTTGGTTCGTTGCTCGGACGTTAGACGATCTTCGGCAGAAGAGTCCTCACGTGATTCTTTCCTACTCTGATGCTGCCGTAGGTCATCACGGGTACATCTACCAAAGTTTGAGTTGGTTGTATACAGGAGCAACGGCTGAGGGGGGGTGGCTTCTTGTGGATCGTAACGGCCAGCGTAAACACCGAAAGGCTATTTGGAATAAATGGGGGTCTTCTGGAGTAGACACATTAGAACGGTTAGGGATAAAGAGGGTCAAGAAGGACATCAAACATCGGTACGTCACCTTCCTTGGGAGTCCTGCTCAACGTAAGGCGATGAGGAAAGCCTTGAAGTTGGACATACTGCCTTATCCTAAAGGCGAGAACACCAGATACAACGCGAGTACCGAAGTGAAGCAACCAACGAAGTTCTTTGTGGATTAGGAGAAACCAAGATGAGCCTGTACCAAGAGGCACGTCCGGCCGTCTTCAAGGACGTGGTGGGCAACAAGGAAGCCATCGCGGTCCTGACGGCCGCCTTGGCGAAGGAGAAGCGGCCGCACGCCTTCCTGTTCCACGGCAAGAGCGGGTGTGGCAAGACTACCCTGGCCCGCATCGTGGCCCGTGAGCTTGGCTGTGACGTGGACGTGAACGGCAGCACGGACTACGTGGAGGTCAACGCCAGCAACACGCGGGGCATCGACGACGTGCGGCGGCTCGTGGCAGATACGATGTACCCGCCGATTACTGGTGGCGTCCGTGTCACGGTAGTTGATGAGTGCCATGCACTGACCAAGGATGCGCAGAATTGTATCCTGAAGCCGTTGGAGGATACGCCGACCTACCAGTACTGGTGCCTCTGCACGACGGAGCCGAACAAGCTGCTCAAGACGATCTTGACTCGTTGTACGCACATTGAGGTCAAGGGCCTGACCGAGGACGACGTGTTCAACTTGCTCGTCCACACGGTCCAGAGGTTCCTGCCGGACCAGGACCCCGGCGACGATGTGCTGAACGCCATCGCGGCTCGGGCCGACGGCTGCCCGCGGACGGCCTTGACTATGTTGGAGAACGCGAAGGGCCTGAAGCCCGAGGACGCCATGGCGGCCGTCAAGAACTTCCAGACCAAGGAGACGCAGGCGTTCGACCTCTGCCGGGCCATGGCCGACAGCAAGCCGTGGAGTACGGTGGCCTCGATCTATAATGGGCTAGAGGACACGGACCCGGAGGGTCTTCGGCGGATGCTACTGGGATATCTGAAGAGTTGTCTGCTGAAGTCGAAGGACCAGGCGGCCGCACGGCGATTCGCCGGGATGATCGAGGAGCTGAGCAAGAACACGTTCGATAGTGGCGAGGCGGGCCTGTTGGCCCAGATGTGGAACGCGACAAGAGTAGCCAAGGGAGACTAGAGCATGAGTGAACGAGACAGACGCGACAGGGACGCACGACGGAAGGCCATCCACGATGAGGCGGAGTCGGCCAGGAACGAGGAAGGGTCCGGCGGCTTCACCGGGGCCAGGGTCGTCCAGTCGGATGAGGTCTTGGAGAAGCTGGGCGTCAAGAAGTACCAGATGGACAGCGGCGAGGACAACAAGGGCAAGACCCACACGTGGAGCCTGCTGGAGCCGAAGCTGGACGACCCGGAGGTCATCGCCCTGGGACTGTTCGTCCACTGGGATGTGGGCGTGGACGGCGGATCATACCTGTGCCCTCGCGAGATGAAGTGTTGGCTGGAGAAGCGGGGGTTCGACGTTCCGGAGGCGATCAAGACCGGTGCGTGCCCTGTCTGCGAGGAGGCTGATCGGCGGCTGGCCAAGTACAAGCAGCAGAAGGACAACCTGTCCGAGGACGACCGGAAGAAGGCGTACGAGCCTGTGCGCAAGCTGCGGTCGTACAACGGGTCGTTCAGTGATCCGAAGCCCAACAGGTTCCTGGCCTGGATCGTGGACGAGAAGGACCTTGACGCTGGCGTCCAGCTGGCGGAGATTCCTCAGAAGGTCTACTTGGGCCTGATCAACCAGGCCGACGATCCGGAGACCGGCGAGACGCTGGACGTGCTGGACCCGTCGAAGGACGGCTGGACGTTCTCCTTCAAACGGTCGGGCAAGGGCCGCGAGGGCGTGGTCTACGACGCCTACCGGCTGAGGCCTCGGAAGGAGGCCCTGGACAAGGCGTGGCTGGACGCCGTGCCGAGCTTCTGGGACGCCGTGAAGATCGTCTCGTACGACGATCTCAAGGAGGCGTTCGAGGCCGTGCCTCCGGAGGACAAGTCCGAAGGGGAGAAGGGAAGGGGGCGGCAGCAGGCTGACGGTGGGCGACAGCGTACGGCTGCCGAAGAGGACGGGGACAAGGCGAAGGACGAGGTGGCCGATCACTTCTCTGGTGAGGATCAGCCGCGGCGTAGGCGGTCGTCCGAGCCTGAAGAGGCCGAGAAGCCGCGGGCACGAACTACCGAGTCGGAAGGTCAACCAAGGCGTCGCCGGGCCGTCGAGGACGAGGATCGTGGCGAAGCCGCTCACCCGTCGGCCGACGATGTGGGTGACGGAGAGGTCAGCGACGAGGCCAAGGCCCTGGCCGAACGTATCCGTAACCGTCGGCGTGAGCAGGAGGCAGCCAAGTGACCACGGAGAACTTGAAGGGTAGGCTGACGGTCCATCCGGAGGGTCTTCACCATGACGCGGAGGAGCAGCCGGGTCTGGCTTGCGAGGCGGCGGAGCTTGCTGCGGAGGCGAAGGCCGAGTCGCGGCGGAAGAAGCTGGAATTGGAGGAGCTGAAGGCCGTCACGCAGGGTCGTGTCCGGTCGCACCCGGAGTCCTTCGGCATCGACAAGGTGACGGAGAAGGCAGTGGAGTCGGCCGTGACCGGCGACGCCGCCGTGGCACTGGCGGAGCGGGCGGCCATCGACGCCGACTTGGTCGCTGGGAAGGCAGAGGCCTTGGCCAATGCCTTCGAGCATCGTCGTGCCATGCTGAAGTTGGAGGCCGAGCTTTGGTTGGCCAACTACTTCGGCGACATCACGGTTAAGGAACGGCAGAACAGGCCTGTGGCGGCCGCTGCTGGCAGTGTGAGTGAGGCAAGAGTTGAAGGAACCGCCAGACGGCGGAGAATCGAGGACTGACGAGATGAGAATCCTAGCGATAGCAGTTATTGCTGTCCTGTCGGCGGCTGCCGTGGCGGAGCCGCGGGTGGCTGAACACCTCCAGGCCGTCAGCGTTACTATCCGGGCTGGGGCCACGCAGGGTTCCGGCACGATCGTTACCAGGACGCTCACTGACGCCAACGGCCCCGTCCAGCACAACTTCGTCTGGACGGCGGCCCACGTGATCGACGGCCTGCGGTCCGTGGAGACGGTCATCGAGCCTAGTAAGGGCACGGAGCGGAAGATCATCAGGTTCCGCGATGCCCAGGTAGTGCAGGAGTTCCGGCAGGGCGGCCGTCGAGTCGGCGAGAGCTGCCTGGATGCCCGCGTGGTCAAGTTCTCCAAGAAGGACGACCTTTGCCTGCTCCAGGTTCGCAAGACCGGTTATACCATGGCGTCCATGAAGTTCTACCTAGACGCGGAGATTCCGCCGCTAGGCACGGATTTGTACCACGTCGGCAGCATGGCTGGTCAGGAGTTGGGGGCGAACAGTATGACGCAGGGCATCGTCGCCCAGATCGGGCAGGTGCTGGATGGCCAGTCATACGACCAGACGACCGTGACTGCCTGTCCTGGCTCCTCTGGTGGCGGCGTTTTCCTGCGTGATGGTAGGCTGATCGGTGTGCTGACTCTAGGCGTCCGCGGCGGCGACAATTTCAACTTCGTCGTACCCGTCCGCCGGGTCCGCCAGTGGGCAGATAAGGTTGGCGTGGCCTGGGCGGTGGACCCGAATGTTAAGATGATCGACCCAGCTAAGATCGAGGAGCTACCGGTAGAGGACAGTGGAGCTACGTTCGGCTCTGAGGCCGATAAGAAGTCTCTGGAGGCGATGAGCCGCGACGCTGGGGTGCCTCTGAGGCGGCCAGTGTCCACTCGTCCTGCTATGGAGTAACTGATGCCGGAACGCAAGCCAATCCAACCGGACGCACCTGTGGCCGACAGTCTGCGTCGCGAGCCTCTGCCGCCGTGCCGTCACTACCTGTCTACTGGTTGCACGTTGCTTGACCTGGCCGTGAGCGACCGATACCCTGGCGGCGTCGGCAGCGGCCGGGTCGTCCAGCTGATAGGCGACAACAGCACGGCCAAGAGCGTCATCATGCACGAGATTCTGGGGGCGGCCCAGCGACTGGGTGGCTACGCCCTGGAGGAGGACGCGGAGTACACGCCGGACTTCCTGCGTAGCGAGCTGTTCGGCCTGTCCGTAGGCCACTGGAAGGACGACGGTGTTCAGGAAGCAGCCCTGGGTAAGGGCCTGGCGGACGTGCTGGGCGTGGATGACCACTACTGTTACCGCAATCCCCAGACTATCGAGGAGGTGTTCGACGGGGAGATAGGCGTGGCTGTCCAGGCGTTGTCTGGCGTGGTCCAGGACGGTAAGAAGCAACGCGGGGTCAAGCCTATCCTTGGGCCTCTGGCCATCGGCGTGGACACGTTCACGGCCCTGCCGAGTAACCAGGAGCAAGAAGACAGTCTGGACCAGGCGAGCTACCGTATGGAGCGGGCGAAGAAGATGAGTGCCGGCTTCCGCAAGTGGCTCGGCCAGGTCGCCAGGAACGACGTGACCATCGTGGCCGTGGACCACATCAGGGACGCCGTGGGCGTCACGTTCGGGCCGAAGTGGACGACCAGTGGTGGCCTGGCTCTCCAGCAGTACAGTAGCACGCGGATATTCCTGGCCCACGCGGGGGACGTGAAGAATGGCAGCGACCGCGTGATCGGCGTGAAGATCAGGGCCAAGGTCGTCAAGAACAAGATCGCTCCGCCGGGCCGCGAGGTCACGTTCCACGTCCTGTTCGACTACGGCATCGACGACATTCGCACGAACCTGGAGTGGCTGGTGGAGCAGAAGGAGACGTGCCTGCTGACGCAGGGCGGCTCGTGGTACTCGTGGGGGGAGGACAAGCTGGGCAACGGCATGGACGCGGCCGTGCTGGGCGTGGAGAAGCAGAACAAGCAGGCCGCCGTCCGGGCAGAGGTGGCGAGGGTCTGGAAGGAAGTCTACGCGGCTGCCGAGCGGGCACCGAAGGAGCGGGGAGTATGAAGAACGCTGTAGTGGTGGGCGTGGACCCTGGTAAGAGCGGGTTTATCTGTCTGTTGGGTCTGGGTAACGTGGAGCATATCGCTCCTGAGTTCTATCCTATGCCGGTCGTTCAGCCGGTGAACGGCAAGTGCCAGTACGACACGGCCGGGCTGGTCCGCCTGTTCCGGTCGTTTACCGGGATGTTCGACGTGAGGCTGGCTGTGATCGAGAGCCAACAGGCATATCCAGGCCAGGGTGGAACATCAAACTTCAGTACGGGCTATGGCTACGGGCTGCTGATGGGCGTGGCGGCGGCGGTCGGCCTGGCCGTCGATTCCCCGCATCCGCGGACGTGGCAGAAGGACTTGTGTCGTGACCTTCCAGGCGATCCGAAGATGAAAAGCATTCTAGCATCTGGCCGCTTGTTCCCGACCGTGGACTTGCGGAGGACGGAGAGATGTAAGGGGCCGGACGACAACAAGTCAGACAGCCTGCTGATCGCGGAATGGGGGCGGCGGAAGGTCCAGAATATGGGGATGTTGGGGTAAGAGAAGTAGGTAGTATACCTAAAATAACGTAGTGAGCCGCCCGATAGGGGCGGCCGAGAAGGACTTGAAAAGTGAATAGGTAGGAACCATCCCGCGAGGGTGTATTCTTGGTAGTAACGGGCAGTGCCCTAGGCCCTAGAGTGAGGTCGAAAAGGCTCTCACTAACCCCGGATGATCCTACTATCGGTAGCGTTTTAGCGGACGCGGTTATACTACCCGCTAGTATCCGTCCCTCGCGTACGGGGGAAGGGTGGCCATGTTCGAGAAGACGCTCGCCACGACCGGCATCCGTCCCTCGCGTACGGGGGAAGGGTGCAATCGCGGAGGTACACGGCGAATGAGCGGATCATCCGTCCCTCGCGTACGGGGGAAGGGTGACGTATGAGCAGCGGCTTGAAGCGACCGTCGCATCGTCCCCTCGCGTACGGGGGAAGGGTGTTGATCGGCGAGAATGGCAACGTGGCCACTACATCGCCCCCTCGCGTACGGGGGAAGGGTGGGTGTGATTAATGGAAACTGAAACATCAACTAGAACATTGAAGATTAGGGTTACACTTCTTGGGGATGACCTCAAGGCGGTTAAGGAACAATGGGGAAGGTTTGACAATCTGGTCTACCAAACCTTCAAGGCGGCTAACTGGTGTACTGGTGGGCAGTATCTCAACGACCAGTTGCTTCTTCGCCTCCAGCAACGGGCGGGCGTTAAGGACGCGGCGGGCCGTAGCCAGAACAAGGAAGTAGCCAAGAAGATCAGGGATAGCATGTTTGGACCGGGCAGTGTATTTGAAGTCCTGCCGAAGTCCGTAGGAGAGTGGGACATCAAAGCCGCGTTTCCCGATCTTCCTCCATCCGTCACTAACGTCTTGGCCCGCGTCGTGGATCAGAACTACCGAAACGACTACGTAGGCGTTCTAAAAGGCGAACGGTCGCTGAGGACGTACAAGAGGAATATGTCTGTTCCCGTTATGAATCTGAAGGTGGAACAGGCTGGCAAGGATTTCAACTTGGTCTGGCGATTGCCGGGCTATGCCGAGTTTCAGTTCACTGCTGTTCTGGGTCAGGACCGGGGCAACTACTCGGCCACTCTCAAGAAGATCATTTCGGGGGAGGTCGTTTGTTCCAATCCGTGTACTGTTAAGCGGGATACACGGACGGGTAAGGTCTATATGAACGTGGGGGTCATCGAGCCGAAGAAGGTAGCAGACCTTGACCCGACTTTGTGCTTAGGGGTAGACGTAGGCATTAGGCATCCAGCCTATGTAGGTTTGTCTCGTGGTCCAGCTAGGGCCGCAGTCGGTACGAGAGAGGGTTTGATCCACGGTCGTCTTCAGCATCAACACCGCCGCCGGGCTTTGCAGAAGGTTGGGCAAGTAAGCAGGTCTGGTCACGGGCGTAAGCGGAAGTTCGCTGCTTTGGATCGTCAGGCAGATAAGGAGCAGCGGTGGGCGAGGACCTTTAACGATAATCTGTCTAGGCAGATCGTCGATTTCGCTATTAGGCACCGGGCGGGGGTTCTCAAGATGGAAGACCTTCGTGGCGTAGCCGAAGGGGAAAAGAAGGAATGGATGCTTCGTAATTGGGGGTACTTCCAACTTCAGACCATGATCGAACAGAAGGCAGATCGTGTAGGGATTCGCGTGGTGAAGATTGACCCTGCTTATACCAGCCAGACCTGTAGCGAATGTGGGAATTTGGAGTCGGGTCAGCGGGATACGGTCAAGCAGGTCTTTATCTGCAAGAAGTGCGGTGTTATTTTGGACCCGGATCATAACGCAGCTGTAAACATTGCTCGGTCAGAGAAGATCGTCGGGGCCTGAGAGTATGCTCAAGCAACTTGCCATCCAGAACTTCCAGTCCCACCAGGCTACCACGGTTGTGTTCGGTCGTAAGCTGACCTGCGTCTGCGGTCCTTCCAATCAGGGCAAGACCGCTATCTTGCGTGCCCTGGGTTGGATCATCAACAACCGCCCTCGCGGTTCCGGTTTCATTCGGAACGGGTCGGATGACGCCTGCGTGACCTTGACGCTCGATGACGGCCGGACGGTCACTCGTAGGCGGGACCGCAAGGGTCGGATCAATGAGTATCAGGTAGGCGGTGAGACGCTTACGGCCCTGGGGGCGGACGTGCCGGAGCAGGTGACGAACCTCTTGGGCCTGGCCGACATCAACGTCAGCAACCAGCTGGCCCAGCATTTCCTCTTGCTGGATCCGCCTGGCCAGATTGCCAAGACGATCAACGAAGCGGTCCACCTGGAACGTGCGGAGGCCGTCGTGGACCGGGCGTCCGCCAAGGTCCGTGAGGTCAAGGCATTGGTCAAGGTTCAGGACGATCGGGCCAAGGCCCTAGATTTGGCCCTAGGGGCATTCTCCTGGTTGGACGGGGCGATAGCCACCCTGGGGGTCGTTAATGCCTTAGCGACGAAGCTAGAGGCCTTAACAGCCAGCCTGGCGGCCCTTCAGGCGGCGATCCGCGACCTGGGCCAGATCGGCGGCCTGTTGGTCCAGAAGGCTATTCCGGCCGGGGCGGCTGAGCAGTTGGGTCGATTGGAGTTGGGGGCTAAGGACCTTGACGCACAGTGCCTTCGCCAGTCGTCCTTGAACCTGTCCGTCGGGGAGCTGAATAGGGTGGAAGGCCGGCTGGCCGACGCGGCGATACCCGCCGGTGCTGTCGGGAAGGCCTACGGACTGGCCGAGACAGCCTCTGAGGTGGATAGGCTGGGCGAGAAGCTGGACGACCTTCAGTTCGTCGTGGACAGGCTGGACGGCATGCCGGCCGGGCGGAGCCTCAAGGTGCCTCTAGAGCTGGCGGCCAGGCTGGACGGCCTTACGGCCGATTGGTCCAAGGCGGCTAAGGAGTTCAACGTCATCCTGGACGCGGAGGAAGCTGTCGGGAAGATCGTGAAGGACCTAGCATCCCTGACGAGCACCCAGATGGAGCTAGAGGCTGCGGAGCTTAAGATGCTGGAGGGGTTGGACACCTGCCCGTCGTGCGGGCAGGCCCTTGGGACGGAGGCGAAGGTTCATCTATTGAAAGGTGTAGCGTGAGCAAATATCTAGTGAAGATGCCTTCAAGCGTAAGTCAGGCCGACGTGACCTGGGTGACCGAAGCTCTCAGGACGTGGATGGAAGATAAGTATGGTGATGCTGCGGTGTTCCTGCCCGACGGTTGGGATGTAGAGGTGGTCAGGCAGGACCGCCCGCTGGTCTACCTGTGTGGCACGATCACGCCGGACCCGGTACATCTGGCCTGGCGAGAGGAAGCTGAGGAGCGGCTGGACAAGCTTGGCGTCGGTGTGGTCAGCCCCGTGAGGGGGAAGGACCCGAGAGACTGGACGCTGGACGGCACGGACTCGGCAAGGCCGACGACGTACGCCAACGGCGGCTTCGTCCCGCGGGACCGTCGGGACCTGGAGAGGTGCGACGCTGTCTTGCTGTACTTCATGGCGGATGGTGCTCCTGATCGGCAGAGCATCGGCACCTGGGTGGAGCTTGGGTGGGCGAACATCCTTGACGTTCCGGTGGTCATCGTGACGGACATGAAGGAAGTGTCTGGGCACCCATTCGTCTGGCGGAGTGCGGCCAAGGTCTGTGAGACGCTGGACGAGGGCCTGGAGTACCTGGCGTTCCTGCTGGCGGAGTGATTCTTGGCTTACTACAATGACATCGAGCCATTCCCCTGCCAGGTTTTGCGAGCGCGTATAGCAGACGGCCGACTCCCTGGTGGAACCGTGGATCAAAGGAGCATCTGTGACATCAAGCCCGACGAAATCCCTATCGGAACTCAAGTCCACCTGTTCGCCGGAATTGGCGGCTTCGCCCTCGCCGCCCGACTTGCCGGCCTGCCCGACGACTTCGATATCTGGACCGGTGGCTTCCCCTGCCAGGACATCTCCTACGCAGGAAAAGGAGCAGGTCTGTCTGGTTCCCGATCAGGCTTGTTTTTTGAGATTGTTCGGCTATTGCGTGGCGTCCGACAACGACCGGCTTGGCTGCTCCTTGAGAACGTACCTGCGATCAAGAAGCGAGGAATTGACTGGGTACTGTCTGAATTGGAAGGTCTCGGCTACACCTGCTGGTCGTCCGTGGTGGGAGCTGGAGCTGTTGGGAGTTCTCAGAACAGACTACGATTATTTTTGGTGGTCCACGCCCCGCGTAGTGGAGCGGGGATTATGTATAAGAACTGCTCAAAAGACTCAGAAGTTTTTGGGTCAAGAAGAAGTAACGGAAGTAGACGATTATCATGGGAATCTGGAGGAGCTGATAGCAATGTTTCCTGGCCCTCACGCCCAAGAGAAGCCCAATTTGACTTCGAACCTCCGAGGTACAGCGAACGTGTATTGGATAGCGAGCTTGATGGGCTACCCGTCCGACTGGTGCGACGTGCTAACAAAGACGCTCTGAAAGCGTACGGCAACAGCATCGTCCCGCAGGTGGCGGCGATGTTCTTCGAGTGGATTAAGAGTCAACCATGAAGCTACTGATCGTCGGTGATCTTCACTTGCGAACACGGACGCCCGCTAGGCGGACAGAGCCGGACTTCTCGGCCGTCTGCCTGAATAAGCTGAAGCAGATCATCGACCTGGCCGACCAGGACGACAGCATCGTGGTCCAGGTGGGGGACTTCTTCGACAGCGCGGACCCCAGCAAGGCGTTGGTGGCCGCGGTCATAGAGGCGTTGAATCACGGCCGCTACCTGGACGACAGCCCGCCTTGCTGGCTGGCCATCCATGGCCAGCACGATCTTCAGTATCATTCCGATGCAGCCCGGCAGAGGTCCGCCCTTCGGGTGCTGTCGGCCGCCCAGTCGGTGTCCTTGCTGGACTTGGAATCTGATAGGTGCAGTGGCGACGTGTGCTTCTACGGTGCTTCCTTCGGCCAGACGCCTCTGCGGCCCACTACCGTCGGCTTCAATGTACTGGTGGCCCACGCGATGGTCGGGGACAAGCCCTTATGGCCTGGACAGGACTTGACCGGACCGGAGGACTATGTCAAGAAGCATCCTGGTTACGATCTGTACTGCCTCGGAGACTATCATTACCCGTACAGCATCCGGGTAGGTGATGCCTGGGTGATCAACGCCGGGTGCGTGCTACGGTTGACGGCTGACGAACGGGACCGTACGCGGCGGCCGAAGGTCGTGAGGTTCGACACCAGTACGCGAACCCCGAAGGATGAATACCTGGCCGTGACGCCAGAGGCTTTGGCGTTCGACCTGGACGGGTACGAGAGGGATCAGCAGGCACAGCAGGCCAAGGAGTCGTTCGCAGCTATGGCGGACGTGATGAAGGGGAAGGGTCTGCTGGGCGTGAACTTCAAGGACAATCTGGTCGAGGCGTTCGACAGATTGAGCACGCCAGAATCCGTCCGGCAGAAGGTGTGGGACTGCTGGCAGAATCTATAATGGGGAGGAAAGGGAACGAGGTATGAGCGACGCAATCGAACGTCTGAAGACCATACGGCGTGACCTGGAGCAGCGGCAGCGTGAGCTGGATCGGTTGGAAGGCTCTCGCGAGCAGCTGCTCAAGACGCTCAAGGAGAAGTTCGGCCTGTGTACCTTGGTAGAGGCCAAGGCCGAGGCCGATCGTAGGGAGAAGGAGCTTGAGGAGCTGGAGAAGGCCATCGAGAAGGGTGTGGCCGAATTGGAACAGATGGTGAAGGTGGAGGTCTAGCAGGTGGACGTTCCCCGGATCAAGGCTTTGTCTGCGGCGGTCTTACGGTTGGAGGCTGATCGGGACCGCCTGACCAGCGAGAGGAGACTACTGGCCGGGGAGCAGGACAGGACGACAAAGGACCTGTCCGAGTGGGAGAGTGCCAGGGACGTTCTGATCCAGGTCCTGCTGAGCACGCAAGGCCGGGTCAAAGGGTTCGTTGAGGAGGTCGTGTCCCTGGCACTCTCCACCATTTACGGCAGCGACCATCGGTTCGTCCTGGAGTTCATCCAGCAACGTAATCAGGTGGAGGCGGTTCCGTGGATCGTCATAGGCGATCAGAAGTTCTCTCCACGTGACGAGCTTGGCGGCGGGGTGTTGGACGTGGCCAGCCTGGCCCTCCGCCTGGCCGTGTGGAGTGTTATGGAGCCTAGGCCCAGCGGGGTGTTCCTGCTGGACGAGCCCAGCAAGTTTCTGTCCGAGGATTTGCAGGCCGAGTTCGGCCGGATGCTGGCTGAGCTGGCCGACCTCCTGGGCGTACAGTTCGTCGTCGTGACGCACTCGCCACAGGTGGCCGAGTACGCGGACGAGGCATACTACGTTCGCAAGGACGACGGCGTCAGCAAGGTGGAAAGGGTGACAACGTGAACAAGGTGCTGGTGGCCGGGCCGTTCGTCGGTGAGTTCGGGTGGGAATGCTTCTCCTGGCAGCCTTTGGTCAGAGGGGCGTTCCTCCAAGGGGGTTACGATCGGTGCCTGGTCTATACGAGGCCGGGACGGTCCTGGCTGTACAGGTTCGCGGAGACGCGGACCTTGGAGACGCCGGACCATGAGCCTGAGTGTCTCGCCTGGACGAACCCTTCCGCCCATAAGGCTGAGCTAGCTGTCCTCATCGAGCAGATGGCCTCGCTGGCCAGGGTAGAGGTGGCGGCCGACGTGGACGTGCTGAGCTACCACGGCCTGCCGTCGCTGGCCGACCCGATGTACGGTCGCGGGGCACCGGACCTGTTGTACCCGGATGAT
>ERZ1292632.345-Hain-H43-01um-R2-345-length-47934-cov-83_pt1 | contig 27747 bp, 32 predicted proteins | sample MGYA00564407_ERZ1292632 | MGnify/ENA primary metagenome ERZ1292632 (study PRJEB36523, sample SAMEA6512637) | groundwater metagenome | collected 2019-01-08 | study: AquaDiva: Metagenomics assemblies of 32 groundwater samples | reverse complement strand
CCTGAACCCGTGAAGTAGGGTAAGCGGTCGGCAGCCGACACCAATGCGGCGAGCGCTACCAGTTCAGCGTCTGAAAGCGTTGCCAAAGCGGCTGTCGCGTCCGCCTGGGCTGCTTCCAAATCTTCCTGACGACCGAGCCGCGTTTCGTCCTCCAGAATGATCTGCTGGTAGAACCGCCACAACCACGAATTCGTATTCGCGTTGTCGACCCTGAGATCTCCCGTTAACCGCGGCGGTGAAAGCACCAGCGGCTGCGGGACCGCCATTATCGTTGTCCTATCGGAGTGGGCAGGATTTGAAGTCTCGTGAGTTCACAATCCGCCGCGTCCGTCATGTCGATCTCGAACTGCCAACTATCCGCGCAGCCCATCGGCCCGAAGTTCACGTGCATGTACCGGTCGCCGGCGAGTCCAAGCCCTTTCCGGTTCCAGCGCGTTTTGACTTTGTTGTCCTTGATCGAACGAAGCGATATCACGGGCTCAGTCGCGTTCGATCCAGACGAGCCACGCTTCAACCGAAGTTGCACGTCGTCCACCCTGATTTCGCCTATGTCGATATGCGCGGAGCGCCACAGTACGCGCTGCGTCACCCCGGTGTTGGCGTAGGTATCGCTATCCAGTTCGTAAACGCGCCCGTTACCGCCGACGAAATGCCGATCCCACAACCGGTAGTAGCTCCACCCAGGCCAACGGGAAGGTAACCCAAGGTCAGCGTCCCACCCGTAGAGATTCAGCCACTTTTTCTGTCGGTAGTCGAAAACAACCGTCACCCCTTTGGTGTCGTACACGTTAGTCGCGTTCGGTGCCTGCAGGAGCAAAAACTTTTGGCCTTTGACCGACATGCCTGTCATCCAGGTCATAGACCAGTCATCCAGTCCTTCCAAGGTCATGCCGATATCGTCCCCGAAGGATTGGGAGACTTGGCCCGAGGCCCTGACGATCTCCCGATTCCGGTTTAGCATCCACGTGGCGTTATCCACGAAAGCGCTGGCATACGGCTCGGAAAGACCTTCAGCTACTCCCCACCGGCGCACGTACGGCGTATCTGCACTCGCAATCGGATCGAATTGTTCCATCGAATCGATCCCGAGCACCATCACCTCCCGATAGGGAGTCACGAAAAGCGCGTTGATCGGATCCGGTTTTACATCAGCCGAGAAAATATCAATCTGGTCCCAATCCCTGAAACTGTTCGCCGCCGAATGGAGGAAATTTCCTGTTCCGCGCTCGGAAGCGAGTACCCGACCTTCGCTGTATCCCACGTGCGTAGAAAGCGGGGCATCGTCCGACAGGATTTCCGTTGTCGCTGCTCCTAAGCGAACTATCGGACCGCCGGCGGCCATCAGAAGCTCGTTCGGGCTGCGGTCGAATACCACCCTGCCGTCGCCAGATACCGGTGCCCCGGTCACATCGGTAGCGGTTCCAGCTTGGTTGACCCGGTAGACGCGGCTGTTGGTGACCGCGATCAAATCCTTGTCCCACTCGTGAAGGTAAGTAGGAAGGCCGCCGGTCAAAGTCACGACATTGGCAAGCCCTGGGAAACGCGAGATACCTTTCTGCTCGTTCATGAACGCGTTTTCCAAAGCGGCTGCCCCGCTTACGGTTGCGGCTTCGGTGACATTCTGGAAGAGCTTCTCCGAAATGTCGATGTCCTTCCAGGGCATGATTATCCTAATTCAAAGTTACCGAAGCTGAACACGTCCATTCAATCGTAGCTCCCGCAGCCCCGGTTACCTGTACTTCAATGTTCCCCGTCGCAAACGCGAAATCGCACGCCCATGCCGCATCCGTTTCAACCGCAGCCTCTATGCTGGTGGTTGACCCGATCAAAGCCGCGTTGGCGGGCACCAAGACCCCATTACAAGTTGCCGCGCCTCCCGAAGAATCGGTAAGGGGTTCATCGTCGATGAAGATGCCGACGATATCTTTTAGCGTCAGAGTCCCGGTTGTGCCGGCGTCCACGTCGGCGATAATCCTCGCCGTTGCAGCAGAAGTCGATCCCGTCAGTACAGCGCCAAGCGTAAAGTTCACGGTCTGCGCGTCGTACGCCAAAGCCGATCCGGGCCTGCGCACGGGTCTCGCGATGTGATAGGTGGCGTAGCCCACGCCGTTTCGTTGCGTGCCGACAACGCGAGCTTCAATCTGACCGACTTCTCCGGGATTAAGAGACACCTCCCACACCTTAGTCACATTTGCGTTCGTCGTGACTACTGCGGAAGTTGGAGCATCGTCAAATACGGTTTGCTGTCTGACGATACGCGTGCCGTTGCCGGCGAGCGTCACGTCTGCATCTTCGGTGCAATCACGCCAGAGAATATTGTTGCTCGGGGATGTCAGCGTGACCGTCGTCTTCGAGATCAACATCCTGTCGAACACAACGTCCTGACACAAACCGGAGAAGGAAGAAGTCGAAGCAACCGTTCCGCCCGCGATAGAGCCGTCGCTGAAATTTAACCCGATCACGGTGTTGTCGGTCTGACTCGTATCGGTGTCGTCCAGCACCGTCATGTCGATCGTGTTGCGCGCAAACCATGACCCCGGGAGTTTCGTAACCCGCGCACCGTTGATGCGCAATGCCGTGCCGGTGTTGTCTTCAAACCCGACGTTGGCGATGATGTTTTCCCTGACCTGACGGTTCTCATACGAGAGATCAACACCGATCCCGGTGCAGTTGGACACCAGGCCACCATCCCACTGGTTGTTCGCCCACTGGTCTCCGAGCCCTCCACCACCAGCGTCAGAGTCCCCGTAACCCTTGAGGCCGTTCGTGCAGGCGTCAATATAAAAATTGCGCCAGCGGTGTCTACGCCCGCCCTTAAAGTGCCCAGCGGTCGCGAAACGCTTGATGATTACATTTTCAAAAATGACTTCATCGTTGGAGATAGAGTAGACGCCGACAGACCCCGCTTGTTTGCTTACGCCATCCAAAACGACGTTTCTAAGACCGAGACCGTTACCCGACAACGTGATTACATTGCCGCCAACCGTGCTCGAGATTAGAGTAGGATTTCCGGTCCTGCCGTAGCCTTCCAGAACTACGCCGGCCGGCAAGGTCAACTGAGTGAATGGAACCGACTGGTTACTCGGCAGGAACACAGTGCCCCCGCCACGTGCCGCAACCGCCCCTATTGCTGCGGTGATGGTGGCGTTGTTGGTCGAAGCCGTTGTCCCGATTGCTCCGTAATCTTCGGCAAATACCCACCGGTCAAACAACACGTCCAATGCTGTTGCGACCGTAGCGCCGTCAGGTGTTACAACTGCGTCGGACGCATTCTGACCGGCAAGCGTTGTCAGTGGCGGACGTTCTATCCCGGTCTGATCCCCGGTATTGATATCGAGATAGTAGGCGGAACCCGTATAAATGGGTACCACGAATTTGCCGTAGTTCACCCCGTTTGACGTGAGTGTCGAAAGGGTCTGCGGGTTCGAGGCTGCGACCGACAAAGCCTCGTCGGTGAAAAGACTCGCCTTAGTGGTGGTGCCCGCGATATAGACGGTGACCACAGCGCCGGCATAACCCGGCCGCCACAGATCAAATTCCGAGATATTCATGGTCTACTTAATCGCTTCCTGCTGTCTCACCCAGTCTTGCAGTGAATCCAGGGTGTTCTTGCAGCGATAGTGACTCCCGTAGTTCGAGGTAACCGTCGCCAGTGCTTCGGCCGCCTTCGGTGCGTCTTTGGAATCCGGTAACGGTCGTGGGGCTTCGCATGGGATCATGAGCCTCTGGTCCGGCTGGGGGAACTTGTCCACGGGCGGCGGCGTCGTGGAGCACCCGCCAACGATCATCAAGGCAACTGCCGGGATTAATAACCGCATATTTGACGACCTCCTTTTCGACTTCTTTGATGATGGTTTCTGTTTTGCCGGCGGTCTCCACGTACTTGGTCACGACGCGAATCGTGACCGAGGCGCGTTTGCCAGCCATCTTTACCGACTGAACAGCCTGCTTGGCGATGTAATCGTCGAGCTTGTCGCGTCCGGTCGAATAGCCCAGGAACCATATAACAGAGCCGGCAGCAAGAACCACCATCAGAACCCACGGGTTGGCGAATGCACCGATCCCTGGAATAAGAGACGGCAAAAAACGAGTGATCAAGGCTTTCATCAGTCTGCCCTCAAAAATAACGCCTGTTCAGCTTTGCGCCGAAGAATCAACCCTGGTAAGATTTTCCCCCTGGCCTTGTTCCATTTCGGGAATTCGTCTGCGGCGCCAGCAAAATCTCCGGCGTTGACTTTGCGCAACAACGTGCTGTCTCCCAAGCCTTCAGGAATAGAGTCGGCGTCGATGTCGGTCCCAACGTTAAAGGCAAACGACACCAGAGCTGCGAACTGGTTGTCGTTGACTTCGACCTCTAGCAGGCTTTCCACTTCCGCGGCTTTTTTGTCCACGTCGTGAGCGAGAAGTGTTTCTGCTTCAAACGGCGTAATCCCGTAAGGGTATGCGTCGCGCGCGAATTGCAGCCCATCTAGCCCACGTAACGGTTGTCCGTCATGAAGAACAACGTGCCCCCACCCGATTGTTGCAACACCCGCAGGGCAAAGATACGGATCAAGATTGACAGTCGTCGGGTCGCCATCCCTGATGCCCTCGAAACTTTTGATGAGCGTGATTCCAGACTCCGGGCACTTTCTCATTGCTTACCCGGTATCTTGTGTCGTAGCACCCGCGCGAGTTCCTCTCCGAACATGAGCGGGCGCTGGTGACAAATCTCGGCAGCGTATTGCATGCCTGCGATCCAGCCCTTGGGCGGCTCCATGTGCGCTTTCCCACCCTCGTAGTTGCATGCTCAACCTCGATTGCAGGCGCACATTTCATCACCGTATTTGCAGGCGGTCATTTCTTTTCTCCGCCATTACCACCATACTTCATATTGACCAACTTCTTAAAAAGTTCGGGCGCTATCAGCACACTGAAAAGCACGGTCAGACTATCCCAATTCGCGATAATTTCGCTGCCATGCTCCAGGATCAGCTTGATGCAAAGCCACTGGGCGATTAACGTGCCGATCTTGGTCTGCGACAAACTTCCAGACTCGTCGCGGACCAGATCGTTCAGGTCACGGCGAATCGTTCCTGTTCGCCGATCCGGGACTGATTGGATTTCGATCATTTCATACTCACGTTCTTGAAAAACGCCAGCAACCCCTCGTACAGCAGCCAGCCAACTCCCGCCAGTATGGTCCAAGCCAGAGCGACGGCCGTTTTTTCTATCACCGCGCGATGGAACCTCTCGCGCCGGCACTCGCGCCTGATCGCCATGTCGAGGTAAGGCTTGTATTCGTCAACCGAGTCACGGAGACATTTGATGTCAGCGCGAAATTCCATGAACGTGCTTTCCTCCGCTTTTATGTGGGACAGCAACTCGGAACGCAAGGCATGTGCTGCGTCTTGCCTGCGTTCACTTCCGTCCCAGTTCGTCGGTTCCAGCTCTTCGTCCATGTGGGTCCTTTCTACGCCAGCGGCACTTCTTCAATTTCAACGGAACAGGAATGATTGGTTGTCGCAGCGCCACCCCCCACCACCAGCATCACCGTTACAGGATTTCCTTGGGCAACGTACGCTTCTCGCGTGAGATCCGCGCTGACGAGTGCGGGATCAGTCGTCGTGCAAGTCACAGTGGTCGAGCCAGCGCTTCTCCTCACTGTATAGACGTAAGTCAAGCCGCCGCCTGGTGCTGCTGCCGCAGACGCTTCCAGATTTCGGATGACGGCCTTGGCGAACGGGATTGGAACAGCGGACACCAGTTCAGTCGCGTTGTTGTTAGCGCTCGACAGATAAACTGTTCCTGGCGCAACCGTTCCGTTGCTGTGAAATTGCATCACCGCCTTGCGGCCGCGCCAAGCCGAAGGCAGGAATGATGCCTGGGAGACGATATCGCCGCCCTCAACGACCACCAGACCGGAGAAGACTCCGATATTTGGTCCTTGCCCGACGTACATTCCGACGTTGATTTGCGTACCGGCGCTATCCAGCTTTCTCGTGACCGTCAAGAACTGTAGCGTAGAATTCCCTGTGTGAAACGGCGAGGCCGAAGAACCAACACCATCTGCTATCGTAAGACCGACGACCGCCCCTACCGTCGCGTAAACCCACGCGCCGACTGTGATGGTGCGCCCAGCCCAGTGTGCGCCAGTGGTCTGCCCGGGGATCGTGCTGACATCTTGTTGAAGCGAGGCATTTGCTCCGGCACCGCTCGTAAGCGCTACGGCCTGAGAACCCCACTTGCGCTGCGCTGCGGTTGTATTCTTCACTACGGAAGCCCCCGCTCCGCCGATCGTCCAGCCTGTCGGCGCTGCGGCAGTGCCTGCACCCCAAATCGCAAAATCTGCATTAAAAGCCCAGTTGTAGTTCGGCAGCGGGTACGGTGCCTCGAACATGCCGTGGTTCGTATGGTCCGAGGATGAATCCGTCACTGTGATGGCGGCAGAACGGGTAAAGTCGAACTTGTTCCCGCTTGCCTGAGCGCGATCAATAATGCTCATCCCGGTCGCAGACGCGTTATCAAGAAAGCCACGATAAGTGTCCCGAGTCGCGTAGGTCTCGACCGCTACAATATTGTTGAACTCCGGCGATATCACGAGATCCCACGTGTTGTCGCCAAACTTCTGCGAGGCGTTTGGTGCACCGTTGCCTACGCGCAACGCAGTGCCTGTAACGTTATGCAGATGCTGCACCTTGAACGCATTGCCAGTAAAATTTGCTCCTGCTGGAACTTCGTCCACCGCAAATCCTATCGACTTACCAGCACAGTTATGCTCGTCAATTTCAAGAGTGCTCCCTACGAAGCCTTGAGTTCCGGACCCCGTAAAGTCAACGCGTAAAGGTGTCACGATAGTGGTGAAATGCAGGCGCGAGTCGATAATTGACTTAAGCCCGTCGATAGGAACCCCGTTCGTGGGCTTGAACACGACGCCATAGCTTGCAGATCCGCCGTAAGTTATCTGTCCTCCGTCCATGCTGAAATCGACCATCATCATGGAGTCAAACGTCATGACCGGATTTGCCCCAATCGCACCGCTCGTTCCGATGCTTGCAGCACCGATCCTGATTTTCTTGCCTTGCATCGCGGGCCATACGACGGTGGACCCGCAAGCAAGGTTTGCGGCGCCCCCAGTGGAGTTGTTTCCTCCTATTACCTCAAGATCGTAGCCCGTGGTCCCGATGCCGGTACACGCAAGATTGATCGCCTCCTGCAGACCTTGGGTTGTCGAACCGGTGATGCTCACCACGCTGCCGTCCGCGGCGCGCAACTCCCACGTGGTGCCTCCCATCCATTGCAACCTGACAACGCGGTTATGAATGACCGTGAGATTGTTGTCGATGATCCCGGTATCGTGGTCCGCTATCGTAAGGCCGCCGATGGTTGCGATGACGGCCTCGGCGACGTAGACTGCCTGTCGAAGTTTCCCTTTGTCATCCAGCGTCTGCGGGTTTGAGAGTGTGCCGGCGCCGGCCTGGCTATCGTAAAGCGTCGCCTTCGTCGTGGTTTTGACCCCACCCGAGACCGTCCAGAACGTGACTGTGGCTGCGGCGTAAACCGGGTTCGCCAAGGCAAGAGATTGGATGGAGTTCCTGGACATTATCGAATGTTCCCGTAATCGTTGGTGCCGGTCGCGTAATCGTAATCCTCACCCCATGCCGCCGTTCTTCGAGGCTCAGAGACCTTCTCCCGGTTGGCGTAGCCGAAGAGATTCGCAAGGCTCGCGCCAGCCTGGCCCCGGATATCGGCTACCTCTTGAAGTGGAATGCGTCTTACGGGTCCGGATCCTATTTCAGCGGCGGTTGCAAGTACTAAAAACCGCTGCCAGCCGGCCGAAAAGCCGTGCGCGAGATTGCCGTCGACCTTGGTGCCCGCAACAACAGAAGGCGAATAGACCTGTGCGATAAGCCCTAACGAGTAGCCGGTTGCGGTCACCTGGGGGTGAACGTACAGGTTCTGGTCGTCGGTCAAGCGGTCGATGAAAATCTTGTTCGTGGTTCCGCTCTCGGTTTTCTTGGGAATCGCCTCGTACTCCTCGCGCCGGATGATATCCACCGGTTCATCGTGGCTTGAAGAGTCGCGCAGGAAAGCTGCGACCGGAAACAAAATCCCGTCCGATGGGTTCGAGGTTCCGAGAAAATCCGAAAGGTCGTAACTCACGGTGTTAGCCGTCAACGCCTTCACGATCGTGACCGGCAAAAGCCACCAGCATCGGTTGGTTTCCACGACTTCGGCGACCGCCATGTCCATCCAGTAAAGCGCGCGCTCGATCTCAATCGGATCGGCCGCCGTGTCGTTTACGGTAAACGCACCGATCCGTTGCAGCGCGAGTTCCGCAATCTTCGAGGCTTTGTAAAATTTCGCCACCTCGACTCCTTACACAGCCTCGTTCTCGAACATCTCGTCGAGGACTTCTTTCTTGATTTCGCGCATGCCGCCCAACGGCCTGTTGACGACAGACTTGTCGTTTTTATTTTTCTCGAACGCCACCAAGAACGCGATCATCTGCGCTTTAGGCGTCTTCGTCGGGTAGATGTCCTCGGAATTCGGAAGCACCTTGCAGCGAACGTAGAGCGCTTCCTTGGAAAGCTCTTCCCATTCGGCAAGGACGAAGCCGTCCGGCATTGGCACGTGTGTAGCCCAATCCTTTTTCGCCAGAGGTTTGAGCACATTTCCTTTGCTGTCCTTCACGATAAAGGCAGGATCACGCAAAAACTTCAGCGCGTGGTCCATGGGCATTTCGGTTGCCTCATGGGCATTCAGCGCATATCGCTTAATGCCGGCGCCCTCAATAATATCGTGGAACCGCGGCCCGAGCACGGCGTTGGTGTCGATGACGAAACCGACTTGTTGCTGTTCCATAAGTTCTCCTGAGAAAAAAAGGCCCGGAAGTCGCCCTCCGGGCCTCAAGTTACATCAAGACAAATGCCCTGACGTTTTTAACCGCACAGCACGTACGGCAGAAGAATGAATCCTGCCGCCGTATTGCTGCCGGCCGTCAACGTGTACGTAATTGACCTTGCTGCATTTGCTTCAACCAAATACGGTGCGTTCGCGGTATGCAGCGCTCCATTGGTTGCCAACACGTACCCGGTTGCCGCACCTACATCGGTCGCCGCGTTGAAGCCGTTAGCATCCCCACCAGCTTCAGCAGGGGTTACTTCTCCAGTGCCAACATCCATGGTCTCGGTGGCGTCCAATGCAGTGATATTAACTCCTGCACCGTGTAACCGATCCAAAACCATGCTGTCCTCCGGCAGGTCGAAACCAGTGTCGGTTTCGGTAGCCGCCGTGGTATCGGCAATGTTGAAAGGAATCTTCGCCAATTGCCGGCGTTCCCGGGTATTGACCGCAAAATCGTAGGAACCGGGGACAAGAGCAGCTTCGACAAGAAACTGTCCTCCCGGCGCCATGATGTAGAGGTCCGCACTGACAACGCTGTTTGCGACGTAAAACTCGCAGGAACCCGTAGTGAGCGCACGCGGATTGGTGAGAGCTACCCCATCCTTGTCCGTGATTGCCCGCTTGAGCGTGCTGGAGGCTTGGCAGACCATGCAAACGCCGCCGCTTGCGGATATCGCCTGGCCTTCCTGGTCGTGCAACTTGAAATAATATCTTTGACTCATGATGGCCTCCTGTTAAGACGCGGCCGCAGCGGTCTTGATGGCAGCCGTACCATAATCTTCTGTGGTATTGCTGTCATACTTCGACTTGAACTGCGGTTTTAACGTCCCGAAAATGTTGCGGATGCCGAGACCAGGACGGTTCTCATAATCGCGAAGGCTGTTCTCGACCATGCGTGACCCCTTGGTCAGTTCGCATATGCCGAGTGCCTGCGCACCCAAGAGGATCGCTTGCGCACCATGCACGGTCCCGTTAAGCCCCCAACGGCTGCCCGAGAGAATCCCGAGCGTATTGAAGACCTTCTGGTGATCGTAGATGATGGTGTCGTCCACCACCCGCTTCGCATTGGTGAAAAGCGGGTTATCCGTGCCTCGCGGCATGGCCTGGCTCACCAACGACTTGTAATCCGCCGATTGCGAGAGGTCGCGCCATTGCTCGGTTGACATCACAATAGCGTAATACTCGCGACCACCCATGCGAATGGGAGCAAGCGCCTTGCGTTTGGCAAAAGCCTTCGCTCTGACGATCAAATCCCAGTTCATGATGTCGGACGCCGTTAGCGTCGCTTCTGACGTTGCGGATCCAGCGTGCATGATGCGGTTCGTGCTCGCCGCTACCACGTCGGATGCAAACCGCAACTGCGGCAATTGACTTGCCCCGCGGGTTGACCCGTTCGTGTTAAGCGTATAAGCACGCCCGGCGATGGTCAGGAAATGAAGCTCATCCTTGACATCGGCGAGCCAGAACGCAAGTTTTTCCTGCGCAGTGGACCGAAATCGGATCACGGTCTCCTGTTCGGAGAACGCGCCCCGGCTTCTTACTGCATGTCGCAGTTGATCGATGCGGATGGTCTGCGAATCCGCTGTCAGGGCTTCTTCGTTCCCTTCCAACAGATTATCGTTAACCGTGCCGCTATCGACCGACAAATCAGGAACCAAAGGCATGACGGCCTCAGTCCCTCTTTCGGTTTCGGTGAGCTCCGTCACTCGCGTAACCGGCGTGTTGCTGTCATCCGATGAAGCAGAGATAAAACCGTTGCTGTTCCAGAAGGAACGATGGCGGCCCTGCACCCGGACTTTCGTCAACCACACCTTTTTCTGCAAGCTCGTGAGCAAACCAAAGGCAGTGTCTGCCATGATTAATGCTCCTTAATTAAGGGAGACACTGCCCGATTTTTCGGATCAGACAACGCCACCCAATTTACGTCGAACGCTTACCGGCAGTGCTTTCAAAAGCGCTTCCGCTTCTACTTCACCGAGGTTCGGGTTATCGAGTTGCGCTTCCAACTGCGCTTCCGTCATACCCTCGCCTCCTGCCGCCAAGCCCATATTTGCTACGTTCGGCGGAAAGCCGTCTTGCGCTGCGATCTTGGCCTCTCGGGCCTTCGCAGCAGGACTTAATTCCACCGTTTTCGGCTTGATAACTGTTTTTGGCGCGAGATCGACTCCGAATTTCTTGGCGTAGTACGCTTCCATCTTTGAGCCATAGGTTTCCTCGGCCAGCTTCGCAATCCGGGTTCGCAAGTCCAACGTGCCTTTGGCGCCTGGGAGTATCGGCTTACCTTCCGCTTCCGCATCCGCATAGGCTTGCTCCTCGAAAGGAGCGAGTTGCGCCTGCGTCAGAAAGTTGATAATCGGATAATCTTCAGGCAGCTTTGCAGTAGCTTCCTCAAGCCGCAGGTCCGTTGCCGGTGCCGCTTTTGGTGCTGCCGCTATTGCTGCTTCCGTCGCCATTTGCACGGTAAGTTTTCTTGCTTCCCGGTCGAGCTCGATTTCCCGAGTCCGCATTTCGGTTGCCGAGATTTCGGCGGCGTCGAATTTCTTCGACAACTCCAACTTCTCGTCTTCGATCTCAGAGATCCTCTCATCCGCCGTTTTTTCAGGCGGCACTTCTTCACCCGGTTTTTCCTTCACTATCGAAACCACGTTGGTCAAGGCGCTGACCTGGCCCTTCAGCACAGCATTTTCATACTGCAACTGTTGGCGGTACTTGCGTTCCTTGACCAGAGCGGAGACCTTGACAACAGGCTCTTCTACAACCGCTTTCGCGGCTGCTTTTCCTGCTGCTTCAGCATCAGTCTTGGCCTTGGCCTCAGCGTCCGCTTTCGCTTTCGCTTCTTCCGCGGCTTTGGCATCCGCTTCTTCCTTGGCCTTAGCCTCTTCGGCGGCTTTCACCGCTTCGGGGTTTTCGGCCTTAGCGAGTTCCGCTTCGGCTTCCTTGAGTTCCAGTTCTTCCGGTGAGAGTTTCTCGTTGCCTTCTTCAGTTGCCACAGCTGGCATGATTGCCATAATTCATCCTTTACAGGTGGACTACCGTTCGCCCGAAAGCCGGCGGCGCTATCGCCCGAGATTGCGGCGGCCAATAAAAAACCCGGTGGTTAGCCGGGTTCTCATGCCTGTTAATGGTCAGGCTCCTTTCTCCCGATTGACCCCGGAGGCGGGTTTTGAGCAACGGGCGCTACCCGTCACTCCTTGAAATCCAGTACGTCCTCATCCGCAAATGGGATGATGACTCCACTTTCTTTTTCGCCCTGGGCGCGCTTGACAAGCTGAGATTTGGAATAATCCATGTCGCGCTTCCACTCGGTGTATATGGGGTGCGCTTCAGCGGCATCCTCGCAAAATTTGTCCAGTTTACAACCAAGAAGTGACTCAAACGGACACGGATATTCGATTGGAATCCTAATGTCTCCGTCTTCGTCTTTCCAAAGGAGATAGAATTCCTCCAAGTAGTCCTTATCCAAAAACCCGGCGAGCCACGCGCCGCCGAAATTACAATGACGATTGACCGCCCGCAAGACTTTCAAAGCAAACTCCTGCTTGAGCATCGAAGGCGCATACCCGACCTTAGAGGACGCGCACTTCATCTTGCCGTCCGAAAGATACCCAGTTACCCACCAATTTCCAGGAGTCTCGGAATACATCCAACCTACGACTCTCGCGCCAAGCCATGAATCGGGAAGGCTGTGAAGCCTTTCGCCTGTGATCTTATCCGTGATCTTGTCCGCGATCAGAACTTCGTTCATGCTTTTGCTCCTTCGACAAGCGCTAGCGCAGGGGCACCACCGCGAGGTTGTACTGGTGGCGCTCCCATAACGGCGCCCGCTTCACCCGCTTCATCGCCCATCGGCATGCCTTGCGCCGCATTAAACTGCTGCAAGCGCTTCTTGACCTCATCCTTCTGCGGAATGCTCGACATATCGACTGCAATATCCTGAATGACCGGGATCGGGATTATTTTCTTGTCGACCAAATCCATCAACTCTTCAACCTGAGCAGACAAGTAGGACTTCGACAACGGAGTCTCGTCAACACTCAGGCTGTACGTGCCGTTCGTCACGTCGTTCACGATCTCGCCGGCTGTGAGTTTCTTGTTGATGGTAACGAGTGATTGCTTGCCGTCATCTCCGCGAACCCGATAAAGTCGTTCCTCGGTGTAGTGGTCCTGGATGAGTTCCAACTTTTTGCGGGACGTGAGTTCTTTGGTACGGCTCATGTTGGTCATGTAAATCTGGATCCCAACGACCGCCTGCCGTTGCCGAGCTTCAAGAGCACGCCCGGACTGAACGATATCGAGTTCCCCCAAAGCCCCGTCGTTAATCGAGCTGATCTCCTTCAAGGAGTCCTTGTTTTTTTGCTGAAGGCGTTCCATCGCCATCGGCGGGACTCCAGGCTCTATTTTTTTAGGCTCCATCCAAGCCTCGCCCTTCCACTTGATATTGATACCAGGTGTTGCTCCATACTTCTCTAATTTGATCTGTTCTTCTTCCCTGAGTCCTTGCTCGTGGTATCTCCACCCCGAGTGCGCGGTGCGAGTCACGATGTCGATTTCAGCGCTTCCCCGCTTGTTGATCTCGCGCTGCGGGTCAACCAGATCGTCCACCATGCCCTGAGTCTTGCCGCGCCTAAACCAAGGGAAGTACCCTATGAGACTGAAGCTCGAATAAGGACTCCACTTGTCCCAGACGATAATGTCTCCTACGGCAGTCGTCCAACGCGGGCGCCGCATCGGCCTGGTTACGACGCGAAGCGGGCTTGCCTGGCCCCGCATCAGGTATTTTTGCTCGGCCCACTGCAAAGCCTTCTGGATTCTCGCGTCGTCCCAATCGTCCTCGATCGGATCTTTGATGCCGGTTTCAAGATCTAGAAAACAGCGCTGCATCACCCTAACGTAATGCTGACAGTCGATGATCCTTATGTTTTTTCTCGACGGGTCGTAGCACTGGAAAAAGTACGACTCCATCGCATGGTAACCTTCGATACCACGTGTTCCCCCGAACGTTCTCCAGGGCGCTATTGTCTGCGCGTAGTCCACAATCGAGTATGGAACTCCTGAAAACCCGCTCGCACCGACCAGCGGAGAAACCAAGGCTGCGGCTGACTTTCCGTAGGTGAACTCGATCTCGTCGATATTCGCCCACCGATCCTCGATCACGAAGGAGCCTTTGTTTAGATCGTAGTCTTCTGCGTCTGAGTCGAGAAGCACCGAAAACTGATCCTTGCTCGAAGCCGAAGTCTCCCCGAGTTCGTTTTGCTCGAAGCCCAGGCGGTAATCGTAAAAGCCCCTTCCGCTCGTAATCCCGTCCAAAAACACTTCTGTGTCGATGTACGGTTCCTGATTGATTTCCGCAATCTGACGGTCAAGCTGAGTCAATGCTTTTGCGACTTCATCGGTCCCAGTTCCATCCCACCCTGGCAGGTACTTGGCCGAAGTGCGGTTATTCATGTGGTAACCCAGAACGAGCCTCACCAAAGGCCGGATATGGTTCCACTTCATCGCCGGGCGTTTTTCGCGCCTTAATCGCGCGATGTCTTCTTGAGACCACTGGTTTCCCTCGACGAACTCCACGCACTCCTTGGCTGCTGTTGCCCACGGCTCCATCGCAATGGAAGCTCTGGTATGCCGGTCCGCCAAAAGCAGCATCTTGTCGACGTGATGCGCGGCCGGGGTGACCAACTGGTCAACCGTCATTTGGCTTTTGATCAGCATTATCTTATTACGGTCCCGCTACTCCGCGGCAACGCGCTCTGGTGCGCGGCACAAACGCGCCGATATGCTCGTTGGCCGTCGTATCGTCACACTGAAAAAAATCGCTGTTGGACGGCGGAAAAGTTGCTACCCCGCCGCTCGCCGCATAACTTCCAGTGCCGATGCGAAAGCCACGGGGAGAGGTTAAAGGACCGTCGAAAAGCGGATACATGCCGGTTGATTGTGCGTCGGACGAATTAGCGCTCGCCGTGGTGTTGACACCTTGATTCAAAAGACATGTCGGGGAACCTGCTGCAACATCGAACCAGCACAGATTGTTGTTGACATAGGTGTCCGTTGCCGTGGTGTGGACCCAAATTCCGCGCGTAGCACCCACCCCAACGTCGGACTCGAAAATCGTGTTGTTGTAAACCCTGATTTCCAGGGGGGCCGGTTCAACGTTTTCTTGCTGCACAAGAATTCCGGTGCGTGCTGCCTGGGTCGGACCGGTCATGTTGATGAGGTTGTTACGCACCGTTCCCCGGCTTCCTGTCACGGTGATAGCGGAAACAGTAGAGGACGGCGTAAACGCGCCGAAACGCAACCAATTGCGCTCGATGATGTAGTCGTAAAACCAATCATTTGCCGTGGCATTCACAGGCTCTACTGCAAGCAAGGAATTGGTTCTGTCCCCGGTAAACAGGTCGTTGTCGGAGACGATAAAGTAGTAGGAGTCGTCATCTGCTGTGACGTGCTCAACGGCCCGGATAGTCAAAACCGTTTCGTTGAGCGGTGCATCGCCCGCCGTGTTATTGGCAAAGACGGACTTTTGGAACTTGACAAACCGGATAACGTGTTGACCCTCAGACGGGCCGATGGAGTTACCCAGTATCGCACTCGACACAAAACGACCGAAGAGCGTAACCCCGCCTGGCGCTGTGCCCTGGTTGGGACCGAGCACACTATCCTGAACCACAGTTTCGGTCATCGTGACGGTGCCGCCTACCACGATAGAGCCTTGCGCATTTGGCCCCAGCGTCACCCGCAACATAGTCACTCGAGTCATGGTAGCGCTGACGCTGACACTCACCCCTATGCCGGTGCTTTGGGTGCGCACATCCAAATCCATGAGCCTCAGATCGTTGATGGCTGCATTGTTGAGCAAAATGGCATTGATGTTGGCTGACGCCGTGATAATCGGCTTTGCCCCTGTACCGTACGCACCCAGCGTAATGGCGCCAGCACTGCTGATCGTCAGCGCTGAGGTTGCCGTAAAGGTGTCACCCCGCTTCAACAGGCACCGCTTGGTGGCAGCGTTACAGTTCGCTGCGATCGTAGCCGGCAGATCAACCGTTCCTGTAGGCGTGGCAGCGTCCTTCGGACATCCTTCTTGCCCTTGTTGCGCCGTGACGTTTGCAATGCAGACCGTAGCGGCCCCGGTAAAAACTACCTCTGGGTCGGTAACCGTGATGACATTGGTCACCCGGCGGGTACTCGTGCCGTCACCACCAACTGTCGTGATGGTGTAAGTTCCGGGTGTCTCGAAAATATGTCCAGCGATCGCCCCGGTCGCCTGATTTTTTGACAGCGTTGTGTTAGCACCATATCCCCATAAGCCAGCATTGGGATCCCCAAAATTATGCCGGTACTCGATCTCCCTGAACGCCCGGTTGATGTTGTTTCCGGTATCCGGCAGATCGGCATCCGTAGTTGGAGTGCAATCCAGCAACACAAAGAGCGGTGCAACACCGGACGTGCGGCTTGGTGTGCACGATAACACGGGTGGCGCAGCGTACACACTGGCCGCGCACAACAAGACCGCCGCCAGCAATGCTTTGATCATGCCCATACTCCTCGAGCATAAGCCGTCGAATTTCCGATCTTCCATGCCCGGAAGAAGGAGCCGGTAAGCACGCTGTTGTCGGCTGCTGGAGAAGGATCCGCGCTGGTCGCAATAGACGGAATAATAGTCCCGGCGGCATTAACCAAAAACTCTCCTCGCGTCCAAATTACGTTAGCGGCAGTAGCGCTGGCCGCCGTCAGCGCTGCCGCAGTAGCAACGACCGTCGCCTTCATGTTGGCAGTCGTGCCAACATGTAGGCCAGCATTTTGTGCCAACGCCATATACATGAGGTCGGTAAACGTTGCCGTTCCACCGAAGCCGAACTGGATATTGTGCGATGCAGCACCCGGACAACTGAAGTCTACCATCGCCTCGAACTGGTAACGCGTTGCGGCTTCTACCGTCAGCACATCATTGGTGGCAGCGAGATACCCCTTCAGGGTGTTGGCGCCAGGATACCCGGTGCCGGATGAAGACCACACGAAGGCGGCCGTATTCATCGACCACAGATCGTTCCGACCTGAGAGCAAGACACCGTTCCAGTCCGTCCCGTCGCACGTGACGGTCATAACGTCGCCGGGATACAGGTCAAAAGTAGCAGCACTCGCGCCGGCCACAATGACATTGCCTGTCGAGGCGTCCAGAGTCACCTTCGAGTTAGCAAATGTCGTTCCCGCGCTGCTGTTTCGGATCGTGCACGCCCATTTATCCCCGAGCGTCGTGTCCATCGTTATCAGTTGCCCAACAATACCCGTGCAATCGATGAGGACTCCGCGGTGCGTATCCAATAGCGTGAGATCGCCGGTTTGTGTGCTGATATCCATTTATCCTTGCCCCAAAAGTAAGCCGTCAAATTCTGAAACAAATATCGTGAGCGCAGCGCCGTAAACGCGGGTGTTTGTGGGATCCCCGGCGGTCAAATTGAAATAAGGCCGCAGGCTCCAATAGTTGCCCGGGATAATCCCGTCGAGGATTCCTGCCGTAATCGACTGGCTTGCTGCAACCCCAACTACGTGCACGCTGTCGGTATAAACACCGGCAGATCCAATGCCATATTCCACCCCAAAAACCCCTGCGCTCAAATCACCGTCGCTCGTTGCCGTGACCGTGATGTTGTAGCCGGCAACCGATGCGGCGCTTCCCGACAACGCGATCGTGTTGGTAGTGAACCCCGCTGTCGATTGCGTCGAGTCATTCAACGCGAGATCGGTTTGCAGAAACACAATCTCGTACGCGGTTGCCGAGGTAAGCCCGGTTACCGCGGCAAATGTCTTGACCCCGATCGAGGTAACCGCAACGCTTCCCGCTTTGCCAGCGACGATATTGCCGCCGGCGCCCGCTTTGATCTGGGCGTTGGTAACTGAACCCCCGTCAGTCAAAACGGCATAGTAAAGCGTGCCGTTACCTTCGTTGGTAGTGACCGTCGGCACCCCGCCTTCTATGGTCAAAGACGCCATCGACGGCGAACTTAGAACCGGGCGGGTCATGTCGCCGCGCGCGCTTCTTCCCACCAGCAATACAAAGCGCGCGCTCACGTGCTGCTTACTCCGAAATTGTGCCGAGCGCCAGCGTAAATACTTCCGCAGAGATAGGCGTGTACGTGTTTCGAGTGACCGGAACGCCGTAGAGCACCCGGTTTATGACGGATGAATAGAGAATGTCGAGTCCCGTCATGCAGGTCACACCGTTGCCGCTCCCGGTCTTGAAATCAGCCGCAAGAAACGAGATTACCCCGATGCAATCCTGCATCTGGGCGTCCGTTGGGGCAAACGCCGCGTTGTCAGCGGCAACGGTGGGCGCTGCGGTAAACAAGAACAGGTCGAACTCGGGTTTCGTGGCTTCGGCTGCAGAATCACAAAAAATGACGCTTCTGACGCACCCGTTTTCGCCGGCAATGGAGAAGGTCAACTGCCCTCCCATCACTTCGCCCGCCGCGTACTGCGTCGTATTCGCCGGACGCGTCACGGATTTTACCGATGTCCTGATCATGCTGGCGGCTCCGTGGGGTCAGCAATCGACAACGGGATAACCGTCGCTTTTTTTGGAGTTACATTCCAACTGCGCGCTTGAAGATCAACGCATACTCGTTCCGCCTCGATCTCGCCCGAAATAACTTGCGAGAGAACGCCGAGGAGTTTGTCGTACTCTGTGTTCAGCGCTTCCAGGTCGGCTTGTTTGCGCCCGATGGTTTCGTACAGGTTCTCGTTCATGAGATTCTCCAAAGGTAAAGGGCGCCTCGGATTGAGACGCCCCTTGATTTTAGCTCCTGCGGTATCCGACCCACGTATTTGCGCCAGTGTTTCTGAAGATCCATGTCGCGCAACCAGGGGCGGTATTGGTGACAATAGGGCCAAGGGTGGCAACGCCTTTGAAAGTCACATTGCCGTCCCCCGCCGTGAGGGTGTAGATATCGTCCGCCCCGACGGAGCCATCGACAATCAGCGTAAAGTCAAAGCTGTCGCCAACAGCAAGGTCTGTGATAGCGGCCGAAATTTGCGCGCCAGTGGGGGTCGTAACGGCGCGACCGGTGGTCGGTTGCCCGAAAACGATGCCATTGATGAACTGCGCCACCGTCAGAGTGGGCGCGGTGTCGACGATATCGAGCGCAACCGTTTGTTGCCTGAAAACGGCTCCGACAGACGAGCGAAGATGAATGCTGCCCGCCGTGCCCGCCGTACCACCCGCGCTCGTTCCACCAGCGCCAGGGGTCAGGATGATGGAACCGCCATTGCCGCCGTTGCCCGTGCCGTTGGACTGTGCGCCACCATCGCCAGCCGTTAAGGCCACATCTCCGCCACCGGCCGCGGCGGTAGCCGTGACACCCGTGGAGGCACCACCAGCACCAGACGTGATATTAACGGCACCGCCAGCGCCAGAAGCGTGTGCCCCTGTCGAATTGGTCGCCCCGCCAGCGCCAGCTTGCACGGTAAGCGCGCCGCCAGCACCACCGACTTGCCCCGTTGCGCCGCCAGTATTTGCTCCGCCGGCCTGAGACCTCACGGTTACAGTGCCCGAAGCACCAGCAGCAACCGCCGCAGCCGATCCGGCTCCGGCCCCGGATTGAAGAATCACGGCCCCGGTGGCACTCCCGCTACCTGCAGTCGTTGTTCCGGTCGCAAGCGTCATGTCACCCGACAAACCACTCGTAGCACCACCGGCACCGGAAGTCAGGACTACTGCACCACCGGCACCTGTGGCCCCGCCAGCCCCGGCAACCGAGGTAATCGCACCACCGGCAGCAGAACCTGCACCGGCTCCGCCGGTGAGAAGCGCTTCACCGCCGGCTCGGTTCCCGCCACCAGCAGCCCCGCCCCTCACCTGGACTTGTCCGCCGACCGCATCGTTGCCGCCCGCTCCACCAGTGACAGCTATCGCTCCGCCGGCACCCGTCGTGTTTCCGGCGCCGCCGGTAATATCCACGCCGCCGCCCACCCCCGTTGCGGCACCAGCAGCACCACCCACCAGCGATGCGACTCCGCCTGTAGCCGATCCAGTGCTGGCTCCACCAGTTACCGATGCAAGCCCGCCGGCGCGATTCGTGCCCACGCCCGCAGCACCAGCAACCACGACCGCACCCCCGGCCGCATCTGTTGCAGTACCGCCGGTAATAGTGACTTGTCCACCAATTCCAGTCGCGCCCCCGGCGCCGCCTGTCACAACAGCAGACCCACCAGTCGCCGATCCTGCGGCAGCTCCCCCAACAAGCGAAGCGTTACCGCCTGCGCGATTACCGCCGCCGGCCGCACCGCCAGTCAAAGATACGAGCGCGCCCACGGCATCGTTACCCCCGGCGCCGCCTGCTATGACGACAGTTCCCCCGGATCCGGTCGTATTACCCGCACCACCTGTAACAGCCGCTCCACCACCGACTCCTGTCGCAGCTCCGGCAGCGCCCCCGACCAGAGAGGCAACACCACCAGTAGCAGTTCCCGTGCTCGCCCCGCCGGTCAAAGACACCGCTCCACCAGCGCGATTTGTGCCAACCCCAGCAGCCCCGTCGACGACTACAGCGCCGCCGACACCATTCGTAGATACTCCGCCTCTGACATTGGTTTGGCCACCAGTCCCAGTTGCGCCAGCCGCCCCACCTTGCACCGTCACAATTCCACCGTTACCACTACCGGCACCCGCGCCACCTGTGACATTCACAGCCCCACCAGCGCCATTTGTCGAGGCAGCCGCCCCACCAATGACGCGAGCAATACCACCCACTCCGGTTGCCCCAGCACCAGATGCTCCTCCAACGAGACCTGCGATGGCACCATCCCCGGTTCCCTGCCCTGCGCCGGCAGTTACCGTCGCAGCGCCTCCAACGGCATTAGTAGCGCCTCCGAGGCCGCCAGTAAGGAGCGCCGCTCCACCAACCCCTGTCCCGGCTGCGGCACCACCAGTTACGGTTGCCGCGCCACCGTTCCCGTTAGTTGAAGCAGCAGCACCCCCTATCACCCTCGCGATACCGCCGGTTCCAGTCGCACCACCACCGCTCGCACCGCCGACAAGCCCAGCGATCGCACCGTTACCGGTTCCCTGGCCGGCACCGGCTGTTACTGTGGCTGCTCCGCCTACCGCACCGCCTTGCCCGGCCGCGCCCGTCATCGCGACAGCACCCCCGATACCCGTTGTTCCGCCGGCACCACCAACGAGACTAGCCGCACCGCCTGCATTTGCTGCAGTGCTCGAGGCTCCGCCCGTTACAACAACGGCACCACCCTGCGCCGCAGCCTGGCCAGTGATGCCGAGAGATGCGTCTCCACCTGTGATCGACGTGATGCCGGTCAACGCACCACCGCCGGCCGCCGCCGCCCAGTCTGCGGACGTTGTGCCGACAGCGTAATAGAAATCCCCGTTAGTCGTGTCGAAACACCGCTGCCCGATAAACTCCGGCGTTACGTTGTTCGTCGGGTCTCCGGCGTATTCGATGTAACCGACGATCTTGGCGAGCGAGTTCCTTCCCACCTGCGGAGCGATGATCTGTTCAACGATCGTATCGAGTGCTTTGCCTGCTGTTTTGATGTCCATGATTTGCTTCCTTTCGTCAAGTGTTGCGTCAGTGTTGCGTCAAGGTGAAGCGTACGTAAAAAAGCCCGGTTGCCCGGGCTGGTGAAAAAACTGCTTGACAGTTACCTACAAATATCGGTTATCCTTAAAAGCGAAAGCCCCGAGATCTTATGAACCCCGAGGCCTTCTAAATCTGTGTCTGTTCACGGCAGGCCACAGAATATTAGCCAAGTCTAATATCCTCAAGCCCCCGTGTCAAGACCCAGCAGGTAACGATGCCTGCGCAACGACGCCTGGGCTCCGACCGACAACAAGGCGCCCCAGCCCGACCACGGGATAACTCGGCAACGGCCGAGGACAAGCGAGACCAAGCGAGCGATACGTGGTGAATACACAATCCCGAGGGGGGGTAAGGGGGGGTGCTGCTTTTGACTTCCTACCAACCAGAACCACCTCAACCGTACGCCGACTCGCTTTAGGCTCGCGGTGACAAATCGAAGAAAAACGCCGAACTGCTTGTCTATAAAGGAAAAAAGCGCTCGGTTCCACGAGAAACCATGCTTATTTCAAATAGTACAAAAGGCGTGAATCTCGCGTTTCTTTGCAAGATACGAAGCGTAGGCTTCTTCAGGAGTTGCAAACGATCCCAAATGAATTGTTTTCCCGCAGAACCTGATTCCTGCTGCGAATTTGGTTCGCTTCTTCCACACACCCAGAAACCCAGTTTTTGATCTTGCTTGTGCTTTTCTTCTGTTTTGAAGATTCTGCGAGTGAGTTGCTTCGCGCAAATTCGTTAGACAGTTATTGTCTCTGTTGCCGTCTCTGTGATCGCATTCGTCATCAGGGAATTTCCCGTAAACATATAACCACACAAGACGAGACGTGGAGTAATCAGCATCATCAATTCCGATCCTGCGGTAGCCCTTGCCGCCAATACACCCAGCGGCTTTTGTTGGCTTTCCCCTTCCTTTGTTTGCGAGCCAAAAAAACTTTCCCGTTTCTGGTTCATACCGCAACAACTCTTTCAGCCTGGATTGAGTAATCATTTCGTCATCTTGACATGAATCCGCCGCCCTCATTAGCCATTTCCTCAGCGAGCTCCTTCATCCAGGCCGGCTTCTCGTCCAGGATCGGCATGGCGGGCCACTCAACCAGCAGATCTTCGTCCACGATCCTGGCCAGGCCGTCAAAAATGTCGTCGTGTGAAGCTACCGGGAACTCGCTGTATTCCTCGTCTACGAACGCTTTCACCGAGTCGTACATCCGCCCCTCGGCGTTGATGTACTCGCACGCCCGCGGCAGGAAGAGTCTGCCTTGCTCGAACACTGGCACCAGGCGCCGTATCCGAGTTGGCTTAGGCATCTGCCCGCCGAGTTCCACGATCTCGAAATCGTAGGTTTCCTGCTGCTGCACGTACTTGATGTGCTCGATATCCGCCTGCATGCCGTACTGCTCGTATCCGACCTTGAGCGGCCGATACTTACGGTGCAGCTTGAAGAGCATCTTGGTGCGCTCGGTCAGGTTCAGGCGGTCGCGGTAAATGTGCACGACGTAATAGCGGTGATCCGAGGCGAGCCCGATCACCACGAACACAGTGTAGTCGCTGTCCTTTTCTTTGCTGCCGGCCGGATCGACCAGTATGTAACGGTTCATTCCGCGCCAGCGTTCCTCGATGTCGCGGAAGCGGAGCCACTCTTTTTTGAAGCCCTGCAGCCTGTCAGCCACTGGGTTGAGCAGGATCTGGCAGCCGAAGATGTAGGGCCCCTGATCCTTGCGCTTATCGCGCAACGCGTCGCGGCTCATCAACACCGGTTCACCGGTCTCAGTACCGTCAAACGTTGCTGGGTACATCCGAACTTTCGCGCTTGCCCGCTTGATGACCTCGTGGTACGTGTCCAGAGCGTGATAGAACGTGCCGACCATACGCCTGACGCCGCCCTCTTGCCCGAGGTTCAACGCAAGCGACCAGGCATCCGTTACTTTGGTCATCATTTCCGGCGTCGTAACGGACTTCTCGGTCACCGTGTCATCGAACACTAGCACTCGGAAGTGCTTGCCGGTCGGCTGCCCGTCGACTAGGCCCCACGCCTCAACGGTCGCCTCGGGCGGATTGCCACGGCGCCGAACTACGATGCCGTCATCTTCCGACCACTTTGGTGCCTGCTTCTTCGGGTCAGCCCACAGCACGTCCGGGAACAGGTCTTTCAATGGCCCGTTGGTCTCGAGCTCGACCTTGATCTGCCTCAGAAACGCTTTCGAGACCGGCCGGATGTGGCTGAATATCCCGATCGTGACCTCGGGGTCGCGCAGGATATCCTGGATCGACAACCCAAAGGTGATGATCGTAGTCTTGTAGTGCTCCCGGGCCCACAAGTCGAGATAACCATCTGGCGCCGCCTGAACCTCCCTGCAACGGGCAAAGAGCCACGGATGCTCGATCTTCTCCCGCCGCAGCATGTAGCGTAGCAGGAAATACAGGTCGTGCCGACAATACCAACGATAGAGCTGGCCCCGCTCGGCCTCAGTGAGCGTGCGCCAAGTGTCGAAGAGCGGTTTGTAGGCTGCGGGCGATGCCGGGAGCGTTGGCGCTACTTGAGCATCAACCATTACCCGTGTTGGCCTGAGTCTGCGTCATGACGAGCTTAGCGCGTTCAATCCACTCCAGAGCATGCGGCACACACGCGGCGCCGTGCAACGGACACGGCGGAATCGCGTCTAACACGCGTTGACGGTCGTCGGCAAGCAACGCTTCTGTGATTTCCAGCTCCGTAAGAGGCGGACGCAGAATCTGTTCGAGATCCGCTCTACTAAGCTCCAGCCACCATTTCGTCATGATTGAAGTAGGAATAGGGCCAGTCACAAGTAACCTCTCAATTGCTGCGCCGCAACCCACTGGCTAAGTGCCAAAAAAAACGGGCCGAGACAAATTGATTTATTGCGCTGCATCATGGCTCATTCACTATCCGCTCAACCAGCGCCGGCGCCGCCGAGACCCCCAGAATCACCTGATCAGCCCCTGAGACCCTGATAGTGACCGTCCCAGGCGCATCCGCAATCGGCGCATCCCCGAACATCCTGAGTATCTTCGCAAGTCGATCAATTGCCGCGTTCTTGTCCCAGAGTTTCACCTTTTTGGTCCGACGCATCAAGACGGCCTTGCCGTCCTCTCCGATTGGGACCTCGCCCTCAACAACCTCTAGCGATGCGAGCGCTGCGGCCGTGTCATCGTCAAGGTCTTCGATCGCTTTCAACCTTCCGTTTGCATCGATCAACTTCCTTGGATCAGAGAACGCGAGCCGAGCAGCTTCAGTTAGGACACGATCGACGGAAATCTGTGCGCGTTTGGCCACAGGAGCCATTAACTCTTTGATTCTTACAGCAATCTTACCTTGTTTGAACAACTCACAAGCACGCACATTGACGGATGCTTCGCTCATCCTCCCAGCATTGTAAGCTGCTCGATAAGCCGCTGATTTATTGCCAGTTTTGATGAATTCCTGGCACGCGCGTTCTTGTTTCAGCGTAAGAGATCTCATGATCGCTTCTGGCAGACAACTAAACTTCCGTCCCAGTCTGTAGAAACCGAGTAAGGTCGCGCGATAATATCTTCGAGAGGTCGATACCACGCTGAAAGCGGCCCACCAGTAAACTGGATACCTTGTTTGCCAAGCTCGACCCGCAGCCACACAGCGTACGGTAATTTGCTATCGTAACTCCGCGGATTAACGCGCGCGACATCAACCATTACTGCGAGATCCGAAGCTCGTGCTTAAGGCGAGAAACGAGTGTGCGCCGCATCTGTCTCGCCTCACGTGTTGACAACTCGAATTCGCCGCGTGTCTTCACAACCCCAAACCTGATCACATCGTCACCATTTTGTGCACGCAAAACCACACCTGGACGGCCGAGGTTATCTGAAAAACGAGCGAAGCGCAGAGTCATTGAATGCTTTATAAGCATGTTCTTATACTGGTATTCCAGATATACCGGCGTCTGAACCGAATTCACCCTGCACGCGTTCCACTTGCTCGGGTTTGACGGGCGGCAATTCCACACCTGTAGCGCGCGCCCACGCTTCTATGGCGGCAGCGAACGCAGCCCAGGCGGGGAATACACGCACGCCAGAGGTCTCGGCGCCGCAACGTTCGCACTGTAGGATGCTGTGCTCGATCAACCGCTCGCAGCAGTCCGCGAGGACCGCGGGGAAACAGCGCTCGCACAATCGGATCGTGTTCATTGGTGCTCAACTGGCCAGCTAAACGTACCCGGGCCGTCGCCCACGTGCACCGAGGTTGCCCACAGCACATCGTTACCGTCGAGGAACACCTGACCGTTGACTGTGCTGTCTGGCTTATCACCCCACGTACACACGATCATCATGGGGTAAACATCGCCAGCCGACGCCGAATTGCCACCACGAGCTTGCGCTCCCTCTGGCCAAGTCGGCGGATCCGCGCGCATCCGTTGCCAGATACTTGCTCCCGTAGTCCGGCGCCGATTGACCTGGCTCACGTCTTCCTCGGTCAGACGATAATGCACAATACGGCCGATGGTTGGAACTTGGGACATACATCCTCCTAAAAAAAGACGGCGCGCACGGCGAAGGGGGAGCAACACCGGCGCGCCGATCTCGCGCAAATCTGGCTTTAGCGCGAGAAAAAAACAGGGCCTACTCGCTACGTCTGCGACCATAAACCCAGTATGGACCCAACAGCATCCGCTTCGGCCCTAAGGTATTCTGGTTGCAGGTCCGAGAGTTGAACTCGGTTCTGTAGCTTATGGGGCTACCGTAGAGCCGTTCTACCAACCTGCGCTTGTTTCTAGCGCGGCCAGGCGATTCCGCGCACGTTTTACGCCTGCCGCCCCGTGCTGGGATTGGCTTGCCGGCTCGAAGCGGTCAAGCACCGGCTCATTCCGGATCGCACGTTGCGTTCCCGTGCGAGCAAGTTCCCTCTTGTTCCCGGTCATAGGGCTGCCGGGACTCAGCGCAATGGTGACACTTTCCCATTGAATAGGATAAAGGTGGTCCAGTAAAAACCAAAAAAAAGGTGATGTCAACTACTTTTTAGTGTTTTGTCCTTCCCGATGCGCGCGAGGAAGGCGCGGGCGTTGGTAAATGCAGTCGAGGAACATGGGGGTGCCACAATCTTACGCAGCAATTCGATGGCCTCATCGCGCTCGCGTTCGAGCTCGCGGGCGAAATCTCCATCTGCTAAGCCGTCCGCGCCAATCGTGCGCACGTGCCGATCCGTTTCCGGCGTAGGTCTGTCGCTCATTGTCCGCCCTCCTATTACACCCTCAGGTGCGCTTCGATCTCATCCAACGCTCTAGCAACATCGGTGTCTGCCCAACCACCGATTGCCCGGGTTGCAACGCGTAGCGTGCGTATCCACTGCAACGCAGCATCGTCGTCGTGAGATTGGAGCGCAGCGAAAAGCTGAAAGCGGGCCTGCTCGACCTCGTGGCGCGCCCGTTGATCCTCAATCCGGCGCGCGGCAAGCCGGATCAGCGCGAGTTGCGCGTTACACCGTTGGTTGTTGGCCATGTGCTTCCCCCTCGAAAAGATGCCCGTTAGTGTCGCCCGCTATCGGCGCAACGATCTTCGCCAGCAGTTCTTTTTCCGCCGTCTCGATCGCAGTATCAATACCCGTTGCGGCCGCGCCCAGGAGTCCCCGGTAGCACTCCAGCCGGCGCCGAAGCTCCGCTGCCCGCTCGTTACGCCGATTTACCACGTCGCGCCTGGAGTCCATCGTGATATCGGCGCAGGACACCCGAAACTCTTCGATCAGGCGCTGCAGGTACTCGGCCATCGACTCTGCAACCGACTCGGCGGTATCACTACATCCGAGCCGCACGGCGAACGAGTTGAGCCGACCGCCGATCGCCAGCAGGAACAGCCTAGATTGATCGACGAGCGCCTTGTGCAGGTCGGGCACGAAGTAGGCGCCGCCCTGGTCGCGGATCGGTATCAAGTCCGCCCGATGCTTGTCGTATACGTGCTGCACGAGCCGCGTCAGATCATTGGTCAGACGCTTGGCGGCGTGCTCGCGCACCAGTTCGCGCGCCTTGGCCTCGATCCCGGGGTCATCGGCCGTTACCACACCAGAGTGCAGATCGAGGGTTACGACCGCCTCGCGCTTGTAGTCCACCTGCGTCGCGCCGGCCTGCTGCAGCGTGAGCTGGAAACTCACCGTATTTTCGTCGATCTGCTTGAGCCTGCAGATCACGCGCCCGCTCTTCATGTCCCTTAACGCGCGCGCCAGCACATACCGCGGGTGAAGATCACCTGCTAACTCCGGGTCGAGCCGCGCTGCCCCGAGCGCTGCCCGCAG